>ERZ773148.314-NODE-314-length-42020-cov-12.147432_pt1 | contig 42020 bp, 33 predicted proteins | sample MGYA00580846_ERZ773148 | MGnify/ENA primary metagenome ERZ773148 (study PRJEB29015, sample SAMEA2737879) | human gut metagenome | biome: human gut; feature: human-associated habitat; material: faeces | place: China | collected 2012 ... | reverse complement strand
AAGGCCGAGGAGCGCAGTACTACTGGAGGTAATTCAAGCGACGAGAACGCAGGAGCGCCCCAAAACAAACCTTTAGGGCTTGTGGGCTCTTGTCAACTGATGGTATAGAAGGCGAATAAGCGACATAAAATACGCCGCGTATTTTTCGCGGCCTTTTTAAAGAATAATTTAAGGAATAAAACTGATATTATGATGAGAGTGCTTGCCCTTGACATAGGGGATAAACGCATAGGAGTGGCGGTGAGCGATCCGCTGGGCATTACCGCCCAGGGCCTTGAGACCTACACGCGGACGGGCGACCTGGATAAGGACACTGACTACCTTATAGCGCTGGCCAACAAATACAAACCGGTGCGGCTGCTTTTCGGTATGCCCCGCAATATGGACGGAAGCTACGGCTTTGCAAGCGAAAAGGTTAAGGAATTTGCTGCAGCTATGTGCGAAAAGTGGGACGGAGAGCATACCTTCTACGACGAGCGGCTCACTACCGTTCAGGCGGAAAGGGTGCTGTACGAGGCCGAGATGGATTGGCGCAAGCGACGTAAGGTGATAGACAAGCTGGCGGCTGTGGTAACTCTGGAAGGCTACCTTGCTACTAACCCAAAGCTTTGACAGGGAGATGAAAAGATGAAAGACAGGAATATAATAGATCAGATAGGCGAAGACGTAGTGCTGCTGGATGAGGACGGAAAGGAGAACACCTTCGAACACATACTTACCTTTATGTATGAGGGTAAGAAATATGTAGCGCTTTCTCCCATTGCGGATGAGGAAAGCGCTATGGACGACGATGAAGCGGAGGTGGTGCTGTTCCAGATAACTAGCGAAAACGGAGAGGATACCTACGTCAGCATAGACAACGAGGTGCTGCTGGACGAAGTATTCGCCGAGTTTCTCGACCTCATGGACGAGATAAACGAGGAAGAGGACAAGGAATAGGCCGATTTATAAAAAAAGCCGCAAAGCCGCGGTTTTTTTATTTTTATTGTTGCATATAAAGCGGACTTCATGGTATACTCATGCTCGTATGGATATGCGAATGGAACGCATATATCACACACCCGGATGGACCGGCGGTTCGTGCCTGTGACATGGGTTGCCCGCATGGGAAGAAGTCCGGGGAGGAATAAATAACGAGGAGGATCATAAAATGTCAGTTATTTCCATGAAACAGCTTCTTGAAGCAGGCGTACACTTTGGTCATCAGACCCGCCGTTGGAACCCCAAGATGAAGGAATACATCTTCACCGAGCGCAACGGCATCTACATCATCGACCTTCAGAAGACCGTTAAGAAGGCTGAGGAAGCCTATAATTTCGTCCGCAGCGTTGCTGAGGCGGGCGACAGCATTCTGTTTGTCGGAACCAAGAAGCAGGCTCAGGAATCCATTGAGCAGGAAGCTAAGCGCTGCGAGATGTTCTATGTAAACCAGCGCTGGCTGGGCGGCATGCTCACCAACTTCAAGACTATCCAGACCCGTATAGCAAAGCTCCGCAAGATCGAGAAGATGGAAGCGGACGGCGACTTTGCGTATCTCCCCAAGAAGGAAGTCATCAAGCTCAAGGCCGAGCAGGAAAAGCTGGAAAAGAACCTTTCAGGCATAAAGGATATGAAGAAGCTCCCCGGCGCCATGTTCGTAGTTGACCCGCGCAAGGAGCACATCGCCGTCATGGAAGCCCGCGCTCTGGGTATCCCCGTAGTGGCTATCGTTGATACCAACTGCGACCCCGACGAGGTGGATTACGCTATCCCCGGCAACGACGACGCTATCCGCGCGGTCAAACTCATCGCCTCCAAGATGGCTGACGCCGTACTGGAAGGCCGTCAGGGTGAGCAGATGATAGACGCAGCAGCCGAAGAAGAGGCCGCTGGCGACGATTTTTAATCTTAAACGATACTTTTAACAGGAGGTCAAGCATATATGTTTACCGCTAAAGACGTAATGGCTCTGCGCGAAATGAGCGGCGCCGGCATGATGGATTGCAAGAAGGCCCTCACCGCCTGCGAAGGCGATATGGACAAGGCAATGGATTATCTTCGCGAGAAGAGCCTTGCTGCTTCCGCAAAGAAGGCTGCCCGTATAGCTGCCGAGGGTATTGTAAGCAGCTATGTTACCGATGACCACAAGGTCGGCGCTATCGTAGAGGTCAACTGCGAGACCGACTTCGTTGCCAAGACCGACGACTTCAAGGCTCTGGTAAACAGCGTTGCCAAGCTGGTAGTTGAAAAGAACCCCGCCGATGTAGACGAGCTGATGGCTCTGGACTGCGGCGACGGCACCGTTGCCGAGATGGTCAACCGCGCAGTTGCCAAGATAGGCGAAAAGATAACCATTCGCCGCTTTGCCCGCATGGAGGGTCAGCTGGTGGATACCTATATCCATCTGGGCGGCAAGATCGGCGTTATCGTAGCCGCCAAGACAGCGGATGCCGAGAAGGCCAGGCCCGCCGTACATGATGTAGCGATGCACATCGCCGCCGCGAAGCCCGGCGTGCTCCATCGCGACGAGGTGGATCCTGCCGATCTGGACAAGGAGCGCGAAATACTGCGCGCCCAGGCTCTGAACGACCCCAAGCCCAAGCCCGCAAACATCATCGAGAAGATGGTGGAAGGCCGTATCGCCAAGTACTACAAGGAGGTTTGCCTGCTTGAGCAGCCCTTCGTAAAAAATCCCGATCAGAGCATTGAGCAGATGCTCAAGGAGCACGGCGATGTGGAGCTGGTAGCGTTCGTCCGCTTTGAGATGGGCGAAGGTCTCCAGAAGCGCCAGGATAACTTCGCTGAGGAAGTTATGGGCCAGATGAAGAAGTAAGATATGATTTTAAAAGGAACACCCTTTCCGGTGTTCCTTTTTTGTTATATAATGTATCTGGTGAAAATCGGTTCTGACCGTAATAATAGTTTTAAGGAGCAGAAAAATGCTGAAATACAAGAGAATATCACTTAAGCTTTCCGGCGAAGCCATGGGCGGCGTGCAGGCTGTGGATTTTGACAAGGCGGAGGCTATAGCGAGACAGGTGGCGCGGCTTCACGAGCTTGGAGCAGAGATAGGCATAACCATAGGCGGCGGCAATATATGGCGCGGCCGCAGCTCCGGCGATATGGACCGCAACAGGGCGGATCAAATGGGTATGCTGGCGACTGTCATAAACTCTCTTGCCGTTCAGGACTGCCTGTTGAAGCTGGGGGTCCCTGCTGTGGTGATGTCCTCAATAGATATGCCAAGAATAGCGGATAGCTATTCCTCCCGGGCTGCACATGCCGCCCTTGATGCAGGTAAGGTAGTCATATTTGCAGGCGGCAGCGGTCTGCCCTTCTTCTCTACCGATACCGCAGCTGCCCTCAAGGCCGCCGAGATAGGCGCGGACGCAATGCTCCTTGCAAAGAATGTAGACGCAATCTATTCTGACGATCCAAAGAAGAACCCGAACGCCGTAAGGTATTCGCACCTCACCTACGACGAGGTCATCGAACGTGAACTAAAGGCTACCGACCTTACTGCCATAACCCTCTGCAAGGAGCAGAACATACCTATACTTGCCTTCGCCATGGCGGACCCGGACAACGTGGTAAAAGCCGTTCAGGGCGAGAGCATAGGTACGCTGATAGACAACGTGAAGTAAGGTATAAAGCGGGCGATACTGTGAACAATCTCTAATTGGGGATTGTGCGAAACAGGCATTTCCTGTAAAATATAACTGAGCTTTTTATAAGATAAACTTTCAGGAGGTTCAAATATGGACGCTGTTGCAACCGCAAAAGAAAAAATGACCAAAACCGTAGCCGCTTTGGAGCGTGACCTCGGAACCCTCAAGGCCGGTCGTGCGAACCCCCAGGCCCTTGACCGCATAATGGTTGACTATTACGGCTCTCAGGTGCCGATAAACCAGCTGGGCAATATATCCTCCCCCGAAGCGAGGCTGCTGGTCATCTCCCCCTATGACGCCACTATGATAAAGGAAATAGAGAAGGCTATACAGAAGTCCGACCTGGGCATTAACCCCAGCAACGACGGCCGCCTCATACGTCTCGTATTCCCCGAGCTCACCGAGGAGCGCCGAAAGGAGCTTGTAAAGCTGGTGCGCAAGAAGGGCGAGGAGTCTAAGGTAGCTATACGTTCTATCCGCCGCGACGCCATCGATACCATTAAGAAGGCCAAGAAGGACGGCGATATAACTGAGGACGACCAGAAGCGCCAGGAAGAGCAGGCCCAGAAGGCTACCGATGAGTTCATAAAGAACATTGACAAGGTCATTGCTGATAAGGAAAAGGAGATAATGACGGTTTGATATCCGTACTTGGATACGAGCTTGGAAGGGCGAAAGAGCTGCTGGAAGCCGAAGGATACAGCGTGAGGTGCGTAGAGACCCGCAGCCGCAAGGGACTTAACGGCAACGAAAAACGGGTGATAAGGCAGCGTACTGATGGCAATGCGGTTGAGCTCATATGGGCCCTGTTCAAAACAGACTGCGAATATGGGGGATAGCGGTTAGTTCCGCATCCCCTTTTGTATCGGAGGATATTTTTACACAATGGCAAAGATACAGCCTCAAAGCGCAGGCTTGGCGCCGGAACTGCCACGGCATATAGGCATAATAATGGACGGCAACGGCCGTTATGCCACGCGGCGGGGCCTGCCGAGAAAGTTTGGCCACCGGGCAGGAATGGAACGGCTGCGGGGGCTTATACGTTTTTCATCGGATATAGGTATTGAGGTGCTGTCGCTGTACGCCTTTTCCACCGAAAACTGGAAGCGGCCCAAGGAAGAGATAGGGGCGCTGTTCGATCTTTTTCTGGAATACTTTATAAGCGAGCTGGGCGAATTGGACAAAAACAACGTCTGCATACGCATAATGGGCGACATGTCCGCATTTCCGGAAAAAATGGGCCAGGAGACGGACGAGGCCATGTACAAAACCAGAAACAATACCGGCCTGAAGCTCAATATTGCATTGAACTACGGCAGCAGGGCAGAGGTGGTACGCGCCTGCAATACCCTTATTGAGCGCGGAAAGCCCGTAGACGAAGCTGATCTTATGAACGCCCTGTATACCGCAGGGCTGCCGGATCTTGACCTGATAATTCGTACGGCGGGAGAGCAGCGGTTATCCAACTTCATGCTGCTTCAGGCGGCATACGCTGAGCTGGTGTTCACGGACGTGACATTTCCCGAGCTTACGGACGAAAAATATGCGGACTGCATAAGGGAATACCAACGGCGCACCAGAAGGTTCGGCGCGGTGACGGAATAAATCATAAAAAAGGAGAAGCGGCGTAATGGATAGCGGCAGGAAAACCAGAGTAATAGTAGGCGCGTTGCTGGGGTTGCTTTTCGTGGGCATAGTGGCTCTCGGCAGCATATTCCGCACCGTGGTATTTACCGTGGCGGCAGTGATAGCGGTATATGAAATGTCAAACATGATCTATAAAAAGACGGAAAAGAATATATTCGCGGCGCCCGCATACATCTTTGCGGCGCTGTGCTTCCCCGTAGCCTCATTTCCGGCGGCCCTGGCGGCGAGGATGAGCGCCGCTACTGCCATAATGCTCCTCGGGGCGCTGTGCCTGATGCTCATTGCGGCGGAGAGGGTATTCAATAAGCTGCGCACCACGGAGGAAAGCATCTACTCCGCGTTCATGCTCATATACCCCATGTCGCTGTTTGGGATGCTGGCGCTGATAATGCCCGCTGACGGGCTCACCTCACCGAAAAACGTGGGCCTGCTGCTGGTATTCATATGCCCGCTCATGGGCGATATGCTGGCCTATTACATAGGCTCCTCCATGGGCAAACGAAAGCTGTGCCCCGAAATAAGTCCTCATAAGACGGTTGAGGGAAGCTATGGAAGCTTTCTTGGCGGACTGCTGGGCGGCTTCGCGTGCTTCCTGCTGCAATTCATATGGGGGCTGCGCCTGCCCATACTTCCCATGCTGCTCGTAGGTATTATCTGCGGCGGGGTAGGGCAGATAGGCGACCTGTTTGCGTCCGTCATAAAACGCTGGGCAGGGGCAAAGGATTACGGCAACATATTTCCCGGCCATGGCGGGGTGATAGACAGGTTGGACAGTGTGCTCATGTGCGCGCCGGTGGTGCTGTGTTACGTATGGCTCAGTATGCTGGGCTAAAGGAATGCAATAGATAATGAAGAATATAGCTGTTTTGGGCTGCACAGGCTCCATAGGCAGGCAGACCCTTGACGTTATCAGGGCTAATCCGGATAAATTCCGGGCGGCCGTGCTTTGCGCGGGCAGAGATGCAGACGCCATGTTTAAAGCGGCGGAGGAATTCCGCCCGGATTATATTGCCATGGCGGACGAGGCTGCGGCGGATAAGCTCAGGCAAAGCGGAATAAAGGCAAAAATAGCCGGCGGTGAACAGGCGGTGCTGGAAGCGGCGGCCTATGAGGGCGCCGATATAATAGTAAACGGCATAAGCGGCTTTTCAGGAATGAAGCCGCTGCTTGCAGCGCTGGAAGCGGGCAAAACCGTTGCCCTTGCAAACAAAGAAAGCATCGTCTGTGCCCACGACCTGGTAAATGCCGCGCTGAAAAAGGGCGGTGCCATAATACCGGTGGACAGCGAGCAGAGCGCCATATTTCAGTGCATGGCGGCGGGAAACCGCAGAGAGATACAGAGGCTCATACTTACGGCCTCCGGCGGTCCCTTCAGAGAATATACAAAGGAACAGCTCAAGGCCGTTACGCCGGAGCAGGCAGGGCATCATCCGACATGGAGGATGGGGCAAAAGATTACCATAGACTCCGCTACACTTTTCAACAAGGGCCTTGAAATAATGGAGGCCAGTTATCTTTTCGACGTGCTGGGGGAAAGGATAAGCGTATTGGTACACCCGGAGTCCATAGTGCATTCCATGGTGGAATACACGGACGGATGCAATATGGCACAATTATCCAGGCCCGATATGCGGCTTGCAATACAATATGCGCTGACATACCCGGAGAGGACTCCCGGCGAGTTTGGAAGGCTTCGCCTTGAGGACATGGGCAAAATAAGCTTTTATGCGCCTGATACCGATAAGTTCCCGGCAATACCCATGGCGTATGAGGCGCTGCGCGAAGGAAGAAACCTGCCCATAGTGTATAATGGCGCAAACGAGGCGGCGGTGGATATGTTCATACGAGGCAAGATACGCTTTGACGAGATAGCCGACGTGGTCGGATACGCCATGAGCAGGGCGGACAGGGGGAATATACTCTCCCTTGAGGACATAATAAAAACAGACAGGCAGGCGAGGAAGCTTGCATTTGAGAAAGGAAACGCATAAATGACGCTGTTGTCAATTGTTGGCGCGCTGCTGGTGCTTACGGTGCTGGTATTCGTACACGAACTTGGGCATTTTTACGCGGGCAAAAAGCTTGGCTTTAGAATAGACGAGTTCGCCATAGGAATGGGCCCTGTGGTGTGCAGCAAGGAGAAAAACGGTACCCGCTTCGCGATCCGGGCGCTGCCCATAGGCGGCCTATGTGCCTTTCACGGTGAGGATGAAGGTGTATCCGATCCCGAGTGCTTCAATGCGCAGCCGGTATGGAAGCGCATGATAGTGGTGCTGGCCGGCCCGTTTATGAATATACTTCTGGCAGTGGTGCTGGCCGTGATCATACTTATGACCTACGGCGAGTATATGCCGATGATAAACGACTTTACCGCAGAGAACACCCCGGCGGAGGCCGCGGGCATACAGGTAGGCGATATCATAACCGAGATAGACGGCAAAAGCATAACCTACTATGCGGAATGCACGGATTACATACAGCAGGCTGATCCTGCGAGAATAGAGGTTACCGTACGACGTGACGGCATGGACGTGACTCTTACTGCCCACGACATATACGACCCCGAAAGCGGCAGCAACAGGCTGGGCATATACATCTCCCCCGAAAGGCTGCGCTACGGCCTGCTTGAGGCTGCGACAAATTCGGTACGTTACACCTGCTATATTGTAAAAGAGATGTTCAAGGTGCTGGGCGGCCTGTTCACGGGAAGCGTTACCTCGGACGATGTCGCCGGGCCGGTGGGAACCATAAGCATAATAGGTCAGGCGGTGAGGGCCGGCTTTGAGGTGGTGCTGCGCCTCGGAGTGCTTATCAGCATCAACCTTGGCATAATGAACATACTGCCCATTCCGGCGCTGGACGGCGGAAGGTTTTTGTTCATGGTGATAGAGGCGGTTCGCGGCAAGCCCATACCTCCCGAGAAGGAGGGAATGATACATATGGCGGGGCTGGTGCTGCTCTTCAGCCTTATGATACTGCTTACGGTAATGGACGTAAGAAAGCTGTTTTAGCCGCATAGCGGCAGACCGATTTGTGGGGGAAGGATGAAAAAAACAAGAAAAGTTATGGCAGGGGCGGTGCAGATAGGCGGCGGCGCCCCCGTCACCATACAGTCTATGACCAATACCGACACGGCGGACGCGATAGCCACCGCCGATCAGATATTGGCCCTTGAGGAGGCGGGCTGCGAGATAGTCCGCTCTTCCGTGTACAATGAGACATGTGCAAAGGCAATACCCGAGATAAAGAGCAGGATACACATACCACTCGTCGCGGATATACATTTTGATTGGAGGCTCGCCATAGCCGCCATGGAAAACGGCGTGGACAAGCTGCGCTTCAATCCCGGCAACATAGGCGGAGAGGAAAACGTAAAAAGGCTGGTGGATTGCGCCAAGGCCCATCATGTTCCCATGCGCATAGGGGTAAACGGCGGCTCTGCGGAAAAGGAGCTTCTCCGAAAGTACGGAGGCCCAAAGCCGGAAGCACTGGTTGAGAGCGCGCTGAAGCACGTCCGCATGCTGGAAAAACAGAGCTATTATGACATGGTCATATCTATTAAATCCTCCAACGTGCCGAATACAATTGAGGCTTACAGGCTTATGAGCAGGGAGTGCGATTACCCCCTGCATATAGGTGTTACGGAAGCTGGCGGCGGTGAAATGGCCCTTGTAAAGGCTGCGGCCGCCATGGGCGCCCTTCTTGTGGATGGCATAGGGGATACCATGCGCGTATCCATGACCGGCGACCCTGTACAGGAGGTTTACGCAGCGAAGGAGATACTGAAGGCCATGGGCCTCAGAAAAGAAGGAGTGGAAATAGTCAGCTGCCCAACCTGCGGCAGAACCTGCACTGATCTTCTCAGCGCCGCCAACAGGGTGGAGCATGAGCTTTCCAGCCTGATACCCAAGGGAAAGTACCTTAAAGTAGCCGTGATGGGCTGTATTGTAAACGGCCCCGGAGAAGCGGCTGAAGCCGATATAGGCGTGGCCTTCGGCAAGGGCGGCTGCGCCCTGTTCAAGGGCGGCAAGCTCTTCAGGACAGTTCCTCTGGAGGCCGCCGTAGACGAGCTGATAGCCGAGGCGAAGGCCATGATGGAATAGACTATGGAACAGAAGCTTTTGACTATATTTGAAAAATACGGCCTTGGAGACGGAGAGATAACAGATGCCGGACTGAACAAGCGTGAAAATCTGCTGACTGTTACCGTGCGGTGCGGCCATATAACCAGCGCCGAAAACATAGCCTGTCTTGAGAGGGAGCTTTGCGCCCTCATGCCGGGCTGCCGCACAAAGGTAATAATCAGGTGCGGCGGGCTTTCTGGGCTGCTGTCCGCCTGCGACCAGGATACGCTGAACATACTCAAAAAGACATGGTGCGACATACTTCCGGTATGCCGCCCCGCGATACACAGCTCCGTCTGGGATTATGAGAGCGGAACGCTCAAGGTAAAGATACCCGGGCAGGTGTTCGAGCTGGTCTCGGATCCGAGGCATAGAGAAACGGTAAAGTCATATTACCTCGATCGGTACGGCATAGAGACTGACATAGAGCTTACAGCGGACGATACCATGGAGCTGACGCTGCCCAAGGAAGAGGAACGGCCCTCCTGGCAGCCTAAAAAGGCTGCGGAGGCCAAGAAAAAGGCACTCCCCGACAGGGCGGATGTGATATATGGCAAGCCCATAAAAAAGACCGCCATAATCCAGCAGCGCGACGTGGACGAGACTATGTGCTACGTCACAATAAAGGGCGAGATACTAACCCTGGAGACTACAAAGCAGAAAAACGGCAGGACTATACTGACATTTGCCATAAGCGACCATACAAACACGATTCCCTGCAAGATGTTTCTCGAGGAGGGCGAGAATGGCATCGTCGATACCATAGCCGGCATACAGAAAAAGAAGGATATACTTATCGTCGCCGGAAAGTATATGATGGATCAGTGGCTCAGGCGAATGTGCGTATTCCCGCGGGACGTGGGCTGGGAGCCAAGAGCGGTGCGCACGGACAAGTCCGAGGAGAAGCGCGTAGAGCTGCATCTTCATACCAAGATGTCCAGCATGGACGGCCTGACAGACGTTAAGGAAGCCATAAAGACCGCAACCCGCTGGGGCCATAAGGCAATAGCAATAACGGATCACGGCGTGGTACACGCCTTCCCGGATGCGGTGGCACAGGCAGACAAGCTGAAAAAGGACGGCAAGGACATAAAAATACTGCTGGGCGTCGAGGGATACCTCATGCCCGACAGCGAGCTTATAAAGCGGCCGGAGCAATACGTGGCGATAGGAGTGGTAGCATATCCCGGCGTAAAGGAGGACGACGTATTCGAGATAGCCGCGCTGCGCTTTGACGAGAGCGGCGAAAAGGAAGGCTTATCCATAATAGTCAACAGCGGCGCGGCGCTGACCGATGCCATGGCCGAGGAGACAGGGCTTACACGCGAAATGATAAACGGCGGCGTGAGCCTGAAGGACGGGCTGAAGCAGCTGTATGACTTTATAGGCGATGGAGTGAAGGTGATACACGACCCGCTGGAGCTGAACAACCTCAGGCAGCACGGCCTGCGCTTTGATATGGAGCTGGACGCGCACTGCGTAAGCACCTCCATGCTGTTTCATTACCTGCACAGGGAAAGCAAGCAGACGGATATGAGGACTGCGGCGGAGGCGCTGGGCGTGGAGCATTGCGGCGGCAGAGCTATGGAAAGGGCGAGGACTGCGGCAAAGATAATGAACGCCGTACTGTCCGAGATGACCGCAAAGAACATAGAAAAGCTGCCGCTCATAGACGCGGTTCCCAAGGAAAAGGGAAAGGGCCGCAGGCTCACCTACCATATAATCATAATGGCCAGGAACCACGAGGGCCTTATGAACCTTTACCGCCTCGTGTCATATGCTCACCTCGAGCACCTGCGCAAGGTACCGCAGATACCCAGAAGCCTTCTCAATATGCACCGTGAGGGCATTATAGTAGGCTCCGCCTGCGAGGCAGGAGAGCTGTTCCGGGCGGTGCTCAGGGGGGAGAGCGAGGAAAAGCTCATGTCCATAGCGGACATGTACGACTATCTCGAGATACAGCCCATAGGCAACAACGCCTTCCTTATGCGAAACGGCACAGTGGACACGGAGGAAGGGCTTCGCGATCTCAACCGCAGGATAGTAGCCCTGGGCGACAAGATGGGCAAGCCTGTGGTGGCCACGGGGGACGTACACTTTCTTGAGCCGGACGATGCGCTTTTCCGCAGCATAATAATGCACGCAAGAGGCTTTGACGACGCGGAGCAGCAGGCCCCCCTATACTTCAAGACCACGGATGAGATGCTGGAGGAATTCTCCTATCTGGGCGAGGAAAAGGCGAGGGAGGTAGTAATAACCAACCCCAACATGATAGCCGACAGCTGCGAGAGAATGAAGGCATTCCTGTCAGAGAAGGGCACATACGCCCCGACCTTTCCGGGCGCAAACGACGAGCTGAGGAATATGGCGCTGAAGAAGGCTCACGAGATATACGGGGACGAATTGCCGGAGGTGGTGCAGAAGCGCCTTGATAAGGAACTGAATTCCATCATAGGCAACGGCTATTCCTCGCTGTACCTTATGGCACAGCGCCTTGTACACAAGTCAAACAGCGACGGGTATCTCGTCGGTTCCCGAGGCTCAGTAGGCTCTTCCTTCGTGGCCAACATGGCGGGCATAACCGAGGTAAACGCATTGCAGCCCCACTATGTCTGCCCCAACTGCCGGCACAGCGACTTCGACATAGACCGTACCAAGTATGCCTGCGGCGTGGACATGCCGGATAAGGACTGCCCCGTCTGCGGCACAAAATACAAAAAGCTCGGCTATGAGATACCCTTCGAGGTGTTTCTGGGCTTCAAGGGGGATAAAACGCCGGATATAGACCTTAACTTCTCAGGGGATTATCAGCCTGTAGCGCATAAGTACGTTGAGGTGATGTTCGGGGAGGGCCACGCCTTCCGCGCCGGAACCATATCCGGCGTAAAGGACAAGATAGCCTACGGCTACGTCCGTTCCTACTGCGATGCCAACGGCATAAACGCCGGAAAGGACGAGATGGACCGCATGGTGCAGGGCTGTACAGGAGTTAAGAAGACTACCGGCCAGCATCCCGGCGGCATAGTCATAGTGCCAAAGGAAAACGATATAATGGAGTTCACCCCGGTGCAGTACCCGGCGGACCGCAGCGAGGGCGATACCATAACCACCCACTTCGACTTTCACGCCATGGACGACAGGCTGGTAAAGCTGGATATACTGGGCCACGATGATCCGACGGTGCTTAGAATGCTGAAGGATATTACCGGCTTGGACCCCCAGACAATACCCCTTGACGACCCTGAAACCATGAAGATATTCCGCACCAGCGAGCCTCTGGGCGTGACGCTGGACGAGCTGGACTGCGACGTGGGCAGCATAGCAATACCCGAGTTCGGTACCACCTTCGTGCGGCAGATGCTCAAGGATACGCGCCCGACTACAATGGAGGAATTGCTCAGAATCTCCGGCCTTTCCCACGGTACCGACGTATGGCTGGGCAACGCTCAGGAGCTGGTATTGAGCGGCACCGCGACACTGTCGCAGGTAATATGCACCCGAGACGATATAATGAACTACCTTATACTCAGAGGCGGCGACCCGTCCATGTCCTTCAAAACCATGGAGAGCGTCCGCAAGGGCAGAGGCCTTACCCCTGAGATGGAGGAGCATATGCGCTCCATAGATACGCCTCAGTGGTTCATAGACTCCTGCAAAAAGATAAAGTACATGTTCCCCCGCGCCCACGCAGCGGCCTACGTCATGATGGCCTTCCGAGTGGCCTACTACAAGGTGCATATGCCCCTCGCCTTCTATTCCGTTTACTATACCGTCCGAGCGGACGCCTTTGACATAGCCCAGGCGGAGGGCGGCGCCCAGAAGGTGCTTGCCAACATAAACGCCATAAAGAAAAAAGGCAACGATGCGGATAAAAAGGAAGAAGACCTGCTGACAATACTGGAGGTGGTCTTTGAAATGAACAAGCGCGGCATAGAGCTGCTGCCTGTGGACCTGTATAAATCCAAGGCCAGCCAGTTCATAATAGAAGACGGCAAGATACGGCCGCCCTTCTCATCGGTGGCGGGCGTGGGAGCCAACGCCGCCATAGGCATAGCCGAAGGCGCAAAGGGCGGCGAGTATACCTCCATAGAAAATTTTCAGGCCCGCACCGGCGCCAACTCCGCAGTGATAAAGGCGCTTGCGGAAGCCGGCTGCCTGAATGGGCTGCCTGAGACGGATCAACTCTGCCTGTTTTAAAGAAGCCGGTATGTGCGGCGCTTTGATGCGAAATAATATGCTTGCATTATAGTGCCGCATATGGTACAATTTTGCTGTTGGTATATGGCAAGTTTGCTGTATTTTAGTTTTCAAGTAAGAGTGGGCGCGTCCTGCTCTTTTGTTTTGAATAGCGGAGGAATATAATGAAAACCACCCAAACAGTGGACGATCTTCTCCGGCCGGTAGTTACAGGCATGGGCTACGAGCTGGATGAGGTAGAGTTTCAGAAGGAGCAGGGTAATTGGGTGCTCACCCTGTACATAGAGCATCAGGACGGAAGAAGCGCCACCATAGACGACTGCGAGGCGGTGAGCCGGGCCGTAGACCCCATATTGGACGAGGCTGACCCCATAGAGCAGGCATACTACCTCAGCGTGTCCTCAATAGGCATCGACAGGCCGCTCAAAAAGGATAGGGACTATCAGCGCAGCCTCGGCAGCCCCATTACGGTAAAGCTTTACGCCCCGCTCAAGGGCAAAAAGGAGTATACGGGCGAGCTTTTGTCATATACGCCCGATTCCTTCACCATAAGCGTAAAGGGCGAGGAGATGACCTTCCAGAAAAAGGACGCTTCAAAGGTGCAGCCCTATATAGACTTCAAGGCTCTGGAAAAGGACCTTGACGAATTAGAAGCAGATTTTGAAAATATAGAGACAGAAGAGGAGAATTGACAATGAACGCCGAATTCATAGAGGCACTGAATGCCATAGAGAAAGAGCGCGGGATAAGCAAGGATATACTGATAGACGCATTTGAATCCGCATTGATAGCGGCCTATAAGCGCAACTACGGCGCAGTGGGAAACGTCCGCGCCACAGTGGATAGGGATACGGGCGAGGTGCAGATATTCGCCTCCAAGACCGTCACCGAAACGGTGGAGAACCCCTATGCGGAGATATCCCTTGCCGAGGCGAAGAAGATCAATTCCCTCTATGAAGTGGGCGACGTTCTGGAGGAGGAGGTAGACCCCCGCAAGTTCGGCCGCATAGCGGCCCAGACCGCCAAGCAGGTGGTTGTGCAGCGTATTCGCGAGGCCGAGCGCGGCGTCATATTTGATGAATTCGTAGAGAAGGAAAACGAGGTGCTTACCGCTATAGTCCAGCGGGTAGAGAAGAACGGCATCTATGTAGAGCTGGGCAAGACAGACGGCTTCCTTGCCGCCTCCGAGACCATAGCGGGGGAGACTTATAACACCAGCGACAGGCTGAAGGTTTACGTCCTTGAGGTGCGTAAGACCAACAAGGGCCCGCAGGTAATAGTTTCCCGTACCCACCCCGGCCTTGTTAAGAGGCTTTTCGAGCTGGAGGTTCCCGAGATACAGACCGGCATAGTCCAGATAAAGTCCATAGCGCGGGAGGCGGGCTTCCGCACCAAGGTGGCCGTTTATTCTTCCGACCCTCAGGTGGACGCCGTGGGTGCCTGCGTGGGCCAGAAGGGGATAAGGGTAGAGCGCATAGTAAACGAGCTGCATAACGAAAAGATAGATATAATAGAGTGGGATCCCGATCCGGCAGTATATATTGCCAAGTCCCTTAGTCCTGCCCGTGTTATGATGGTATACATCAACGAGGCGGAAAAGGCCGCGAAGGTGATAGTGCCAGACAATCAGCTTTCCCTTGCTATCGGCAAGGAAGGCCAGAACGTCCGCCTTGCCGCCAAGCTCACAGGCTGGAAGATAGATATAAAGAGCCAGAGCCAGGCCGAGGAGGACATGGATATAGCGGACGCCGACAGCGAGGCGGACGGCGGCTTCGAGGAATAGTTTTGGAGGATCAGCAATGCCTGCTAAGAAGGTGCCTATGAGAATGTGCGTGGGCTGCCGCGAGATGAAGCCAAAGAAGGAGCTGCTGCGCATAGTTCGCTCTCCCGAGGGCGAAATAAGCGTGGACCGCACCGGCAAGGTCTCCGGCCGCGGCGCGTACATATGCGCCAACGCGGAGTGCCTGAGCAGGGCCCGCAAAATAAAAGCGCTGGAAAGGGCGCTGGAGCACGGAATAGAGGACGAGGTTTTTTCAAGGCTCGCTTCGGAGATAACCGGCGATGCAGAATGACCGTCTGCGTACAGCTCTGGGCTTTGCGGCCAAGGCCGGGAAGTGCATATCAGGCGACTTTGGCGCGGAAAGGGCCGTGAAGGACAAAAAAGCCCTCATAATAGCTCTGGATAACGGCGTGTCCGCCGCAACGCGGGAGCGCTACGAGGGAATGTGCCAAAGAGCCGGCATACCCTGCGTGTATCTCGAAGACCTTGGCAGGGCGATAGGAAAGGATAACCGCATGATAGCCGCGGTGACAGAGGCGGGCTTTGCCCGTATGATAGAAGAGACGTATAAGACTTCACAGCAAAAGTAACATACCGGGGGGTAATATCTATGGCAAACAAGACAATGGATTCCGCACGGGAATTTGAAACCCAGGCAAAGGAGCTTCTGGAACGAGTAAAGCGAATGCAGAACGATCTGGGGGCGGCCCTTCAGTCCGTAAAGCGGGCGGAAAGCGAGCTTATAGATAAAGAAAAGCGCGCCGAAAAGGAACGCATGGAAAAAGAAAGGGCAGAGAGACTCCGAGAGGTCCTCACCAGCGAGGGCGACCTTGCCTTCCACGTAGGCGACGACAGGGCGGAGGAGCAGCCAGCCCCGGCAGAGAGCAAGAGCGAAGTAAATGAGAAGCCGAAGCCGGAGCCGGTGAAGGAGCAGAAGGCGGAGAAAAGCGTACAGGCAAAGGCGGAGGAAAGCGTACAGGCAAAGGCGGAGGAACCTGCAATGGCGGATAGGAAGCCTGAAGAAAAGCCCGAGACAAAGGCGAAACCCGCACCGGCAAATAAGCCTGTACAGCAGCAGCGCCCGGCCTATGAGCGCAGGGAACCTCAGCGCAGAGAGGACGGCAGGCAGCAGAAGCCACGCACTGACAGGCCGCAGCGGCCCGCAGACCGCCCGGAGCGCACAGACAGACCTCAGCAGCGCCCCATACAGGGAGGCTACCAGCCTAAGCCGGCGGCCCGCACAATGGAATCCGCTGCGCCTTCCGTAAGGGATCAGGGCAAGGGCCGGAGCCAGAAACCCCAGACAAGAGATGAGGAGCGCAAGGCGCCAAAGAATAAGAAAACCATTATGAAGGAAAACACCAGAGCAGCAGGCAGCTGGGACGACGACGCCCCAATGAGCCGCAAGCAGAAGCGCAAGCAGCAGGCGTTACATAAGCCGGAGCCGGTAAAGATCGACAAGGCCGTGCTGACTACCGAGACCATAACCGTAAAGGATCTTTCCGAAAAAATAGGCAAGCCTGTGGCCGAGATCATCAAAAAGCTGTTTATACTCGGCATAATGGCTACCATCAATCAGGAGATAGACTACGACACCTGCTCGCTCATCGCCGCCGATTACGGCATAGAGCTGGAGCTCAACATAGCCAAGACCGCCGAGGACGTGCTCAACGAGAGCGTTGAAGAGGCGGATTCCGAGGAGAACCTCGTACCACGCCCGCCGGTAGTTACCATAATGGGCCACGTGGACCACGGCAAGACCTCGCTGCTTGACGCCTTCCGTGAAAGCAGCATAACCGCAGGCGAGGCAGGCGGCATAACGCAGCATATAGGCGCGTATACCGTATCCTGCAAGGGGCGCACCATAACCTTCATAGATACCCCGGGCCATGAGGCGTTCACCTCCATGCGCGCCCGCGGAGCCCAGGTTACGGATATAGTAATACTGGTTGTGGCGGCGGACGACGGCATTATGCCGCAGACCATCGAGGCCATAAACCACGCCAAGGCGGCGAACGTTCCTATAATCGTCGCTATCAACAAGATAGATAAGGACACCGCCAATCCGGACCGGGTAATACAGCAGCTCACCGAGTACGGTCTGGTAGCCGAAGAGTGGGGCGGCGATACCATATGCGTGCCCGTTTCCGCGAAGAAGCGCATCAATTTGGATACGCTGCTCGAGATGGTACTGCTTCAGGCGGACGTTCTGGAGCTTAAGGCAAATCCCGACAGGGCGGCCCGTGGCACCATAATAGAGGCAGAGCTGGACAAGGGCCGCGGCCCTGTGGCTACCGTACTGGTACAGAACGGTACCCTCAAGATAGGCGATCCCATAGTTGCAGGCACAGCCTTCGGCCGCGTCCGCGCAATGATGGACGACAAGGGCCGCAGGGTGACCTCAGCCGGGCCAAGCCAGCCGGTAGAGGTACTGGGCTTTGGCGAGGTGCCCTCCGCAGGCGATGTAATGAACGTTGCGGAAGTAGATAAGCTGTCCCGGCAGGTAGCAGAGGAGCGCCGCGACAAGCTCAAGGCGGAGCAGATACGCAATATGTCCAAGGTATCTTTGGACGATCTCTTCAGCCAGATAGAGGCGGGCAACGTCAAGGATCTGAACATCATAGTAAAGGCAGACGTGCAGGGCACGGTAGAGGCCATAAAGCAGGCATTGGAGAAGCTCTCCAACGACGAGGTAAGGGTGCGCTGCATACACGGCGGCGTAGGCGCCATAACCGGCTCGGATATAGTGTTCGCCTCCGCCTCCAACGCGCTGGTAATAGGCTTTAACGTGCGCCCGGACGCCACGGCGCGTGAGGCCGCCGAACGCGAAAAGGTGGATGTGCGTACATACAGCGTCATCTACAACGTGATAGAGGATGTCGAGAACGCCATGAAGGGTCTGTTTGCACCCGTATACAAGGAGGTCGCTCTGGGTACTGCGGAGGTACGCAATACCTTCAAGGTATCAGGCGTCGGCACTATTGCGGGCGCGTACGTCAAGGATGGCAAAATCACCCGTTCCGCTCAGGTGCGCGTAGTTCGCGGCGGCATAGTGCTTCACGACGGCAAAATAGCCTCCCTCAAGCGGTTCAAGGACGACGTAAAGGAAGTCGCGTCGGGCTATGAATGCGGTATCGGTATAGAAAACTTCAACGATATCCGCGAGGGCGACATGATAGAGGCCTACACCATGGAGCAGATAGAAAGATAATCAGGAGAGGCAGAAAAGATGTCCATTCGTTATGAAAGAATGAATGAGGAGATAAAGAAGACCATCAGCGAGATCATAAAGGACATGAAGGATCCTCGAGTCTCCGATATGACCACCATAATGTCGGTGGACGTGACCAACGACCTGAAGCAGGCCAAGGTGCTGGTAAGCGTTTACGACAAGGACGACGAGGTACGCAGGGGCACGGTGGAGGCGCTCAACCACGGCAGCGGCTTTATAACCCGTGAACTGGGCAAGCGCATGCAGCTGCGCGCCCTGCCAAAGCTGAACTTCAAGCTGGACAACTCCATTGAGTACAGCGTGCATATTTCAGAGATTATCGACAGCCTGCACAAAAACGAAAAGTAGCTTGCTCTGGGCGGTGATGTGAAGCGTCATCGCCCGATTTTTTAGGAGGGAAGGCTTATGAAGGGCAGCATGGAGGAAATACTCCGCTTTGTAGAACGAAACGACGCTTTCAGCATAATATCCCACGTAGCGCCGGATGGGGATACCATCGGTTCGGGAACGGCACTGTCAAGGATACTGCGCAGGCTGGGCAAGCGTACGGAAAACGTATGCTGCGACCAAGTACCCGACGCGTATAAGTTCATACCGGGTGCTGAAGAGATATTGCTGCCGGAGGATGCCCGGGGCTTCGATGCGGTAATAGCGGTAGACTGCGCAGATAAGGGCAGGCTGGGCAGTGCCGAGGGTATATTCGACAGGGCGGGCGTGACGGCCAATATAGACCATCACGGCACCAACGCCACGTATGCCGATAATAATATGATTGAGGAGACTGCCGCCTGCGCAGAGCTTATATACAGGCTTGGCAGGGCGCTGGGGGCGGAGATAGACGCGGAGACGGCTAATTGCCTCTTTGCCGCCCTCGTGACGGATACCGGCTCCTTTGCCTATTCAAACGTAACGAGGGACACTATGACCATAGCCGGCGAGCTTATTGCGTCAGGCGCTGATAATTCTCTCATAAACAGGCTGGTATATCACAACGAGCCGGCAGGCAAGGTGAAGATGCACGCTTACGCGCTGGAGCGGCTGCGCCTGTATTCCGAAGGGCGCATAGCCACAGCAATGCTTACGGAAAGTGAGATGGATCCCTTCGGCCCCGAGGCGTATACTGAAGGAATAGTCGAAAAGCTGCGGGATATAGATACGGTGGAGATAGCGGCGTTTTTGAGGCAGAAGGGAAGGAACGTAAAGGTGAGCCTTAGAGCTAAGAAATACGCCGACGTCGCCCGCGTAGCAGCTTCAAGAAAAGGGGGCGGCCATCCCAGGGCAGCCGGGTACACCGAATATGACATCACTGTGGCTGATGCCGAAAAGATAGCGGTGCAGCTTGCCGAAAAGGAGCTTCAAGCATGCTGGAAGGAGTAGTAAACGTATTAAAACCGCCGGGAATGAGCTCCAGTGACGTGGTGACGGACATCCGGCATATATTCAACATGAAGCGGGTAGGCCATACGGGCACGCTGGATCCCGGTGCAGCCGGAGTGCTGCCCATATGCATAGGCCGGGCGACGAGGCTTTTTGATTACCTTGTGGACAAAGAAAAGGAGTACATAGGCGAGATAACCTTCGGTATAGCTACGGATACCCAGGACTCCTACGGCGCGCCGGAAGGACGCTCCGATGCTGTAGTTACCGGGGAGATGCTCATGGAGGCGCTGCCTAAGTTCACAGGCCCTCAAAAGCAGACCGCGCCTCTGTATTCGGCCCTTTCAGTGGACGGAAAGAAGATGTACAAGCTTGCCCGGCAGGGCGTTGAGGTGGAGCGCAAGGTTAGGGATATAAACGTGCCGGAGCTTTCGTTCATATCACAGACCGGCTGCAACAGATATCTCGTAAAGATCGTCTGCTCCAAGGGCACATATGTGCGCACGCTCTGCCACGACATAGGCGGGAGCATGGGAGTTCCTGCCCACATGTCCTTCCTGCTGCGCACACGCTCCGGGGCGTTTGAGCTGGACGGCAGCTTTACAATAGACGAGCTGAAGGAGCTTAAAGAAAAGGGCGAGCTTTATAAGGCAGTCATACCCATGGAGCAGGCGCTTATGCATATAGGCGAAGCCCGAATGACCCTGAACAAAAAAGGCGAACGGTTCCTGACTCATGGCGCGGAGGTGGTCTGTCCCGGCATAGAAGAACTGCCAAAGGATACCCCTCTCAGGGCATACTGCAACGGCAAATTTTTAGGAATAGCCAAATCAAACGGCGAGGCGGTGCATATATGCACCTTCCTCGGTCAGGAAGAAGAATGAATAAAACGGCCATAGCTTTCGGCACCTTTGACGGGGTACACAGGGGGCATCAGGAGATAATAAACGCCATGCTCTCGGCGGCGAAAAGGGGAGGGCTCGACCCGCTCATATACACCTTTTCCAACCATCCGGCGGGGCTTTTCGGCAAGTCCTTTTCCATGATAATGACGGACGGGGAGCGGCTGGCCGCCCTTGAACGCCTTGCCCCCGTTGCGGCGGAAAGGCTGGACAGGCAGTTCGCGGCGACGGAGCCGGAGGACTTCGTTCGGCACATGGCGGAAAAATACCGCATGGGCGCAGCCGTCGCGGGCTTCAACTATACCTTCGGCAGCAGGGGGGCGGGGAACATGGATACGCTCCGCCGCCTTGGGGGGAAATACGGCTTTGAGGTATACGAGATACCCGCGCTGATGTACGGCGGGGAGCCGGTATCCAGCACCCGGATACGGGCCTGCATAGAGCGCGGCGACATAGCCGGCGCAAACGCCATGCTGGGCCATGAGCTTGAGCTTAGCTGCAAGGAAACGTCGCAAAACGGATACGCCGTGCTTAAAGTGGCTGATGGGCTCGTGCTGCCAGCCCCCGGGAGGTACATTACGGAGGCGGAGGGAAGGCGGCTCGTATGCGGCGTTTTGCCCGGTGGCAGCATCGAGCCGGAGGAGCCCTTTGGGGAGCCTAAAAAGCTGCGGTTTATAGGCAGGATAGGCTGAAAAAGCTATTTACAACGCATTGACGCTGTGGTAAAATAAAAAGACCTTGAACCGGGGGCTGTGTTTTCCGCATCTCCAAGCGCAATACTCGGTTTCCGGCGATTTATAAAAAATATGGAGGAAGTAAAAATGACCAAAGCTGAAATCATCGCCAAGTACGCGATTCACGAGGGCGACACCGGTTCCCCAGAGGTGCAGATTGCTCTGCTGACCGAGCGCATCAACCACCTGAACGAGCACCTCAAGGAGAACAAGAACGACCACCATTCCCGCCGTGGCCTGCTCAAGATGGTCGGCCGCCGCCGCGGCCTTCAGAACTACCTTAAAAAGACCGACATCGAGCGCTACCGCAAGATATGCGCCGAGCTTGGCCTGCGCAAGTAATTGAGTGAGCATAAGAGCAGCCTTTAAGGCTGCTCTTTTCTTATTCGGCACAACATCTTGCGCCGCCCTGCGGGGAACGGCACGATTCGCCGAATTATTTATATTTTATTCACAGATTAGCTTTGGTATATTCATACGCAAAGGGGTATAATATGCTTAGAAAAGAAGCTGGCAAAGCAAAAAGCGAGGGAGGGCTTTTTATGAAGAAAAGATTATTTGCCATTATGTTGGCTCTGGCCATGCTGCTGGCCGCAGTGCCTGCGCTGGCGGAGGAAGTGGCGGTTGAACAGGATAATACCGCAGAAAAGAAAATTTGCGCCACCGATGGGTGCAACAATTCAGTAGCAAACGAAGGTGAGATATGTACAGCTTGCGCGGAAAAGAAAGCCGAAGAAGCTGCTAAGAAAGCTGAGGAAGAAGCTGCTGCCAAGAAAGCTGCTGAGGAAGAAGCAGCAAGAAAAGCTGCCGAAGAACAAAAAATAACCGAAGAAAAAAATGCTAAAAAGTCCCCGATGCTTCTCGGTGAAGCAAATCCCGCTGGTGCGGGAACGGCAAATGGATGCAACCATGAGCATACAACAGGGTGGGGTGGCACGATGGTAGAGCATCCGGCAAAAGATCCAACCTGTACAAGCGAAGGCAACATTAAATACTACACTTGCACTAATTGTGGCGGGTATTTTCTGAGAGATGAAAATACAGAAGATAAAATAGTTGCGACTCCGTCAAGTGCAGATAAAGTCAAGATACCCAAAACAGACCACACACTAACCCAAATTGCTGCTAAGGCTGCTACCTGCACGGAAGCCGGAAATATTGAGTATTATGTGTGCTCTGTTTGTCAGGGTAAGTTTGCAGACTCGACAGGTATGCATCCGGTTGATAATATCGTAATTCCAGCGCTCGGTCATACTATATCTGAAAATGTTACTTATAAACAGAAACCGACGTGTACGAAAGCGGGAATTGCAACGTATACTTGCGGCAGATGCGGAGATTCACAAAATGATGTTAATGTTCCGGCAATCGGCCATGACTATGGTGAACCTACTTGGAACTGGTGCGGCGTGAGCAGCGCTACCGCGACATTCAGGTGCAGGAGAAACTGCGGCGAAGAAAATGCGATAGTTACTTGTCAGGCAAGACTGACACGAAGCAGCATAAATAACTGCGGCTACTATACATATACCGCGACCGTGCAGTTCAACGGCAAGACTTATACCGACATGAGGACGGATTACAGCTGCCGTCCCGACTGGTACTATGACCCCTGCTACTACAACAACCCCTGCGGTCACTGGGGCTGCGGCAACGTATGCACCCGCTACAGCAACTGCGTACCCTGCCAGAACTACAGGACTACCTTCCGCGTAGGCGGGTACAATTGTCTGGCTACACCTAAGACAGGCGATGTGTCCGTAATAGGCATGGCGCTGATATCCCTCGCGGGCGCCGGCGCTGCCATAATGGGTAAGAAGCGCAAATAAAAACAGGCGACTTTAAAGGCCCGTCCTAAAAGGATGGGTCTTTTTTTTGTTGCTATATGCCGGCAAATAATGTATAATAAATTGGTTTATAATAAGAGAGTATGAAAAGGAGCATGAACATGCAAGGCAAGACATTCACAATGGAGCTCGCTGGAAAGACCCTTACCATCGAAACCGGTAAGTACTGCGAGCAGGCAGGCGGGAGCGCATTCGTCCGCATGGGCGACGCCGTGGTTATGGTCAATGCAACGGTGGCCAAGCAGCCCCGGGACGGCGTAGATTTCCTTCCCCTGTCCATCGAATTCGAAGAAAAGATGTACTCCGTGGGCAAGATACCCGGCGGTTACATAAAGCGCGAGGGCCGTCCCTCTGAAAAGGCCATCCTGTGCAGCCGCCTTATCGACCGTCCCCTCCGTCCCCTGTTTCCCAAGGGCTTTTACAACGACATTCAGGTAATAGCTACCGTACTGTCGATGGATCCCGACGTCCAGCCCGAGATACTGGGCATGATAGGCTCTTCCGCGGCTCTGGCCATGAGCGAAGCCCCCTTTGCAGGCCCTACCGGCGCTGTGGCGGTCGGCATGGTAGACGGTAAGTATATCATCAATCCCACCCTGGAGGAGAGGCATAAGAGCAAGCTGAACCTTACAGTTGCAGGTACCAAGGACGCTGTCATGATGGTGGAGGCCGGCGCAAATGAGCTTTCCGAGAAGGAAATGCTTGACGCCATACTGACGGCTCACGAGGAAGTAAAGAAGATAGTGGCCTTTATCGAGGGCATAGCGGCCGAGTGCGGCAAGCCCAAGATGGAAGTCAACATATATCATCCCGACGAAGCCTTCACTGAGCTGGTACGCGAGTACGCAAGAGACAAGGTGGAGTGGCAGCTTGACACCTTTGAGCGCAAGGTACGCGAGGAGCGCAGCGAGCAGGTAAAGCAGGAGGTCATCGAGCACTTCGCAGAGGAATATCCCGATTCCGCCGGCGATATAGACATGATACTCTACAACCTTACTAAGGAAATCGTAAGGGATAAGATAATCAACCGCAAGATCCGCCCCGACGGACGCGCACAGGACGAGATACGCCCCATCTGGAGCGAGGTCGGCATACTGCCCCGCGTACACGGCAGCGGCGTATTCACCCGGGGTCAGACTCAGGTAATGACCATAGCCACCCTTGCGCCCCTTTCCGAGGGACAGGAGCTGGACGGCATTGATGACGTCACCTTCAAGCGTTACATGCATCAGTACAACATGCCTCCCTACAGCGTGGGCGAAGTACGCCGTGTCGGCAGCCCCGGCAGGCGTGAGATAGGCCACGGCGCACTGGCTGAGCGCGCTCTGGTACCCATGCTCCCCTCCGAGGAGGAATTCCCCTATGCCATGCGCCTGGTCTCCGAGGTAATAAGCTCCAACGGTTCCACCTCACAGGCCTCAATCTGCGCCAGCACTCTTGCGCTTATGGACGCTGGCGTCCCCATAAAGAAGCCCGTAGCAGGCGTTGCGATGGGTCTCATCAAGGACGATTCCACCGGCAATATCGCCGTATTGACCGACATACAGGGTCTCGAGGACTTCCTTGGCGATATGGACTTTAAGGTAGCCGGCACCCGCGAGGGCATCACCGCCATTCAGATGGATATAAAAATCAAGGGCATAGATGAGCAGATACTTACCCGCGCCCTTGAGCAGGCACGCAGGGGCCGTCTGTTCATACTGGACAAGATGGCAGAGACCATCAAGGAGCCCAGGGCAGACCTGTCCCCCTATGCTCCTCGCATCATGCAGTTCAGCATACACCCCGATAAGATACGCGAGGTAATCGGATCCGGCGGAAAGACCATAAACGGCATAATCGCAGCGACCGGCGTAAAGATCGACCTTGAGGACGACGGCCGGGTATTTATCGCCTCCCCCGATGCTGAAGCCGCAGCTGCCGCCAAGCGCATGATAGACGATATCTGCCGCGATATAGAGGTCGGCGGCGTGTTCCTCGGCAAGGTAGTGAACATATTGCCCATAGGCGCACAGGTAGAACTCAAGCCTGGTAAGAAGGGCCTGGTGCACATCAGCCGCCTGGCAAATCACAGGGTAGAGAAGGTTGAGGACGAGGTTCAGATAGGAGACGAGATACTGGTACGAGTCATAGCGATCAAGCCCGATGGCAAGATCGACCTTACCCGCAAGGAGCTCCTGCCCGACGCGAAGAAATAATAAAACAGCTTGTGTGTGCGGGCGGATATGATTCCGCCCGCATGTTGATTTTTAAGGCGTATGTTCTTAAACTGCCTGTACCCTCATAGATTGTCTACATGGGGGGTACGGGGCATATGCGCAGAAAACTCAGCTTTTTAAGCGGATTGTTGACAAATATTTTCCTTGCGGCGTTGATAATAGCGATGTATCATGCTACACAGTCAGGCGGCGTGCTGCCCGCCTTTGCGCCGCAGTATCGTGGCAGCGGCGAAAGGGCTGCATTGCAGTTCGCGGTGAGCTGGAATGCGGCAGCCATACCGGATATATTGGATATACTAAAAGATAAAAGCGTCAAGGCTACGTTTGCCGTAAGCGGAGAATGGGCTGAAAACAATCCCGCGCTGCTTATGCGCATGGCCGCAGAAGGCCACGAGATAGCCTCCATGGGGTATTATCCCGACATGGACGGCAGAATAGGCTGGACCGTAAAAGACGTGAGGAGGGCCAACGAGGCGGTAAAGAAGATATGCGGCGCAGAGCCTGCGATATACTACGAAGGCTCGCGCAATACCGTAACGTCTACGCTGGCAGCAAAAAAACTAAAATTAACAGCGGTATCCTCGACGATAGACCTGCTGACGGCCAAGGGCACTGCCGCGGACATACTTTCCCGCCTGCCTGAAAAGCCTATTGAGGGAAGCATAATATTGCTTCGGCCTACGGCGGCCTGTAAGGAGGCGCTGGGCGGCATAATAAATGCGATAGAAGAGAAAGGAATTGGGCTTACATGCACAGGCGATGTGCTGGGCCTATCGGAATAGGGCAAAAGGTGATAGTAAGAGAAACGCTTCCAAACGGTGTAAAGCTCATAGCTCAGGAGATGACCGGATTCCGCTCGGTATCCATGGCGGTATGGATACAGGCCGGTTCGGTGTATGAAATAGGCGCCGAATCCGGCATATCCCACTTTATAGAGCACATGGTGTTCAAGGGGACAGAAAGCCGCAGCGCATCTGACATAGCGGCGGAGATGGACGCGGTGGGCGGCAGCATAAACGCCTACACCGCCAAGGAATGCACCTGCTTTTATGCTAAGGTGCTGGGTGAAAACATCGACCTTGCGGCGGACATGCTAAGCGACATAGCCTGCCGCCCAAGCCTTGATCCTGCGGATATCGAAAGGGAAAAGGGCGTCGTGTGCGAGGAGATACTCATGCTGGAGGATGACCCGGAGGATCTTGCCCACGAAACGCTCAGCGCCGTCATATACGGGGACAGCCCTCTTGCAAGGCCAATACTGGGCACACAGGACACCGTGCGGGCTTTTACGCGGGAGGACATACTTTCATATATGGACAAGCGGTATGTACCCCAAAACATGGTGGTGTCCTGTGCGGGCAACTTTAAGATGGAGGAGCTGCGAGCCGCGGTGAACAAGCGCTTTGACAGGCGGGGCCGGGGCGACAGCTACGTACCCCCAAAGAACCAGCTCATAAAGGAAAAACGCTTCAGGGCGGTGGAAAAGGACATAGAGCAGGTGCATATATGCCTGGGCTTCCCCGGGTTCCCAGGGGATACCGAGGAGCAGTTTGCGCTGCTGGTGCTCAATAACGCCCTTGGGGGAAGCATGAGCTCCAGGCTGTTCCAAAAGATACGCGAGGAACACGGGATGGCATACTCCGTGTACTCATACCCCACGAGCTATTCCGATACCGGCTATTTCACCCTCTATGCCGGCACCGGGGAAAAGCAGGCCGCCAAGGTGGTGGAGCTTATGCTCAGGGAGATAGATTCCGTCAAGAAGGACGGCATAACCAAAGAAGAATTCGCCCGCAGCAAGCAGCAGCTGAAAGGCAATTATCTCTTAGGCCTTGAGAGCACTGCTTCCCGCAGCAGCTCTTTAGGACGCGGCGAGCTAAGAGGAAGGATATACACCGATGAGGAGCTTATTCGCCGTATTGAGGGCGTTACCATGGAAAGCGTGGAGGCCGTCATTCCTAAGGTGCTGGATACGGAGAGGATGGCAGGGGCCTTCGTTGGCAGGGTAAACAAGAGGGAAACCGAAGTAAAGAGGATATTCGAGACGGCGTAAGCCGTATATAAAAGGAGCGCAGATGGCGAGGAGAAGAAAAGTAAGGTTCAGCGGAAGGTTTTACCTTACCATGCTGGTGCTGCTGGGCATAGTGGTGGCACTGGTGCTGATAATACCCAGCGGCGGGGGCGGTACGCTCAGAAATGCCACTATGGAGGCAAAGCTGATGCCGGAGACCGTAATAATACGCAATGAGAGCACCGTAGCGGTGGACAAGTTCGATATGGTGGATCACCTCGTGGACGAGGGCGCCAGCGTAAATGCCGAGGTGCCTGTGGCGACGGTGTACAAATGGGGATACAGCAGCGAGCTTGCCCAGTCCCTCGTTACAATACAGCAGAAGATATACGAAAAGCAGCTTTCGATATTGGACGGAATAGAGTCCACCGAGCTTACCTCGGTAAACGGCCAGATAGCCGAGCTTAAAAGCAAGATAGTCTCCAACGTCTCAGAGGGCGGCAATGATGATCTGCTTGAGCTTGAGCGCAGCATGAAGGAGCTGCTGAACCAGCGTACCGTATACCTGAAAAATTCCGTACAGGCGGATGTTGAGCTGAATTCCCTCTATTCCGAGGAAACGGCGAAGCTGGCCCAGATAGCCGAGTACACCAGCACTGTGAACGCCAAGATGACCGGCCTCGTGAGCTTTTATTTCGATGGCTATGAGCTGGTGCTCAATGGCGAAAAGCTGGACGTGGTAAGCGCAGACGTCATAAAGAAGATAATCAACGGCGAAAGCGGCGTCAACGCCGCCACAAGCGAAAGCCTTCTGTTCAGGCTGGTGGATCCAAACAAATGGTACGCCGCCTTCATAACCTCACCCTCAGAGGGAGCCAGCCTTATGGGGGGGCAGACATATACGGTGACATTTGACGGCATGAAGGATATCATGTACACGGCTACCGCCCTGGAGCCTGTGGTGTGTGACGGCGGCATAGTCAATATGCTGGAGTTTACCGAAAACATAGGCGAGCTGCTCAGCATTCGCGTGATCAAAGCTACGGTGACGGCCCAGCTTGCCGGCCTTGAGATGAATGCCGCTGCGGTAAAATCCAAAAACGGCGAGAGCTACATAACCACAAGCACCGGCGATGTGCCTGTGACGGTGATAGCCCTAAACGGCGACAAGGCGCTGATAACGGGCGATGGCCTCGTAGAAGGCATGAGGTATAAAAAGTAGCGGTATAAGCGGCAAAGACCGAAAGGACGGTGGCGTATTTTGAGCATAAGGGACAATTACCTGACGGTGATGGAAAACATCGCGGCAGCCTGCGCTCAGTGTGGGCGAGGCGAAGGCGAAGTGAAACTCATAACCGTTACAAAATTTGTAGATACGGGGCGCATAGCCGAGGCGGTTGCCGCGGGCGCGCGCCATGTGGGCGAAAACAGGGCGCAGGAGTTCAGGGACAAGCTGGATTTTTTTAAGGAAAACGGCCTTGACGCGCATTTGATTGGACAATTGCAGACCAATAAGGTAAAATATGTAATAGGCAATGCAAGCCTTATACAGTCCGTGGACAGGCTGGAGCTTGCCAAAGAGATAAGCCGCCTTGCCGTAAAGGCGGGAATAACCCAGGATGTGCTTGCCGAGGTGAACATCGGCGGCGAGGCTCAGAAGGGCGGAATAGCTCCGGACGAGCTTAAGGACTTACTTTCGGTAATTTCCGAGCTGCCCGGCATAAGGGTGAAGGGACTCATGTGCGTGCCCCCTGCTGTGGGAGAGGAGGAGGCGCGAAGGTACTTTGCCTCTATGAGAAGGCTATTTGAGGATATCGCATCGGCGGGTATTCCCGGCGTGGATATGCGGGAGCTTTCAATGGGCATGAGCGGGGATTATAAATCGGCCATAAAGGAAGGCGCTACCATGGTACGGGTGGGAACGGCCATATTCGGCGCAAGACCGGCGGCTGCGGCAAGGGCGTAGAGACAGAGAGCCCCGAGCCTGACAATTACTACAGTGTTTTTCTCCAAGCGCCAATTAAACAATCTATTTTATTTAATTGAATGGAGGACAACATGGCAGGAATTCTTAACAAACTGATGGACTTTATCGGCATCGAGGATGTGGACGATGAAGGGTACAACGAAGATTACTTCAACGATGAGCAGCAGTCTATGGCTGAGGACAACGTAGTCAGCCTCGGCAACCGCGGCAGGAGAAAGACCGCCGCCGGCAATAACGTGGTAAGCCTTCCCACGGCGGCGCCCATGAAGATGGTGGTGTATCATCCCGTAAGCTATGAGGATACCCAGAACATCATCGACAACCTTAAGAGCCGCAAACCCGTTATCGTCAATATGGAAGAGCTTGAGATCGACTGCGCACAGCGCATACTGGACTTCATGGCGGGCGCTATCTATGCACTCGATGGAACCATCTACAAGATCTCCCGCGGTATATTCGTCGTAGCTCCCACCAACTATGACGTTATCGGCAACGATGACCGTACCGACGTTGACGTGATCTGATAAAGGCTCGCATTTCAGACTGTGCGGGGGTTATCCCCGCACAGGGCTGCAATTGCACAATTCAGAGGTAGCATGAAGAAGAGCGATATAATAGAAAAGCAATTCAACAGGGCCTTTTGGGGCTACGATATAGTCGAGGTGGACCAGTTCCTCGACGAGATAGTTAAAGAGCTGGAGCACATGGAGCAGGAGAACAAGCTCCTTGAACTGCGCAACCAGATGCTTCTCGACCGCATGGCGCGGGACGGAGTATCCCTTAGCGAGGAAGATAAAAAGTAACAAAAAAAGCACAACTACGAATAAACGGCCGGCACTGTCCGGCTTTTTGTATGTTAATTTTTAAGCCCCCTGCCAATACTAAAAGGACCATGCAAAACACAGGGAGGCTACAATGCTGCCAAACAGGACATATAACGAATTAAACGAGAGCTGCTTTTCACAGACCGAGCTAAGCGAGGAGGCGAAGCTTCGTGCGGGCCTTTCCGCCAGAAAAAACAGGCGAAGCTCACTTCAGCTCACCGCCGACAGGAAGGCTCTTATTGCCATATACAAAAAAATGCAGGAAAAAGAGGAGCAATGGGGCGCCCTCGAAGCATTGTTCCGCGATTTTTATATAGTTGAGCGAGTATTGAACGACTGCGATGAAAGGCCCAGGCGCCTGCCGGTGCTGCTGCACGGCAGCCATGCGGGACTCCCGCGGATATACGATATAGCCGCCTGCATGGCCGGCAGACGGGACGGACGTATAGACGAGGCCACAGTATACGCCTTCATGGAGGCGTATCAGAGCGTAACGCCGCTGACGATGGCAGAGGTGGCGGAGCTGCCCAACATGCTCAATTCGGCGCTGGTAAAGCTGCTTACGCTGGAATGCGAAAGAGCCTTAGAGGCGGAGAATTCCATGGAAACAGCAAAAAGCGCGGCTGCCCAGCTGGAGAGGATAAAGGAACGGGCGCGGCGGGAGGCGATTATAGACAGGCTGAGTCTCGGGGAGGATCCGGTGCTGTGCGAATGCCTGTATGGCATGATGAAGGAGCACGACGAAGGGATAGCGGAGCTGATAAACGCAAAGCTGCAGCTGGAGGATAAGAGCATAGACGGGCTTTGCGCCAAGGCGACGGCGATGCGGCGGCGCAGCACTCAGCGGGCGGATAACGTCATAAGGAGCCTCAGATGCATAGGCGGTATGGAATGGAATAAAGCCTTTGAGGACCTGAGCGTTACCGACAGGGAGCTAAGACGGGATCCGGTATACGGCAAGATGGACGGACGCAGCAGAAGCTACTACCGCGCCTCTGTGGAAAGGCTTTCGATGCGGCTGGGGGCTGCGGAGCAGGTTATAGCCCGGCAGGCAGTGCGCCTTGCCCAGAGCGGAGAAGGAAAAGAGGGTCAGGCGGGTTGGTATCTGTTTATGGAGGGCAGGGAACGGCTTTATAACGTACTCAGGCCAGACCTGCGCTTCAAGAAAAGCAGCGAGGACAAAAAGCTCTGGAAATTCGAGATTTTCAATATAACCCTTGCCCTGCTCCTCGTATGGCTTGGAGCAACGGCGGGCATAGCGCCGCTGATACTGGCCATTATTCCCGCGTGGACGGTGGCCTCCGGCATAAGCGTAAGGCTGTGGCTGAGGTTCAGCCCGCGCCGGGTGATACCCAGGATTGCGGAGAAGAACCTTACCGGCGGCAATAAGACCCTTATAGTGATACCCGCGCTTGTGACAGACGAAAAGGGCCTGAGGGCAGTATTTGAGCACATTGAGAACCATTATCTCGCCACCAGACTCAAGGGCTGCTATTACGCCGTACTGGGGGATTTTAAGGACGGCCCAAAGGAGCGCGAGCAGGGTGAGGGCGGGCTTTTGCGAATGGAAAGGGAGCTTACGGCGCAGCTGAATAAAAAGTACCTTTCAGAGGATGGAGAACCGCTGTTTTACTGCCTGCACAGGCAACGCAGCTTTGCCCCGGCAGATGGCATATATATGGGCCGGGAGCGCAAGCGGGGAGCCATATGCGATCTTGCCAAGCTTATATGTGAAGGGGACAAAGAGCCTTTCTGCCTTATTACAAATGGACTGCCGGAGGGTATAGAATACTGCATAACGCTGGACAGCGATACCATACTTCCCCCCGGAGCCGCAGCAGAGCTGATAGGCTGCATGGAGCACCCCCTGAACGCTCCGGAGATATTCGGCGGAACGGTGCGCCGGGGCTACGGAATGATAGCGCCGCGCATGGCATCTACATCGAAGGGCGCAGCAAAGAGCTTTTTTGCGAGGATAATATCGGGCTCTACCGGTGTGGACGGCTATTTTCCTACAGCGCCTGAATTCTATCAGGACGTGTTCGGCCGCGGTTCCTTCGGCGGCAAGGGAATATTCCACATACGGACATTCATGGATACCGCCATGCGGTGGATACCCGAAAACACCGTGCTGAGCCACGATATGCTGGAGGGCTGTTTCTGCGGCTGCGGTTACGCAGGTGATATCGCGCTATACGACAGCGAGCCGGACGCGTTCATACCCTGGTGGAAGCGGCAGCACAGGTGGCTCAGGGGCGACTGGCAGCTGCTGCCCTTTTTGAAGGACTGGGTAAAGGACGCGGAAGGGGTGAAACGGGATAACCCTTTAAGCTGGCTTTCCAAGCGCAAGATACTTGATAACCTGAGAAGGTGCATGCTGCCCGCCAGCGTGCTGTATGCGGTGCTGCTAATGCCGTATACCGGCGGGGGGTGGCATATAGCGCTGGCTCTTTTCGCCCTCTGCGACGGCTTCTTTACGGAGCTTATAACGCTGCCGTTTCGGGCGGCGTTTACCCGCAATGCCGATCCTTTGGGAATGGCGGCTGATATGCTGCTGCCGGCCGCGCGGGCGGGGCTGGACATAATGGCGCTGCCATACGCCTCAGCGCGATCGGCGGACGCCCAGAGGAGTACACTTTACAGAATGCTGGTGTCCCACAGGCATATGCTGGAATGGCAGACCGCAGCTCAGACCGGCTCAAGGCCAAAGGGAGTAAACGGCTACTATGGCGCGCTGTACATATGCCCGGTCATGGGCATAGTCATGGCCGCGGGTGCAATACTGGGCAAAACGCCGGCCATCGCGGCGCTTTTTGCCGCGCTGTGGTTAGCTATGCCGGCGGCAATATGGGCGCTGGACAGGAGGCTCCCCAAGGAGAAACCAAGACCTGACGAAAGAGAACTGCTTGAGGATATTGCGGAAAGGACCTGGGCGTTTTTTGAGACCTTTGCCGGAGAGGGCAGGGGATATATACCCCCGGATAACTTTCAACAGGAGCCGGAAAAACGCCCCGCAGTAAATACGTCGCCCACAAATATAGGCATGGCAATGGCGGCGGCGGTGTCCGCGGCGGAGCTGGGGCTTATTACGGCTGATGAACTGGAAAAGAGGCTGTCCGGCACAATGGATACTGTGGATAAAATGCAGAAGTGGCACGGGCACCTCTACAACTGGTACAGAACTGATACGCTGGAGGTGATGCGTCCGCGGTATGTTTCTACCGTGGACAGCGGCAACTTCTGCGCCTGTCTTATTACAGGCTCAATGGCCCTTAAGAAATACGGCCGTGAGGATACGGCGGCGCGCCTTGAACGGGCGGCAAGGGAAACGGACTTTTCGGCGCTTTACGATGCGGAGCGGAAGCTTTTCAGGATAGGATACGATGGCGATGCCTGCGAGCTGTCAAATTCGTGGTATGATCTTCTTGCCTCGGAAGCGCGATTGACGAGCCTTATAGCGGTGGCTCTCGGCAGCGTAAAGCCGGAGCACTGGTTCAAGCTCGGGCGTCAGATGGCGCCGGTGCTGGGCGGTACTCTGGTATCCTGGAGCGGTACGATGTTCGAGTACCTTATGCCGGTGCTGTTTACTGGGGCGGCGCCGGATACGCTGCTTTACAACAGCTGCCTGAACGCCGTAAAGGCGCAGAAACGGCAGCGCTATGGCGGCGTATGGGGTATATCCGAATCAGGCTACTATGCATTTGACCGCAACATGTACTATCAGTACCGTGCCTTCGGCTTGCAGCGGCTCAGCCTTATGAGCTGCCGGGAGCGCAGCAGGGTAATATCGCCGTATTCAACGATGCTCGCCCTGGCCTTTGATCCCAGGGGCGCATGCGAAAACATAAGGCGGCTTACAGGGGAGGGCGGATTGGGCCCATACGGAATGTACGAGGCGCTGGACTATACCGAGGGCCGGCCGGATCAGAAAAAGGACCATGCCGTAGTGCAAAGCTTTATGGCGCATCATCAGGGCATGAGCATGTGCGCCATAGCAAACGCGCTGTGCGATGGGGCGATAGAGAAGTACTTTATGTCATACCCTGCAATGCGCGCGTTTGAAATACTTACAGAGGAACGCGCTCCGGCCAGGGGCATACGCATAAAACCGCTGCATTCGGCTGAAAGCAGGGTGCAGAGGAACGGCGCGCGAAAGGAGGCGCGGCCGCGTATAATACGCGAAAGGTACAGTATACCCGAATGCCAGCTGCTGACCAATGGCAGCTATACGCTGTTCGTGACCGAAGACGGAGACGGCTTTTCAAAGTGCGGCGATATAATGCTTACGCGCTGGCGGCCTGACCATATACGCGGCCGGAATGGCGTACGGCTGGTGGTGCGGAACGGAAGCGATGCATGGGATGCTGCAAGGGGCGCTGAAGCCGTGTTTTACCCGTACAGGGTGGAATTCAATAACGCCCGCGACGGCATATCCTGCCGGATGGAGATATGCGCGGCAGTCGGGCAGAACGGCGAGGTGCGGCGCATCACCGTAAAAAACACCGGCACAGAGGAAAAACATATAGAACTGGGGGCGTTCTTTGACGTGTGCCTGAGCTCGCAGGCGGCGGATACGGCTCACCCATCCTTCAACAGGCTGAAGGTGGATGCCCACATGAGAGACGGCGCGCTGCTGTTTGAAAATCGGGGAAAGGCTGCGGGCTGGCTGTACGGCAGGCTGATATCAAAGGGACAGGTGAATTACTGTGCGGACAGGCTAAAGGCGCTGGGGCGGCTGAAGACACCGGAGCAGGCCATGATGCAGCCAATGCTGCAAACAGAAAACGCCGAATGTCCGGTATTGCCGTATTTCGGGGCGCGGAGCGAGGTGACGGTAGCTCCCGGCGAGGGACAGGAGTTGTGGTTTATCATGGGTTATGCCGAGAGCGAGGAGCGGGCGTTGGAGGACTGCCGCGAGCTTCAGGGGCGGCTCAACGATTGCTTCGCCATGAGCGAGGCGCAGACTGACGGGCTGCTGAGGGAGACGGCTACGGAATACGGGAAGGCGGAGCTCTTTGAAAGGATCGCGGCAAGGCTGCTGCTGGAGATACCCATAAAGTACGGCGCCGTTGGGCCCGGGGGGACGGAAACACTGTGGAAGCACGGTATATCCGGCGACAGACCTGTGCTGCTGGTAGAAATACAGCGCATTACTGAGCTAAGGCTGCTGCGCTCCCTTATGGAGTTTTCGAAATACATGGCAAAAAGACTGCTGCCTGTGGACATTATTGCGGTGGGCTGCTACCCGAACGAATACCGGAACGAGCTGCGGGAGCGTATGGCGGCCATAATGGCAGAGGAGATAGGCTGCGGCAGGGCGCACCTTATCAACGGCTTTGAGCTGAAGGAGGGGGAGGAGGCTGCCCTGCGCTGCGCCGTTATGGTGGAAATAAAGGCGGACGTGAGCCTGAACAGGCAGTTTGCCCCCTCTGCCAGGAGGGAGGCGGAGATGCGAAGCTATAACGGCTATAAGCATGGCTGCATAGACATAGGGCGGCCGGAGCTGAGCTTCGATAACGGCCTCGGTGGTTTTGATAAAAACGGAGAGTACGTCATTACCCTTGAGGCGGGGCAAAGCCTGCCTATGCCCTGGTGCAACGTGATAGCCAACGATACCTTCGGCTGCATAGTTACGGAACGGGGCGGCGGGCATACATGGCGGGGAAACAGCCGGGAGCATAAGCTTACCCCGTGGTACGATTCCCCAGCCGAGGATATGCAGGGGGAGTTCATCCTGATAACCGATACGGTAAGCGGCGAGACGTTTTCGCCATTTGCGAGCCTTATGCAGGGGCGGCGCATAATACGGCACGGCTACGGTTATTCGGAGTTTTTGTCAGGAGACTGCGGGCTTAAAACCAAGCTTACGGTGTTCGTCCATGAGCGGTTCAACGTAAAATACTCGGTGCTGAGTATAGCCAATCCCGGCAGCTCAAGACGGGAACTGAGCATAATGTACGGAGTGGAGTGGGCGCTGGGGCCGGTTCAGAGGAGGCATGGGATACACGCATACCCGATGGAATCCGGCATATGCGCAAGGAACCTGCTGGATAAGGAGGGCGGCGACGCGGCGTACATTGCCATCGTAAATGGTGAAGCCGAAAAGTGCTCTGACAGGGAGATTATATTCGGCCGAGGCTGGGACGCCGATGCACTGACTGGCGATAGCAGCCGGAGCGGAGCATCCGCCCTGCGCAGCGAGGTGAACGTTGCCCCCGGGGAGGAGATACGGCTGGTGTTCGCGCTGGGCGAAGGCGGCGAGGAGGAGATCCGGCAATGCCTCAACGAGGACACGGACGCAGCCCTTGATAATGTCAGGACGCTGTGGAAGCGGAGGCTCAATGGCATTGAGATACACACCCCGGACGCAGCCATGGACGCCATGATGAACGGGCGGCTGCTGTATCAGGCCTTTGCCGCAAGGGTGCTGGCTAAATGCGGCTACTATCAGTGCGGCGGCGCCGTGGGCTTCAGGGATCAGCTTCAGGATATGCTTGCTGTTATGCAGACAGAACCCTGGCGGGCCAGACAGCATATACTGCTTTGCGCCTCAAAGCAGTTTAGGGAAGGGGACGTGCTGCATTGGTGGCACCAGCCGAACCGGGGCGTGCGCACCCGCATAACCGATGACAGGCTGTTCCTGCCCTATGTATTGTGGGAGTACGTTCACCTGACGGGCGATCAAAGCATACTCACCGAGCAGGTGAGCTACCTTGAGGGCAGGGAGATACCCGGCGGGGCAAAGGACCTATACGACGACTTTGCGGATTCATCATACACGGAGACGTTGTATCAGCACTGCGTAAGGGCGGTGGATAGCATAGGCTTCGGCAGCTATGGATTGCCCCTCATGGGCGGCGGCGACTGGAACGACGGAATGGACGATGTGGGCCGCGACGGCGGCGAAAGCGTATGGCTGGGCTGGTTCCTGCTGGACGTACTGGATAAAATGTGCTGCTTAGCCGAATTTTGCCGCAGGAAAGCGGACGGTAAGCGCTTTGCCGAAAAGGCCAGAAAGCTCCGCCACTGCGTAGAGCAGGCGGGATGGGACGGCGCGTGGTACAGGCGGGCGTATTACGGCAGCGGCGAACCGCTTGGCGCAAAGGGGAACGTTGCCTGCGAGATAGACTGCATATCCCAGGCCTGGGCGGCAATATGCGGCGGTGAACATGCCGACGAGGCGGTGAACTCAATGCTCAGCATGCTTTACGACGATCAGGAGGGCATGATAAAGCTGCTCACGCCGCCATTTACAGGGCAAAGCTGGCAGCGCCCCGGGTATATCGAGGATTACGTTCCCGGAGTGAGAGAAAACGGCGGGCAGTACACCCACGGCGCCGTATGGGCAGTGCAGGCCTGCTGCAAGCTGGGCATGGGAGAGAAGGCTCTCGCGCTGTTTGACGCGCTGAATCCCATAAACCACGCGCTCACGCGGGCGCAGGCGGCAAAATACAAGGGGGAGCCATATGCCGTGGCGGGGGACGTGTATTCCGGACTCAATGCCGGACGGGCGGGCTGGACGTGGTATACGGGGGCCGCAGCGTGGCTGTATAAGATATGCCTTGAGGATATGCTGGGCATACGGAGGGAGAAGGATGCGCTGCGCATAGCGCCTACGGTTCCCTTTGAGGAGTACACTGTGAAATACAGATACGGCGAAGCAGTATACATACTGCACCTGAGCGGAAAAAGCCGGGGCACGGTAAAGCTGGAAGACGATAAAATGGCGCACGAGATCACACTGTAATGATAAAGAGAAATGCCGCAGCCCAAATGGGCTGCGGCATTTCATATGGGGGGAAAACTTATAATAGGGACTTTTTATTTATTTTAAGTACAGCTCCAGCTCGACCTCGTCCTCATCGCTGCGGCCGGACTCATTGAAACCGAGCCTATTATACAGGCCATAGGCAGCCTTATTATCGGGTGCGCAGGTGAGTGATACATGGTTTGAGTTTCCGAAGGGCTTAGAGGCTATGTAGCTAAGTACCCGCTGCATGGCGGCCTTGCCGTAGCCCCTGCCCTGATAAGCCTTATCTATCATCATATGCCAGATGTTGTAGGCTTCCTCGTCGTAGTCGTATATTACCATGACATAGCCTATCATGGTATCATCGGCGTACACTCCGAAGGGCTGGCACTGATCGCGGTAAACATAGGCTTGAGCCAGACTGCGTATGGGGTGGGATACGAATTTATCCTGCCCGTCTCCAAGCTGGAGATTGAAGCAGTCGATAAAGTTGGATTCGTCTATGGGCCTTAAAGTAATGTCTACCATATGTTCTCCTTAGGGAAGCTTGCAGTATTCGACGGCTATGCGGGAGGCGACCCGGGCGTTGTTGTAGGCCAGCTGCAAATTGGAGGCAAGAGACTCGCCGCCTGTCAAATCCTTTATGTGGGCGAGCAGGAAGGGAGTGGTGTCCTTGCCATGTATGCCCTGCTCCTTGGCCATGGACAGAACGCGGTTGATAACGGCCTCCATCTCGTCAAAGTCAAGCTCATACTCCTTGGGTATGGGGTTGGCTATGAGCGCGCCGCCCTCCAGGCCCACATCCCATTTTGTTTTGATTATGCGGGCTATCTCATTGGCGTCCTTTGCGTTGTAGTCTACCCTGAACCCGCTCTTGCGGCAATAGAAGGCGGGGAAGTCATCGGTATCCACGCCAACCACCGGTACGCCCATGGTTTCAAGGTATTCGAGGGTCAGACCTATATCCAGTATGGACTTTGCGCCTGCGCAAATGACCGCAACGGGGGTATGGGCCAGCTCCTGCAGATCCGCGCTTATGTCCATAGTCTCGGTAGCGCCCCTGTGTACGCCGCCTATACCGCCGGTGGCGAATATACGTATGCCGACGAGGGAAGCTATGAGCATGGTGGTAGCAACTGTGGTGGCGCCGGTCTTGCCGGTAGCAAGGTATACAGCCACGTCCCTGCGGCTGACCTTGCCTACGCCATTTGCCTTGCACATTATCTCAAGTTCCTCGGCATTGAGGCCTACCTTCAGCTTGCCGCCGATTATGGCGGTGGTAGCGGGTATAGCGCCTTCCCCACGCACTATTTTTTCTACATTATGGGCGAATTCGAGGTTTTCGGGGTATGGCATGCCGTGGCTGAGAATGGTGCTTTCGAGGGCGACTACAGGCCTGCCCTCGTCTATCGCCTGCTGTATTTCGGGTGCAACGCTAAGGTAATCTTTGATGGTCATGGAATTTATCCTCTCTCAATAATTATTTTTTCTATAAGTTCAGGGCTTATTTCGGGATTGATCGTAGTAGCCGCCGATACGGCTACGGCCCCTGCCGCAAGGGCGTAATCTATGGTGCGGTTTATGCCGAAGCCTTTTAAATAGCTGTATATCACGGCAGCCGTGAAGGCGTCCCCGGCGCCGGAGGCATTGGCAATGTTCTCTATCGGGCTTAGCGCCCGCTGAACCACGTTGCCCTCGCTGTCCATATACAGGCAGCCCTCGTGGCCCATGGATACGAATATGCGCTTTACTCCGCGGCAGAGAAGTATCTCACAGGCGGCCTTTACGCCTTTCGGAGTATCGGTATCATGGCCTGTCAGCACCGTAAGCTCCATTCTGTTGGGCTTCAGGGTATGTACCTTGCCTACGTAGGGCTTGAGCCGCCGGGCGTATGCGGAGGATACGGGGTCGCAGAACAGAGGCAGCGCATCGCCGTACTGTGAGGTTATGCCCTCAACTACGGCTTCTGGCAGCGTCGGGTCGAATATGAGCAGCCTCGCCCCCCTTATCATGCCTTCCCTGCGCCTGATAAACTCCATATCCATGCGTTGGAGCACCGACATATCGGATAGCGCCACATACATCTCGCCGCGCTCATCAAGCAGCGACATATAGGTGGAGGAGGGGTGTCCTTCTACCGTCATGCATTGGCTCATGTCAACGCCGGCGGCAGTGGATTCTTCCCGTATCATATGTCCGTAAAGATCGCTGCCCAAAGCCGAAATGAGCTTTACGCTGCCGCCCAGCCGGGCCAGGTTCTCGCATATATTGCGGGTAACGCCGCCCAGGGATATGCTCATGGAGCCCGGATTGCTGTCCGCCATTATTATGGGGTTTTTGCTGCGGCCGCAGATATCCACATTGGCCGCACCTATGCCCACGGCATATTCAAAATCATTTACGAGGTATATCCGTCCGCTGATATAGCCCTTTTTCTGAAGGTTGGATATGTGTACCGCAACGGACGCACGGGCGATATTGAGCCGGGAGGCTATCTCACTCTGCTCGATATCCGGCTGCTTTTTTATTATCTCAAGTATTTCACGTTCCCGGTTGGTCATGGCGGCCACCTTTCACAACTTTTGTTTATTAAAAATAACTTTTGTTTAATATACTACTGCAAAGCCATATTGTCAAGAGCGCCGCAATAAGCGGTTGTGTTGCGACGCAAAAAAAGGTATAGTGTTTTTAATAATCCCTTTAATAAGGAGAAGTGAAGTATGTTCAGTGACGGAAGGTTACTTATAGGCAAGGGTGAAAAGGAAGTATATTTAGAGCCTAAGATGGCCAACAGGCACGGCCTCATAGCGGGCGCTACGGGTACGGGAAAGACCATAACGCTGAAGGTCATGGCGGAATCATTCTCGGATATGGGCGTTCCGGTATTTCTGGCGGATATAAAGGGCGATCTGGGCGGCTGTGTAAAGAAGGGCGTCGGGAATGAGAACATAACAAAGCGCCTGGATTCCATGGGAATAAGCCGCGATGAATTCATATTCACAGGCTACCCCGTAAGGTTCTGGGATGTTTTCGGCGAGGGAGGCCACCCGGTGCGCACTACCGTAAGCGAGATGGGCTCCACGTTGCTTTCGAGGCTGCTGGGCCTGACGGACGTTCAGAGCGGCGTAATGGATATAGTATTCCGCGTGGCTGATGATAAGGGCTGGCTGCTCATAGACTATAAGGATTTTCGGGCAATGGTGAGCTATGTAGCGGAGCACTCCAAGGAGCTTCTGAATGACTACGGCAATGTCACCAAGCAGTCCGTAGGCGCTATACAGCGCTCACTCCTGCGTCTCGAGGATGAAGGCGCGGAAGCTTTCTTCGGTGAACCGAGTATAGATATAAGCGACTGGATACAGACCAACGAGAAAGGGCAGGGGTACATAAATATACTGCATTGCGTTAGGCTGTACCATTCCCCGCTGCTTTACTCGACCTTCATGCTGTGGCTGCTGAGCGAGCTGTTCGAGACGCTGCCAGAGGTTGGCGATCTGGAAAAGCCCAAGCTGGTGTTTTTCTTTGACGAGGCCCATCTGCTGTTCAAGGGCGCGCCTACCGCCCTTGTAGACAAGATAGAGCAGGTGGTAAAGCTCATACGCTCAAAGGGCGTTGGCGTGTACTTCATAACCCAGTCCCCCTCGGACGTGCCGGATACGGTCCTTGCACAGCTCGGCAACAGGGTGCAGCATGCGCTCAGGGCATATACTCCCTCCGAGCAGCGTGCGGTAAGAGCTGCGGC
>ERZ773148.303-NODE-303-length-42520-cov-5.415307_pt1 | contig 42520 bp, 35 predicted proteins | sample MGYA00580846_ERZ773148 | MGnify/ENA primary metagenome ERZ773148 (study PRJEB29015, sample SAMEA2737879) | human gut metagenome | biome: human gut; feature: human-associated habitat; material: faeces | place: China | collected 2012 ... | reverse complement strand
TGGCTCAATGCGGATTGGGAAAGGAAAAGCTTGTTTGCCGCGGCGGAAAAGCTGCAGCTGGGTCGCCGAAGCGTTACGGCTTTTGATGCGCTGGGCGCCCCGCGCCGAAGCGCGCACCACACCGCAATCCTTGGTCAGCGCCGTCACAAACCGATCCGACTCACCGATATTGTTGTTTTCCCGAATAATCAGGGCGTCGGTCGTCAACCGCATACGCAGCCGTCTCCTTTGCGATGGGGGCGGGGGATTGGTAAATGTCCACCCCGCGATACCGCAGGTAATCTTCCACCCGTCCGCTGAAGTGCAGCTCGGCTCCCTCAGACAGATGCAGGTTGACGCGGCTTTTCAGTTCGATGCGTCCCACGTTCCACACACCGGACGGCACGATGACCGTTCCTCCTCCCCGTCGGCTGGTCTCGTCGATGGCCTGTTGGATGGCAACGGATGCCAGCCGGTGCTGTTCCAGTTCCTGTGCGGTCAGCATCCGCGTATGGTCCGGAAAGACGGGGCGTGCGAGTTGGGGCATATCAAACGGGGCACGGATGGGTGCCAGGGTGTCGGGCATACAAGCTGCGCCCACCTGGTCGGCAGTCGGGATGACAGCGTGGGTCTGTGCAGGCAACGGGAAGCAGGCTCCTGCCCACAGACAGGCGGCAGCTGCCATCGCCCGCAACGCACGCATCGGCGTACGGAAAGGGATTGTCGGTTTCATGTTTTCGATAGTTTTATGCAACTGTCGCAAGCTCCAGTTGTGGTTAACAATTCAGTAGAGAATAATTTTGACGGGACAAAAGTAGGCAACTGCGGGAGAAGATGCAACTTTCGTGACCCGTATATACACAGGCGACGCAGGATGAGCGGTCATGTTCACCCTGCGTCGCCTTCTTTTCCCGTTCCGGGTTACGGACAGCTTACTTCAACAGGCTGTCCAGGTACTTATAGAACTCGGGATCTTCGCCGACAACGACTTTGGCAATCTTGCCTTCCTTGTCGAGCACAATCTTGGTGGGATAGCCTTCGATGGCATACATCACGCTGATGTCCGGGTCGCCGGCATTGCGTACGTGAATCCACGGGAGTGCATGGGTCTCGACGGCAGCCTTCCAGGAGTCTTCGGTGTCATTGCAGTCGATGCCGACAATCTCCAGCTTGTTCTTGTACTTCTCATAGTACTTCTTCATGTCGGGCATGCCCTTGATGCACCATCCGCACCAGCTCCCCCAGAAGTCGAGCACGACATACTTGTTGCCGCGCAACGAAGAGAGCGTAAAGTCCTTGCCGTTGATATCCTTCAGGGTGAAGTCGGGAGCTTCGGCGCCCTCCTTGATTTTCTCTTTGGCAGCCTCGCGTGCCATCGCCTTGTCATTGTTCGTCTTCATGACGTCATAGAGGGACGACAAGACACCCGTACGTACCGGTTCGGCGATTGCGCCCAGCAGTTCATGGATGCTCTTTACCGAACGTACGTTGAGCAACGCCAACAGGGCTGCATCCTGGTCGGCATGCTGCTTCACAAAGTCCACCTGGATTTGCTCCATCTCGTCCTGCCATCCTTCTACCGGAGCATAAGCCTGCATGATGGAGTCGCGTCCTACGCCCTGCTTGCCCATATCCCTGCACAGCTTGTTCACGGAGTCAATCTTGGCTTCATAAGGCTTCAGCTGGGTCAGCAGGGTATTGTAAGCTTCATAGACGGGGGAACCGCCCAGTGTATAGTCATCCAGTGTTCCGGTCAGCGTCAGAGGAGCACCCGGAACAAGAATAAAGTTGACACCCTTCATCATTACCGGACGAATCTTGCCATCGGCATCGGGCACCGGGGTCTTCCACGGACGGATGGTGACACCCTTCACCACGCTGTCGCCCACATTGACGGCGAACTTGCCTTGCGGGGCGGCAATCGTATCCATCTTTACATCGTCCTGGCTGCGTGAACCGAACGGGTAGGAATAGACGATGATGCTGTCGGCATCCAGGTCGGTCAGTTCACCACTGATCTCATCGTGTTGGGGAGCTGCACAGGCTGCGAGCAGGCATCCTCCCATCAAATAGCTGAATAATCGTTTCATGGTTGCTTCATGTTTTACTTTTTGCGGCTGTAAAGGAACAAAAAAATATGACACCTCAAAGCATTTTAAAGTACGTTTTTTCTTTCCAGCGCGTCCCTGGCGTACATCCATCGCATCAAAGTAAGGGACAGACCCGACCAAACCGCCACTTAGACAGACCAAAGTATTATACTTTGGCAGGCTAAGTATAATACTTTGGTCTGTCTAAGGCCGGCTTGTTCCAGGTCTGTCCCTGTGTTGGAAGAGGGAGAAGTCCCTCCGTCCGTCCAATCTCCTGCGGGTTCTATGCCTCGCGGCGGATGTAGTCGATAATCCACTCGCCCACTTCCTTCGTGCCGTATCGGGCTCCACCTTCCACCTGGATTTCGGGTGTGCGCACGTTGGCATCCAGGGAAGCATCGACGGCACGGCGGATGAGCGCGCCTTCTTCCTTCCGGTCAAAATACTCAAAGAGCATCGCCACGGAAAGGATTTGTGCCACCGGATTGGCAATGTTCAGTCCGGCTGCCTGCGGCCACGAACCGTGGATGGGTTCAAAAACCGGCGTGCTCTCTCCGGTCGATGCCGACGGCAAGAGTCCCATTGAACCGCTGATGACAGAGCCTTCATCGGTCAGGATGTCGCCGAAGGTGTTCTCCGTCACCATCACGTCGAAGAAGGTCGGCTCCTGAATCATGCGCATGGCGGCATTGTCGACATACATGTAGTCCGTAGTCACTTCAGGATAGGCGGGTGCCATCTCCTGGGCTATCTGACGCCACAGACGGGAGGATGCCAGCACGTTCGCCTTGTCGACCACGGTGAGGTGGTGGCGACGCTTCATGGCATACTCAAAGCCGACTTTCAGGATGCGTTCAATCTCGGGACGGGTGTAGTAGTTCGTATCGTAGGCTTTGTCATTGTCCTGATACTTCTCACCGAAGTACATGCCTCCGGTGAGCTCGCGGATGCAGATGAAGTCGGCCCCCTCGACCAGCTCCTTGCGCAAGGGCGATTTGTGGAGCAGGCACTTGAACGTCTGCACGGGACGGATGTTGGCGAAAAGCCCCAGCTTCTTGCGCATAGCCAGCAACCCCTGTTCCGGACGGACCTTCGCCGTGGGGTCATTGTCGAACTTCGGGTGTCCGACAGCAGAGAAGAGCACGGCATCGGCACGCCGGCACGCCTCGTAGGTCGCCTCGGGGAAGGGGTCGCCCACCTTGTCGATGGCATCGGCTCCACAGAGTGCATATTCATAGTTCACGCTGTGCCCGAACTTCTCGCACACGGCTGTCATCACGTTCACACCCTGCACGGATATCTCAGGGCCAATGCCGTCGCCGGCCAATACTGCTATTTTAAATTCCATACTGTTGTAAGTTTGTGAGTGTTTTGGATTGCAAAAATACGTATTATTTCAGTTCAACTCGTTCCCTAATCCCCTTCAATCAGGTTCAGCATCTTGACCGTCGCCTTGATGGCAGCTTCCGTCTGGTCGGCATCAAAGCCACGGGTACGGAACACCTTGCCGTTGTAGCTCCAGGTGATGACTGTCTGCACAAAGGCATCGGTCCGTCCGCCGGGCGGGATGCTGACGGCATAGTTGGTCAACATGGGGAAGGTACGTCCCAGCGTTACCTTATATATCTTGCGTAAGGCACGCACAAAGGCGTCATACTGTCCGTCTCCGCTGGAACTCTCTTCGTATTCGCGTCCGTCGATTTCCATCTTGATGGTCGCCATCGGCTTCAGCCCGTAGGCGAGGTTGACGATGTAGCTCTTCAGCTTCACGCGGTCACCCTTCACGCCGTGCTTCAGCACATCGCTCACGATGTAGGGCAGGTCCTCCTGTGTGACCAGCTCCTTCTTGTCGCCCAGCTCGATGATTCGTTCCGTCACCTTGCGCATCGACTCTTCGTCCAGCTCCAGTCCCAGGTCTTCGAGGTTCTTGCGGATGTTCGCCTTGCCGCTGGTCTTGCCCAGAGCATATTCACGCTTGCGTCCAAAACGCTCGGGCAGAAGGTCGTTGCAGTAGAGATTGTTCTTGTTGTCGCCGTCGGCATGTACTCCTGCCACCTGCGTGAAGACGTTCTCGCCGACGATGGGCTGGTTGGGCGGGATGGAGATGCCGGAGTACGACTCCACCACGCGGCTCACATCGTTGAGCTTCTCTTCATGGATGTTCGTGACGGCACTGAAATGGTCCTTCAGAATCGCCTGCACACTGGCAAGTGGCGCATTGCCTGCCCGCTCGCCCAGTCCGTTGATGGTCGTGTGGAGTCCCTTGGCACCGCTCAGGACGGCAGCCAGCACATTGCTCACCGCCAGGTCGTAGTCGTTGTGCGCGTGAAAGTCGAAGTGCAGGTCGGGGTAACGCTTCTTCATCTTGCGGAAATACTCGATGACCTGCAAGGGGTTGAGAATGCCCAACGTGTCGGGCAGCATGTAGCGGCGGATGCTGGTCCCGGTCAGTCCGTCCATCAGCTGGAACACATAGTCGGGCGAATCCTTCATGCCGTTGCTCCAGTCCTCCAGGTAGATGTTGACGGCGATGCCCATCTCGTCCGCCATACGGACCACGGCACGGATGTCGGCAATGTGCTCTTCGGGTGTCTTGCCCAACTGCCCGAGGCAATGCTTGAGCGACCCCTTGGTGAGCAGGTTGATGACCTTTCCACCTGCCTGACGAATCCAACGCAACGACGTCCCGCCATCGACAAAGCCCAACACCTCCACCCGGTCCAGCATGCCGTGGCGTGCCGCCCACTCGCAAATGCCATGCACGGCTTTCATCTCGCCGTCAGACACCCGGGCGGAAGCCACCTCGATGCGGTCCACCTTCACCTCCTCAAGCAACAGCCGCGCGATCATCAGTTTCTCATGGGGCATGAACGATACGCCGCTGGTCTGTTCGCCGTCGCGCAGCGTCGTGTCCATGATTTCTATTTGAGGATGATTTTCCATGTATGTCGGTTTACTGTTTCTTCTCCCACGCTTCAATCTTGTCCCGGCTCTCCACCAAGAAGTCGATGTCGTCCAAGCCGTTCATCAGGCAATGTTTCTTGTAGGCATTGATTTCAAACGGTTCGCTCTTGCCCGTCGCCCGGTTGGTGATGGTCTGCGCGGGAAGGTCGACCACGACTTCCGTCTTCGGGTTGGCATAGATGCTGTCGAACAGCTCCTTCAGGAAGGGTTCGCTCACGACCACGGGGAGGACGAAGTTGTTTAGCTCGTTGTTCTTGTGGATGTCGGCAAAGAAGCTCGAAACGACCACGCGGAAGCCATAGTCGGCAATCGCCCAGGCTGCATGCTCGCGGCTGGAACCGGAACCGAAGTTCTTGCCTGCCACGAGGATTTGGCCGCCGTAGGTCGGGTCGTTCAACACAAAGTCGGGGTTGGGAGTGCCGTCGGCACGGTAGCGCCAGTCGCGGAAGAGGTTGTCGCCGAACCCTTCGCGCGTCGTGGCTTTGAGAAAACGTGCGGGGATAATCTGGTCGGTATCGACATTCTCCAACGGAAGGGGTACGCACGTGCTGGTGATGATATTGAATTTCTGTTTCATTGTTGTATACTTTTAAATGACCGATTGGGGACTTGGGCTAAAGCAGTTCGCGCGGGTCGGTGATGACACCGGTCACTGCGGCTGCAGCTGCCACCAGCGGACTGGCAAGCAACGTCCGCGAACCGGGACCCTGCCGTCCCTCGAAGTTACGGTTGCTGGTCGACACGGCATATTTCCCTGCCGGAATCTTGTCGTCGTTCATGGCGAGACAGGCGGAACAGCCCGGCTGACGGATGGCAAAGCCTGCCTCCTCGAGCACCCGGTCAAGTCCTTCCTCGCGTATCTGCTCAGCCACCATCCACGAACCGGGCACCAGCCACGCCGTGATGTGTGCCGCCTTGTGCCGGCCTTTCACCAACGAGGCGAACGCACGGAAGTCCTCGATGCGTCCGTTGGTGCAGGCTCCCAGGAAGACGTAGTCGACCGGCTTGCCCAACAGCTGTTCACCGGGTTGGAAGCCCATGTAGTGCATCGACTTCTCGAACGAAGCCTTCTCCACCTCGCTCATCGTGTCGGTCGTGGGGATGTGACCGGTGATGCCCATGCCCATGCCGGGATTGGTTCCGTAGGTAATCATCGGCTCAATGTCCGCCGCATCAAAGCGCACCTCCTTGTCAAACACGGCATCTTCATCGCTCTTCAGCGTCCGCCAGTAGGCCAGCGCCTTGTCCCAGTCGGCACCCTTCGGTGCATATTCACGTCCGCGGATGTAGGCGAACGTCGTCTCGTCGGGAGCGACCATGCCGCCCCGTGCTCCCATCTCGATGGAGAGGTTGCACAGCGTGAGGCGTCCCTCCATCGTCAGGCTGCGCACCGCCTCGCCGGCATACTCCACAAAGTAGCCGGTAGCTCCGCTGGTGGTCATCCGGGACATCATGTAGAGTGCCAGGTCCTTTGCCGTGACACCCCGTCCCAGGCGTCCGTCGACGGTGATGCGCATGGTCTTGGGACGTGTCTGAAGGATGCACTGCGAGGCGAGCACCATCTCGACCTCACTCGTCCCAATGCCGAATGCCACGGCTCCCATGGCTCCGTGCGTCGAGGTATGGGAGTCTCCACAGACGATGGTCATGCCGGGCAGGGTGAGTCCGCGTTCCGGACCGACGACGTGGATGATGCCGTTCTTGGGATTCATCATGCCGAAGTGTGTCAGCCCGAAGTCTGCGGCATTCTTTGCCAGCGTGTCCACCTGGGTACGCGACACGGGGTCCTCGATGGGCTTGTCCTGGTCATGCGTCGGCGTGTTATGGTCGGGCATGCAATAGATGCGTTCGGGACGGAAAGGTTTCAGACCGCGTGCCCGCAACCCGGCAAAGGCCTGCGGACTGGTCACCTCGTGACAGTACAAGCGGTCGATGTATAACTGTGTGGGACCGTCGGCAACTTGTTGCACCACGTGTGCGTCCCAGATTTTGTCGAATAATGTATTCATTGAGGTATGTTTGTAGGGGGACGCACAAGCGGTGCGTCCGGTTCTTGAAAATCCTAGTGTTTGAACTTGTTGATACAGTCGATGTAAGCCTCTACCGAAGCCGCCACGATGTCGGTGTTCGCACCGAAGCCGTAGTAGACGTGTCCATCATACTCCACCTGCATGTGCACCTTGCCCACATCGTCGCTGCCCTTGCTGATAGCTTGGATGGTGAACTCCTTCAGCACCATCTGGCGGTCGATGATTTTCTTCAACGCACGGATGGCAGCGTCCACCGGACCGTTGCCCGTAGCGGCAGCTTCAAACTTCTCTCCCGAGATGTTCACCCCGAGGCTTGCCACGGAGCGTACTCCCACGCCACTGGTCACCTGGAGGTATTCCAACTTGATGCGGTGGTTCTCCGAACGGTCAGCCCCTGCCAGCATGAGCACATCGTCGTCGTTGATTTCCTTCTTCTTGTCCGCCAGCTTCAGGAAGGCATCATACACCTTGTCGAGCTTATCCGGCGCCAGCTCCACGCCCATCACCTGCAGACGGTGTTTCAAGGCAGCACGTCCGCTGCGGGCGGTGAGCACGATGGCGTTGTCGTCGATGCCCACATCCTTGGGGTCGATAATCTCGTAGGTCTGCACGTTCTTCAACACACCGTCCTGGTGGATGCCCGACGAGTGTGCGAAGGCGTTGCGTCCGACAATCGCCTTGTTAGGCTGCACGGGCATATTCATCAGGCTGGAGACCATGCGGCTCGTGGGGTATATCTTCTGGGTGTTGATGTTGGTCTCGATGTCGATGTCCTTGTGGCACTTCACAATCATGGCAATCTCCTCGAGCGAAGTGTTTCCGGCACGCTCGCCGATACCGTTGATGGTCACCTCCACCTGACGTGCCCCGTTGAGCACACCGCTGATGGTGTTGGCAGTCGCCATGCCGAGGTCGTTGTGACAGTGTGTGGAGAGGATGGCGCGGTCGATGCCGTCGACATGCTCCATGAGGTACTTGATCTTTTCACCATACTCGCCCGGCAGACAGTAGCCCGTCGTGTCGGGGATGTTGACCACCGTAGCACCTGCCTTGATGACCGCCTCCACCACCCGGGCGAGGTATTCGTTCTCCGTCCGTCCGGCATCCTCGGCATAGAACTCCACATCGTCGACAAAACGACGTGCATACTTCACGGCAGCCACCGCACGCTCGATGATTTCTTCCCGGTTGGAGTTGAACTTGTAACGGATGTGTGATTCGGACGTGCCGATGCCGGTGTGGATACGCTTGCGCTTGGCGTACTTCAGCGCCTCGGCAGCCACGTCGATGTCCTTCTCCACCGCACGCGTCAGCGCACAGATGGTGGGCCAGGTCACTGCCTTGGAGATTTCCACCACTGAATTGAAGTCTCCGGGACTGGAGATGGGGAATCCGGCCTCGATGATATCCACTCCCAGTGCTTCCAACTGGCGTGCCACCTGAATCTTTTCCACGGTGTTCAACTGACAGCCGGGCACCTGTTCACCATCGCGAAGGGTGGTATCGAAAATAAAAAGTCTGTCACTCATAGTATATTTGTTTTTTAAGTTTCGCACAGCTCACAAAATCAAAAAGCCTTTCGCACCCGGAAGTGAGAAAGGCTTTCATGTATCTTCATCGTCATACACGATTCTAAGCGCAACACCCACTTCCGCCGACCTTCGCCAGTAGAATAATGGAAATGTTCAGACCTAGAATATGCAGACTGTTCTGTATCATACTTTTTTCGTTTTACGGATGCAAAAGTAACGGTTTATTTGATATATCAAAAATAATATGTTACTTTTTTATCTCGTTTTCTTTAATTCTGTCAGAACGTATTGTTTTTTCACCAGCATTTCCTTCCCTTCTGACAAAATGTCAAACGAATCGCTTCACAGGTCGCATGCTCGCACCAAAATACGATTGGGTGGATTCCGAGGCCCTTCTCAGGCTATTCGCAAAATACACCTTGCTATCGATTCGCCGGAAAAGGTATCCTGATGGAACATCCGGAAGGCATCCGGCTTTCACGCGAACAGCCCCCGCTCCCAATCCAACGCATTTTATTACCTTCCAATTTGTTGACACGGCACTCCTTCCAGCGAACGAAACCCGGTGTTTTTGCGTTTCATTTTCCAAAGATTTGACTTCCGCGGACGAAACAATAGTGTTTGGCAGGTGAAACTATATTGTTTGACGCCTCAAACTATATTGTTTGGCTCGCGAAACAATATTGTTCCGGGCACGTTTTGTCAATATTCCGGGAATAAAATGTATAGTTTTCTAAAATCGAACTCTTTTTTCGTCGTTTTTGTTTGCATTCATTCACGGTTGACTTCTGATTGGACTGCTTATTGAAAAAGACGCGTTAGCAGGAAACAGGGATTCCGCTGAATCTGTCAAGCAGAATTGCCGAAGTCGTTTCATTTTGATTTATCCGCTTGGGGTGTTTGATGAAGAAAATCCATCGTTTATTGTATCTTTGTATAGTTGTGCTCTTTTACAATCGCTTGTTAAATTGTGCATACATGGTAAATAATGGCTGTAACCTGTAATTTTTTAATGATATAATATTTATATATTTGCATATGAGAAAAGAACTAGGAAAATGGCTGATGGACATCGCCAAGTATATAACTACAGCAGTTGTGCTTTCTTCAATTTTTGGGGATGTACAAGCAAAATGGATAATATACGTGGGAGGTTCGTTGTCAATAGTAGTAACCCTTTTAGCAGGTCTTTGGCTTGTTAATGACAAAAAGAAAGGAGAATAAGCATGGGAGCATTAGTAATGTTCGGGCTTGTTTCAGCAATAGCCATTGTTGGGGTGTTATATTTTAATCACCAAGACAAGAAAGAAGCCCAACAAGATAAGTAGTAAGAACCAACGAAAAGAGGGTGTGTCGTAATTTTTGACACACCCTCTTTTCGTTGGCTATATCACCTGATATTATATATTACTGTTTGATATTTGCTTCTTCCAGTCCATAGCCTTTCTTCTTGTCTTCAGCTTTCAACATCAGGGCAATGATGAGAGCCAGCACACCGAAGCAGGCGAAAATGGTCATCGGGAGCGTGTAGTCGTAGGCAGGTTGTCCCTCGCCGCCAAGTTTGCAATAGCGGTCAAGCACCCATCCGATGAGTGCAGGTACACCCATCAATCCCCAGTTCTGTACCCAGAAGATAAGGGCGTATGCCGTTCCCAACTGTTTCTCCGGGATAATCTTGGGAACCGACGGCCACATGGCAGACGGAACCAGTGAGAACGCAATACCCAGCACAATCATGATGATGGTTGCGAACCACCAGTAGTTGAGCAGCGGAAGGGCGAACAACGCATGTACGCCGATGAGCATCACGGCACCAATCAGCATGATGGTGGCTCCCTTTCCGTGACGGTCATAGAGGTTGCCGAAGAACGGAGTGAGGAAGAGGGTACCCAGCGGAAGAAGGCTCGGGATGATGCCTGCCAGCTCGGGGTCTACCTCATATTTGTTCACCATCAGGTCGGTGGCATATTTCAGGAAGGGGAATACGGCAGAGTAGAACAACACGCAGAGCAGGGCGATGAGCCAGAAACCCTTGTTGCGGACAATCAGCATGATGTCACTCAGGCGGAAGGCGTCGTCGGCAGAAGCCTCGTCCTTGCCGATGGAAGCCTCCAGCTTGCGGTCCATCAGGGTATAGATGAAGAAGGCAATCAGACCGATGCACAGCATGACAAGACACAGCAGGATGGGGGCTGAGATGCTTCCGCAGAAATTGGCAAAAGGTACGGTGACGGACATGGCAAGCATCGTTCCCAGACGGGCGGTAGCCATCTCCAGACCCATGGCAAGTGCCATCTCATATCCCTTGAACCACTTGACGATGATTTTCGACACCGTGATGCCGGCAATTTCCACACCGACACCGAAGATGGCATATCCCAACGCTGCGATGGCAACCTGTCCTTTCATGCCGGCAATGACTGTTCCTTCCAACGGAATGAGTCCCGACACGGCACCATATTTGATGGTGCAGCCAATCACCATGAGGATGCAGGCACCCAGACCGGTGAAGCGGACTCCCATCTTGTCGAGGATGATACCGCCGAAGATGAGCATCAGCAGGAACACATTGAACCATCCGTATGCACTCGTGAAGATTCCGTAGTCCGTACTGGTCCATAACAATTCTTTTTCAAGCATCGGCTTCAGGGGAGCCATCACGTCGGTCAGGAAATAACCGCACAACATCGTGAATGCAACGACCGCCAACGCTGTCCAGCGGGCAGCCTTCGAGTCGCGCAACGTTTGGTGAATTTTTTCTGTCATCTCTTTCTATTTAATAAATAAGGTTAGATTTATTGCGAGGCAAATGTACGATTATTCTATCTATAACCAATGAAAGAATGTTGCAAAATGCAGGGCAATTTGTCATTTAGTGTAAGTAAAACATGTTATAAAACAGGTTTTAGTCATAATAAGGCTAAAATTGCTAGCAATAATTCCGGAATTTCAGAATAAAGTCCTACTTTTACTGACACATATTTCACCTAACAAAAACCAACTATTATGAAAGGAATCAGAACATCTATCGTTTGCTGTGCCCTTGCCGGGGCAACGCTGACATCATGCATCGGTTCGTATGCCTTATTTAATAAAGTACGCGGATGGAACGAACAGGCTACCGGCAACAAGTTCCTGAACGAGCTGATCCACATCGGATTGTGGATTGTCCCTGTCTATGAGGTTACTTTCCTGGCAGACATTCTTGTGTTGAACTCCGTTGAGTTCTGGAGTGGTACGAACCCGATTGCCGCAGGTACGGTGAAAGAGGTGAATACCGAGAACGGCAAGTTCCTGGTGACCACTACCAAGGACGGTTACTCCATCGAGAAAGAAGGTGAAAGCACTCCCGTGGAACTCCGTTTCAACCAGGAGGAGCAGAGCTGGAATGTGGTATGCGACGGCAAGAGCTATGAAATCATGAAGCTCTGCAACGACGGGACGGTCGACCTGAACATGCAGAACGGACAATACATCAATGTCACTCCCGATACACAAGGTGTGAGCGCAGCCCGCGACGCCATCATGGGTGCTACGTACTATGCGGCACGCTGACCGTCGGCAGACCATTGATTTTGCATAATAAAAAGGTACGAAGATACTTCGTGCCTTTTTGTTTAATCTTCCGGATTGAATTTTGACAGATAGGCGAAAAAGCGTAATTTTGCACGTCATTTTATTAAAACGAGAATCATGTTGAACATTGTTATTTTTGGCGCTCCGGGGTCAGGAAAAGGCACCCAAAGCGAGCGTATTGTAGCAAAATTCGGTATTAATCACATTTCTACCGGTGATGTGCTCCGCGCTGAAATCAAGAACGGAACGGAGCTGGGAAAGACAGCCAAAGGATATATCGACCAGGGACAGCTCATCCCCGACTCACTGATGATTGACATCTTGGCAAGTGTCTTCGATTCGTTCAAGGACAGCAAAGGCGTCATCTTTGACGGTTTCCCCCGTACCATTGCACAGGCAGAAGCACTGAAAACCATGCTGAAAGAGAGAGGACAGGAAGTGTCTCTGATGCTCGACCTGGAAGTGCCCGAAGACGAGCTGATGACCCGTCTCATCAAGCGCGGACAGGAATGCGGACGTGCAGACGACAACGAAGAGACCATCAAGAAGCGTCTCGTGGTCTACCATTCACAGACCGCTCCGCTTATCGACTGGTATAAGAAGGAAGGCAAGTATCACCACATCAATGGTGTAGGGACAATGGAAGGCATCTTTGCCGATATTGTTGCCGCTATCGAAAAATTGTAAGCAAACTATAAAATCAGGAGGCGCAGGTTTCGCAAATGACATGAATTTGCGTAATTTGCGCTTCCTTTGTAAAGGCGCACGGGGCGTCGGCTGACACATCCCGAAGCCTGCAGATTACCAATACAAACTTTTGAATATGGCAGAATCGAACTTTGTAGACTACGTGAAAATCTATTGCCGCTCCGGTAAGGGCGGACGAGGCTCGGCACACTTGCGCCGGGAGAAATACATCCCCAACGGAGGTCCCGACGGAGGGGACGGCGGACGGGGCGGTCATGTGATTTTGCGCGGTAACCGCAACTACTGGACCCTGCTCCACCTGAAGTATGACCGCCACGTGTTTGCCGGCCATGGAGGCAACGGGTCACGCAACCGCAGCTTCGGCAAGGACGGAGAGGACAAGGTAATCGAGGTTCCCTGCGGAACAGTGGTCTACAATGCCGAGACCGGCGAGTACGTGTGCGACATCACCGAGCACGGTCAGGAGGTCATTCTGCTCAAAGGCGGACGTGGAGGTTTGGGCAACTGGCACTTCAAGACTGCCACTCGTCAGGCTCCCCGTTTCGCACAGCCCGGTGAACCGATGCAGGAGATGACCGTCATTCTGGAGCTGAAGTTGCTCGCCGATGTCGGTCTGGTGGGATTCCCCAATGCCGGTAAGTCGACGTTGCTGTCGGTCGTTTCATCGGCTCGTCCGAAGATAGCCAATTACCCTTTTACCACCCTGGAGCCGAACCTCGGCATCGTCTCCTACCATGAAGGGAAGTCGTTCGTTATGGCGGACATCCCCGGCATCATCGAGGGAGCCAGTGAGGGAAAGGGACTGGGACTGCGCTTCCTGCGTCACATCGAGCGCAACTCGTTGTTGCTGTTCATGGTTCCCGGCGACACGGACGATATCCGCAAGGAGTATGAGGTTCTGCTCAACGAGCTTGCCACGTTCAACCCCGAGATGCTCGACAAGCAACGGGTGCTTGCCATTACCAAGTGTGACATGCTCGATGAAGAGCTGATGGAGATGCTGGCGGAGAACCTGCCGGAGAATGTACCCCATGTGTTCATTTCCTCCCTGACCGGTATGGGCATCAGTCAGCTGAAGGATATTCTCTGGACCGAGCTGAACAGCGAAAGCAACAAGTTGGAGGCGGTTGCCGGCGAACGCATCGTGCACCGCAACAAGGACGTCCGTCTCCTCCAAAGCGAACTGCAAGCCATGGGTGAGGATGAAGACATCACCTATGTCGATGAAGAAGAGGTGGAGGACCTCGAAGACTATGAATACGAAGAAGACTGGGATGACGAGAAACAATGAGTCGTTTGTCTGCAAATAAGGAACTGCTGAAGTATGAGCTTTTCAGCCGACAAGCCGGTGTGACAGCCTTCTCGACCACACGCAGGGGTGGTTGCAGCGAGGGGAAGTATGCCTCGTTCAACTGTTCCCCTTATTGTGGAGACGACCCTGCGTCCGTCTGTCAGAACCTGCAACACCTGTCGACACTCCTGCCTGTAATTCCCCTGGACTGGGTCATTCCCCATCAGGTGCACGGGACGCAGGTCCTGTCCGTCGGTGATGATTACATCAATGCGCCGTCGGTGAAACGTCGCGAGATGCTCGAAGGGGTGGATGCCCTGGTGACCGACCGGCGTGGCTTCTGTCTGTGTGTCTCGACAGCAGACTGCATCCCGCTCATTTTCCATGATTCCTGTCGGAATGTCGTGGCAGTGGCACATGCCGGATGGCGGGGTACCGTCGGACGCATTGCCGGGAAGACACTCGACTGCATGAGCCGTATGTATGGCTCCCGTCCGTCGGACGTGTCGGTTGCCATCGGACCGGGCATTTCCCTCGAAGCTTTCGAAGTGGGGGTGGAAGTCTATGAGGCATTCCGTGAGGCAGGCTTCCCGATGGAGAAGATTGCGCGCTGGTACCGTCCGTCGTCGCGTTGGCACATCGACCTGTGGATGACGAACTACTGGCAGCTGCTGGAAGCAGGCATCCCGAAGGAGCAGATCGAGTGTTCCGGTGTGTGCACCTATCTGCAGTGTGACGACTTCTTCTCTGCACGTCGGCTGGGCGTTCACAGCGGACGCATGCTCTCCGGCATCATGTTGCTGGACTGAGCGTTTACTTGTCAACTGAAACCATTAAATACCCCTATCGCATGAGTATAGAACAAGCAATGACTGAAGGCATCGTGTTCCGCGGTGCCCCGAAGGCGAAGACCGAAAAGACCGGTGTGAAGACCAAGGCCAAGAAGAAGGCGTATGTCACCGGCGCACATGGTTCGGGTTCCGCCAAGATGAAGGCTGAATACCGTCGGCGGCGTGCAAACCGTCACCGGTAATTCCTGTGCGGCTGAGCGCAGAGAGACTGCATACGACAAGAGGCACGAAGACACGGAGTAGCGGGTGAGGTCCCGTCTTCCGATGTCTTCGTGCCTCTTGTCGTATATGCTCCCGTTCCGTGACGTCAGGCAGACGGGGCCTGGTGAAGACCTGTTTCCAGTTTCTCACGCAGGAACTGTCCGGTGTAGGATGCCGCACAGGCAGCCACTTCCTCGGGAGTTCCTGCCACGACCAGATTGCCTCCCCGGCTTCCGCCTTCCGGTCCGAGGTCAATCACATGGTCGGCACACTTCACCACGTCGAGGTTGTGCTCGATAATGACAACCGTATGTCCGCGGTTGATGAGCGCATCGAATGCCTCAAGCAGCTTCCGTATGTCGTGGAAGTGGAGTCCGGTGGTCGGCTCGTCAAAGATGAAGATGGTGGGAGATGCCTTCTCGATGCTGAGGAAGTAGGCTAGCTTCACGCGTTGGTTCTCACCACCCGATAGGGTCGACGACGATTGTCCCAGCTTGATGTATCCCAGTCCTACCGACTGCAGGGGGAGAAGTTTCTTCACGATGCGTGTCTGCTTGTGGAGCGTGAAGAACTCGATGGCTTCGTTGACCGTCATCTCCAGGATGTCGTAGATGTTGCGGTCGTGGTATTTCACTTCCAGCACTTCTTTCTTGAAACGTTTGCCGTGGCACGATTCGCACTCCAGCACCAGGTCCGCCATGAACTGCATCTCCACGGTGACCGTCCCTTCCCCCTTGCACTCCTCGCAACGTCCGCCGTCGGTGTTGAACGAGAAATAGCCGGCACTGTAACCCATCTGTTTGGCAAGCGCCTGGTCGGCGAAGAGCTTGCGTATCTCGTCATATGCCTTGATGTACGTCACGGGATTGCTTCGTGAAGATTTGCCGATGGGGTTCTGGTCTACGAACTCGATGTTGCTCACCATCTTCACGTCTCCCTCCAGCGAGATGTGTTCACCCGGACGCTCTGATGACTCGTCGTAGATGCGCTTCAAGGCACGGTAGAAGATGTTGCGCACCAAGGTCGACTTGCCCGAGCCGCTGACACCGGTGACGACTGTCATCACGTTGAGCGGGAACTTGACGTCGATGCCGCGCAGGTTGTTTTCGCGTGCGCCCTTCACCTCGATGTAGTTGTTCCACGGACGGTGGCTGTGGGGGAGGGCAATCTCCTCTTCTCCCAACAGGTAGCGGACGGTGTAGCTCTGGCTGCCGGGCTTCAGGTCATGCATGTCGCCCTCGTAGACCACTTCGCCTCCCAGTCGTCCGGCACGGGGACCGATGTCGATGATGTAGTCGGCGGCACGGATGATTTCCTCGTCATGTTCCACTACTACGACCGTGTTGCCCAACTGTTGCAGCTGGCGGAGCACCTTGATGAGTCGGTCGGTGTCGCGGCTGTGCAGACCGATGCTCGGTTCGTCGAGGATGTAGAGCGAGCCGACCAGACTGCTGCCCAATGACGTGGCAAGGTTGATGCGTTGGCTTTCTCCACCCGAGAGCGTGTTGCTGGTACGGTTCAGGGTGAGATAGCCCAGTCCGACATCGAGCAGGAACTGAAGCCGGTTGTTGATTTCCGTGAGGATGCGTCGTGCCACGATGGTGTCGTGCTCGTCGAGCTGCAAATGGGTGAAGAAGTCCTTCAGGTCCGTGATGGAGAGGTCCACCAGCTGGGAGATGGAACGTCCGCCCAACTTCACATAGCCCGCTTCGGGCTTGAGACGCGTCCCGTGACAGGCAGGACAGGTCGTCTTGCCGCGGTAACGTGCGAGCATGACACGGTACTGTATCTTGTACTGGTTCTCCTCCAGCATCTTGAAGAACGAGTCGATGCAGATTTTGTCACGGTCGCCGTGCCAGAGGTAATCACGCTGTGCCTGCGTCAGGTCGTAGTAGGGAGTGAAGATGGGGAAGTCCACCTTCGCAGCCTGACGGATGAAGGCGTCGCGCCATTCGCCCATCTTCTCTCCACGCCAACATACCACAGCCCCGTCGTAGACACTCAGGGCACGGTTGGGGACGACGAGGCTTTCGTCGATGCCGATGACCTTGCCGAATCCCTCACACACGGGGCATGCACCCAGCGGCGAGTTGAACGAGAACATCTGGTCGGTCGGTTCCTCGAAGGTCATGCCGTCAGCTTCAAAACGTTTGGAGAATGTATGGATGATTTGCGAAGGGTAGAAACGCAGCATGCACGTGCCGTCGCCCTCATAGAAAGCGGTTTCGGCTGAGTCGATGAGGCGGCTGATGCTGTCCTTGCTGTCGTCGCAGGTCATGCGGTCGATGAGCAGGTTGACGGTGTCGCCCTTACGCGGCTGATAGTCTTCGATGCGGACAATCTCGCCGTTGACCTCGATGCGGGCAAATCCCTGTTTCAAGTCGATGTCGAGCTGCTCCTCCAACGTCCGTCCGTCACGCAGACAGAGCGGGGCAAGCACGGTGTAGCGTGTCCCTTTGGAATACGACTTCATGCATTCCACCACATCCTCGGTCGTGTGCTTCTTCACCAGTTGTCCACTGATGGGGGAATAGGTCTTGCCCACACGGGCATAGAGCAGGCGGAGGTATTCATAGATTTCCGTCGAAGTGCCGACTGTGGAACGGGGGTTGCGGCTGTTCACTTTCTGCTCGATGGCGATGGCAGGCGGAATGCCTTTGATGAAGTCACATTCCGGCTTGCTCATCCGTCCGAGAAACTGCCGGGCGTAGGCGGAAAGGCTCTCCACATAGCGGCGTTGCCCTTCGGCATATAGGGTGTCAAAGGCGAGCGACGATTTGCCCGAACCGGAGAGTCCGGTGATGACCACCAGCTTGTTGCGGGGAATCTTGACGTCGATGTTCTTCAGGTTGTTGACCCGTGCACCTTTGATCTCAATGTAGTTGCTGTCTGCCATAGTAATCTTTGTTGTTTACTGAACCAAGCAACAAAGATAGTTCATTTCAGCCGACCTTTCAGTCTTCCGTTTCCTTTTTTCCCTTAAAGAGATTGAAACGGTAGTTGAACGACAGCAGGCAGTAGCTGTTCACTCCTTCGGAACGCGACTGGATGCTGCCCGTCGAGGTGGTGTAGGTCGTGATGTTCTTCGCGCGGTTCAGGATGTCATACACCTCCAGCTTCAGGCTCGCCTGTTTCTTCTTCAGGAAGCTCCATGAGGCATTGGCGTTCCACAACAGTTCGGAGTGGTTCATGTCGTCCGACAGGAAGCCGTGGCGCGTGATGCAGCTGAAGGAGGAACCCAGGCGGATGTTCAGCGGAAGGTAGAAGTTGGTCTCTGCCAGAAACGTAAAGGTCTTGGTGAAGCTGTCCGACAAACGTTCCACCTTGGCTTTCGTCTTGTCCATGTCGAACCGTCCGGAGAGGATAAACTCAGCCCACTCCGGCGTGTAGATGCCCTTGAGGAGCTGTCCGAAGTTGTGGTTGCGCACGGCATCCTTGCTGATGCGGTCGCTCACCTCGACATAGTTGGGACGGTTGTTGTAGCTGTAGCTTGTCTCCGTTTCGAGCGAGAATTCCTCCCAGTCTTTGCTGTAGCCCACGTTGAGCATGGTCCCCCAGTTGCCGTTGATGTTGTCCGGTCGGTTGGTGCGCACACCGCTCACCGGGTCATAGAGGGTCTTGTAGGTGAGGTCGTTGAAGCTCTGCGAGAAGCTGAGGTTTGCCCACAGGCGGTTCAGACGGAAGTTCATGTTGACGTTGTGGCTGTAGGAGGTCTTCAGGTCAGGGTTTCCCTCCATGATGTACAGCGGGTTGTCGTTGTTGATGACAGGCAGAAGCTGGTCGGCATCGGGTGAACGCGAGTTGCCCGAATAGCTGATGCTGAGCGAGAGCTTGTCCTTGGAGTAGAAAGCCATCAGGGCAGTGCCGATGTTGAGGCGGTGCAGGGTGGTGTCGGTCACATTCTGTTCGCGCAGCATGTAGATGTTTTGCGATTGGGGAATGAAGTGGATGCCGGCATTCATGTTCCATTTGTCTTTCGTGAGGTTAAGGGAGAGTCCGAAGGTATGCTGGTTGTCCCGTCGGTTATTCACGTTGCTCAGGCTGTCGATGCGCCCCACTTCATACCCTTCAGGCAGTGAACCGATGGGGCGATTCCCGTTAGGGAAGGAGAACCTGCCGAGGTCGAACACCTGCTCGTCCTCCTTGTTGCGGTTGGAGCTGTAGCCGTAGGACAGTTCGATGCCGACATGTTCGCTCAGAGGTTCGTGATAGGACAGGCTGGCGGACAGCATGTCCGACGAGGTGGGCGACAGGGTGAAGCGGTCCTGGATGAGCAGTGAGTCACCCAGCTGGTAGTATCGGGTGGATGACTGTTGGTAACGTCGGCTCTCCCCGTCGTCCTTGCCTCCGTTCAGGTTGAGTGTCAGGTTGCGGCCCTCCTTGGCAAAACGGTAGGTCAGCATCAGTGTGCCTGTCAGGCTTTTCCGGTCACCCGACGCCAGCGATTCCTGGTTGATGCGGTTGATGCGTTGGGCGAGGGGGATGCCGTCTTCATCCTCCAGCGGGTCGGCAACGGAAGGGCGGGTGTTGAACGTTGCCTGACGGAAGCTGCTGCGGTTGTCGTTCCGGTAGTTCCCGAAGCGGAAGTTGCCCATGATGCCCAGCCGTTCACTCAGGTCGCCCATGATGTTGACGTTGGCACTGATGTTCTTGCCGTTCGTGGAGTTGAGCGACGACTGGTCGGAGTAGGTGTTTCCCGTCGGTAGATAGTTCTCCGTGACCGTATAGCTCTTCGTGTCGTTCCCGTCGCTGTTGTAGCTGATGTCTCCGTTGGTGTAGACCTTCCCCATCTTTTTGCCGACGCTCCCTCCCATGCGGCGCGAGAGTTGCCTCATCGGGTTTCCTCCTCCTCCGAAGAATCCGCCGGAGAACATCTGTCCCCCGAACATGTCCATGCCGATGTCGTTGGGGGTGTTGTGCTGGTTGGCATAGACGCTGGCATGGTCTCCTCCCGTCTTGAAATAGTTGAGCATGGCATTCAGTCCGTAGAGGTCCTGGTCGCCGATGCCTGCACTGGCATTTGCCATCAGGGCGTCGTTGACCTCCTGTTTGGTCTTCAGGTCCATCACCGTCTGGCGCTGTCCGTCATCCACTCCCGTCAGCTCGCTTTTCTCCGACTTCTTGTCATAGATACGTACCTCCTTCAGCACTCCCACCGGCATGTTCTGCAGGGCGATGCTGATGTCGTTGGCGAAAAACTTCTCTCCGTTGAGCAGGATTTCCGAGATGTCTTTCCCCTGATAGGTCATTTTACCCTGGGTGATGCGCAGTCCCGGCATCTTGCGCACCAGTTCCAGCAGCACCGCCCCTTCCGACACACGGAAGGCATCGGTGTTGAAGATGGTCGTGTCGCCCAGGATACGCATCTTCTTCAGCTTGGCGACGATGACCGCCTCTTCCATCGTGATGGGTTTCTCGTGGAGTGTGATGGTGTCCAGCCGGATGATGTTGACCCGTGTCAGGCGGTGTTTGTAGGTGTCGGTCCCCAGGTAGGAGATGTGCACTTCGTAGTCTTTGGAGCGTTGCTGGAAGGCGTGCAGGATGAAGTTTCCGTCCTTGTCCGTCACCGTCATGCCACCGTTGTAGGTCGAGTCGGTCAGACAATAGACACGTATGCCGGCATTGGCGAGGGGTACGATTTGCTTGGATTCGCTTTCTTCCATCTGCACATGTCCGGTCACCTCGGTGTCTTTCCAGTCCCCGTCGCCATAGCCATACGTGAAAATCCGTTGCGCCTGCACGTTCAGGCAGACACACATCAACACCAGGCACAATCCCTTCAATAAAGAGCTTGTCCCTGGAACCAAACGTAACTTCGAGCGGCCTGATGACCGGCGGGTGTTCATCCATTCCTTACACATCATCTCTACATTCTTTATGAGTCTGGAGTTTCCGGTTACAAAGAAACGTCTTTTTGCGGACATCCGGGCATATTGGGTGCATAAAGTTTCATTTGGTTTCCGGCAGGGCGTAAGTCTTCTTCCGCTCTACCTGTCCTCATGGCGCAGTGGCAAGATACGGCAACGGTTGAGGTCCATCGGAGGAATGTCGCCCGACGTTCGTTGACAGATGGATGCTGAAACCGCATTTTCTCTTTCCTTTTTTCTCGATTTCCCCTTTTCTGGCTAACGCTACTTTTTGAAAAATCGGGCAAGGTAGGTTATTTTAAGAATATCCATTCACTTCCGTCCGCATAAACATTCCGTACAAGGGGCAAAGATGAATAATTATACTACGAAACAATATTGTTTCACTCGTCAAACAATATTGTTTCACGTGCCAAACACAAGTGTTTCACTTCCCAAACAATATTGTTTCATCCGTCAAAGTCAACTATTCGGAAGACGAAACACTTGTTTTAGGATTCGGAGACAATAATTTAATGATTTTTACCTCTAGTTTGTATGAGAAGGCACACTTTTGCGAACTATTGTTTTGCACACCTTACACCGTGTGCTCTTGTTCTTTTGCCAGGGATTCGGAGGAATGCCCGATATTCGGTTCGTCAGTTTCTCCCATTTGCAGCAATGTGTATTTGGCAAAACGCCTGAGAATGCCTTCCCCGGTCACCAACTCGTATTTTGGCGCAAGGAAGGCCCTTCTCAGGCGATTCGTTTGACACTTTGACAAAATGACACGCGGTCATTTCCGGACGATCACGCTGCCGCTTGCCTGGTGCGTGGCCAGTATCAGAACTTCGGCAATCTGTACATGTTCGGGGGCATTGGAGGCATAGACCGCCACGTCCGCAATGTCGTCACCCGTCAGCGGCTTGATGCCCTTGTAGACGTTGGAAGCCCGTTCCGCATCCCCATGAAAGCGGGTATTGCTGAAGTTGGTCTCCACGAGTCCCGGTTTCAGGTTGGTCACTCTGACGGACGTATCCGCCACGTCGATGCGCAGTCCGTCTGTCAGAACCTTGACGGCTGCTTTCGTGGCACAATACACGTTGCCTCCGGCGTAGGCAGCATCGCCTGCGACCGAACCGATGTTGATGATGTGTCCCCGGTTGCGCTCCACCATTCCCGGGACAATGAGCCGGGTCATGGTCAGGAGTCCCTTGATGTTGGTGTCAATCATCGTTTCCCAGTCCTGGAAATCCCCCGCATATTCCGGTTCCAGTCCGAGAGCCAGTCCGGCATTGTTGACCAGGACATCAATCTCTTTCCATTCCCGTGGCAGTCCGTTGATTGCCTGTTCTGCCGCTTCCCGGTTTCTCACATCGAACGTCAGTGTCACCACTTCCGCACCCCACGCGATGAGTTCCTGTCTGATGGCAGCCAGCAGCTGCTCTTTTCTTCCGGTGAGAATCAGCCTGTCGCCGTTCTCTGCAAACTTCCGCGCACAAGCCAGCCCGATGCCGCTCGTGGCTCCTGTAATCAGTACGATTTTATTCATTTCTTTATAAGGTATTAATCCTGGAGGCAAAGGTAGGGATTTGGAGGGAATAATCGCGGAAAGTTGGTTGCGGATGGAAAACTATTATTGAGGGGAATGCCGGAAGGGGGGATGCGTGAATGCACTTCTGGTTGCAAGGATTACGTATTATTCTTTTGTAAACTGGTATTAAAATATTGCTAAAACGTAGTTTTATTACAAAATATGCAAAACATATCCCCTTTGTAAGAAAAATAATTTGTATTTTTACAACTAGATTACAATAGTGACATAAATATATTCTATGATAAGAGATTTTTGGGTAAAGAATTATCTTTCCATTCGCGATAAGCAGGAGCTGAGTTTCTTGGCAAAAGGTCCTTCTTCGGAACTTGTTGCAGAGGTTACAGAAGGAGTATTCCTGTACAAGTTAGGAATTCTGTACGGTTCTAATGCTTCAGGAAAATCAAATATGTTGATTGCTTTGAATGAGGTTTTTCGTTTGTTGATACAGTCAAAATCAGATGCGGCTCAAAGAATAAATGGCAGAATTCCTTTCATTCTCACAAAGGATGAACCAACTCAGATGCACGTATCATTTTATGCAGATGGCATCAGATATGACTATGACGTAGAATTCAATGATAAATATATTCTGCATGAGAGTCTATATTACTATCCAAACAAATCAAAGTCGTTGTTTTATGAGCGTGTGTTTATTGGTGATAATGTGCAGGCTGAAGTTAAGTTTGGACCAAGTCTTAAACTACTAGTCAAGACGCAAGATAGTATTCGGGAAAATACGTTGAATAATCATAGTGTTTTGTCTGTTTGTAGAAAGGCTGCCTTAAAAGAAGACATTGCTCCGTTCAATGTTCTTCATGGTTGGATAATGGAAAATTATCACGATGTAGACGGTGATGTAGAAAGGGGAATTGTCGAAATCCTAAAGGATGCATATAGTAATCCTTCAAAGTGTAAGTTCTACAACACCATGCTTCAAAAGGCCGATTTGAATATCTTGGAATATAGACCTTCTGTAGAAGACCGCTTTGTTCCTGCCGAATTTCGTGAGCGTATTCAGAAAGAAAACATTCCGGAAGAAATGAAAGATGTGTTGCTGAAACCGACAACCGATTCCATTACGTTTCTGAATCATTCTGACAATGGCGATTTTGATATTCCACTGAAGTGGCAATCAAAAGGAACGCAGAAGTACATTCGCATTCTTGATGCGTTGTACGATATGATTTCAAGTTCTCATGTATTCTTTCTGGATGAACTTGGCGAGGATTTGCACAACGACCTGTTGTATTACTACCTCAACGTCTTTATCTTCAACTCCGAAAAGTCTCAGTTGATTATTACAAGTCAGGAAACAACGCTTCTCTCTCAGGATTTGATTAACGACAACAGGGGGGTGGTATGGTTTGTGGAGAAGAACAAACGGACTGCATCTTCTGAATATTCTCGCGGTGACTCTTTCGGGTTACATAAGAATTTGTCTCTGTTTAACTCTTACCGTATTGGACGTTTGGGAGCAAAACCTGAGCTGGGTAGTATCTTTATAAATATAGAGGATTGATATGGGGAAATTACGACAAACTGCACTTATCCTGGGTGAAGGTCCTACGGAATTTTTCTACTTCAAATCCTTGTGTGATATATTCAAGAGCGTGACCATCAAGCCTGACTATCCCAAGCATACAAGCATTAAGGAACTTGAAGCTAAGATTGCCGATGGTGTGGCAATGGGCTACAACCATATATTCTGCATTGTCGATATGGACACGAAGGATGTGGAACCGGAGCGTTCTCAATATCAAAAATTAAAGGTGAAATATGCCAAGCCTGTTGCCAAGCCCAAGAAAGGTATATATTGTAAGGTTGAGTTCTTTGAGACTCACCGCTGTACGGAATTATTCTTCCTCTACTATTTCCGATACACATCACGTCTATATGAGACACAAGAGCTATTGCTCAAAGATCTTAACCAATGTATAGCATATCAAAAGACTGCCGATTTCTTTATCAAGACTAAAGGGTTGCATGGTTACTTTGAACGAAATGGTGGCAGTCTTGAGAAGGCTGTAGCCAATGCCAACCGTTCAATGGAAGAGAAACAGAAGAACGCTAGAGATTATACTTACTCTGAGCTTGGACGATTAATTAGTGCATTGAACAATCTCTCAAAATGAACAATAGGGAAGAAATTATATCAACTCTATCTGGAAGAAAAGTAAAAGGATGAGGACTTCTAAACTGGCTGGAATAAAATGAACGCAAAGTAACTCTTATGTGTCTGATGTGAAGAATTTCAGATTCTTATCCCGAGTACTAAAAGTTAAAACCGTACATTAACATTCTTATTTAACATTTAAGAAATGGGAATTTATGGGTTCTTTCTACCTTTGCACACGAAATCATTTCCTTTTTACTAAACCTATTACTAACAACCTGACCTTATGATGAAAAACAAGGCAAACAGTGAACGCTTCTCCAGCGTCACGAAGACTTCTTTTATCTGGGGACTTTCCAGTCTGTTGATAGCAGCTCCTCTTTCTGCCAAAGTGGCGTGGGGGGGGGTAAAAACGACTAATCCTCAGGAGGTTTTACAATCCAAGACCGTATCCGGTCAAGTACTCGATGAGAAAGGCGAACCCATGATTGGCGTTTCCGTTCTGGTGAAGGGAACGAAGGTGGGTGCCATTACAGACTTCGAGGGAAACTTCAAGCTCACTGCTCCGTCCGGGGCAACCGTTCTCCAATTGACTTACATGGGCTACAAAGCCCAGGATGTTTCCATCACTCCCGGTCGCATGACCATCAGGATGGAACCTGACAACCAGTTGCTGGATGAAGTGGTCGTTGTGGGCTATGGTACCGTGAAGAAGCGGGATCTCACAGGGGCGGTGGCTTCCATGAAGAATGAAGATATTGTGGTATCGCCCACTAATAATGTGATGGAAGCTTTGCAGGGAAAAGTGGCGGGTATGGATATCGCCAAAACCAGTGGCCAATTGGGACAGAAACCCACCATTCTGTTACGAGGCTCACGCTCCATTTACGGAAGTAACGAGCCGCTGTTTATCATTGACGGATTGCCCGGTAGCTATGACCAGGTCAATCCTTCCGATATTGAGTCGGTCGATGTGTTGAAGGATGCTTCCTCGACAGCTATTTATGGTTCTGCCGGTGCAAATGGTGTGGTCATTATCACGACCAAAAGAGGACGGGCAGGAAAGGCGACAGTGAATTTCGATGCTTATTACGGTTTCAGCGGTTCTCCGGAGTTTAAACATGGCATGGTCGGTGACGAATGGCTGGCTTACCAGCGTGAGGCTTATAAATATAAGAATGGAGACTATCCTGCCAACATTGCAGCACTGATGGGTGGCGATGAAAACTACATCGATGCTTATAATGCCGGCAAATGGATTGATTGGGTGGATGAAGTGTCAGGAGGAACTGCTACTACGCAGAAATACACCATGTCGGTGACCGGAGGAACGGAAGATACCCAGGTTTTTGCTTCTGCCACTTACAGCCAGGATACCGGTTTGTTGGAGAATGAGAACCAGGACCGTTATTCCGTGCGTCTGAACATTGATCAGCGTATTTTCTCGTGGGCTAAGCTCGGCTTTACTTCGAACCTGAATTATACCATAGCTGATGCCGGTGTAAAGAATACGTTCACCAGGGCACTGACAGCTTTTCCTTTGGGAGACGTCTATGATGAACAGGGAGAACTGCAACCGGAGTATATCAAAGACCAATATTCCCCGATGGGCGATTACATCAAGAATCAATATGCCAACAATACCCGTGCAACCTACATCAATACAAATGCCTATCTGGAGTTGTCGCCGGTAAAAGGCTTGACGCTGAGAAGCCAACTGAACACAACCTTGAATTATTCCCGTCAGGGACAATATTGGGGAGCATATTGCAATGCCAACCGTCCGACCTATGCCGGAACCCCTCATGCCTCAATAACCAATAACCATTCCAACAGTTATACTTGGGAGAACATTGCCTCCTATAACATTACCTTGGCAGATGATCACGACTTGGGTATTACCGGTATTACTTCCTGGCAAAAGTCTCAGGATGAGAGTTCCTTGGCGGGAGGTAGTGGACAAGACCTAGATGTCTGGAGCTTCTGGAGATTGATGTCTACAACCAGTCAGCATGTGGAATCGGATTTTAAGCAGAAGCAGAAGATGTCCTATGCTTTGCGTTTCAATTATGCCTATAAAGGGAAGTACCTTTTCACTTTCTCTAATCGTTGGGATGGAGTATCGTTCTTCTCAGATGGTAATAAGTGGGACTCGTTCCCTGCTGCGGCGTTGGCATGGCGTATTTCCGATGAAGGATTTATGGAGGGCAGCCGTGGATGGCTGGATAATTTGAAACTTCGCATTGGTTATGGTGTAACCGGAAACTCCGGTGGGGTGGATGCATACTCTACACAGACGAGGGCTTATAAGTATTCCGGTAACGGTGTGACTGTAAATGGAAATATTGTTTCTTTCACTCAATACACGGAAACTTACGGCAGCCCTTCGTTAGGATGGGAAAAGTCATATAACTGGAATTTGGGTTTGGATTTTGCAATACTGGGGAATCGTATAGATGGAACCATTGACATGTTCCGTACAAAAACGGATGGATTGTTGTTCAAGCGTACGATGCCGGTAACCAGTGGTGCCACAGGATGGGGAAGCCCTCTGGACAGCTGGGAGAATATTGCCAAGACGAGCAATAAGGGAGTGGAAGTGACCGTCAACAGTCGTAATATCCGCACGAAGGATTTTACTTGGAACACGACTTTGTCGGCTACCTGGAGCAAGGAGCAGATCGATGAGCTTCCTGACGGAGACCTTATTAAAGAGAACCTTTTTGAAGGACATCCCATCAAGTCTGTTTATGGTTATAAATATTTAGGTATTTGGGGAACGGACAGTTCTCAGGATGAACTTGCTGTTTATGGTGTAAAGCCCGGATGGGTCAAGGTGGAGACACTGGACAAGGATGGGGACGAAGGCAAACATAAATATAGCGAAGATGATCGTCAGGTACTCGGACATATCAATCCTGATTGGATTTTCGGTTTGAACAATACGTTTACCTATCGAGATTTTGACCTTTCGTTTTTCACAATGGCGCGTTATGGACAAACAATCAGTAGTGATCTTTTAGGCCGTTATACGGCGGACTACAGTTTGACGACCAATCAGCTTGCCGGTGTAGATTATTGGACGGAAGAAAATCAGAAAGCTTATTATCCGGTGCCGGGCAGTGGTACGGAACAAAGTGTGATGGATGCTCTGCGTGTGCATGATGGTTCGTTCATCAAAATCAAGAACATCACTTTGGGATACACCCTTCCAAAGAAGATATCGCGTTATGCATTGATGGAGCGTTGTCGCATTTATGCTACGGCTTATAATCCTTTCATTTTTGTCAAGGACAAGAAGCTTAAGGGGACAGATCCGGAAATGAATGGTTCTGATGCCTTCCCTACATATAAGCAATTTGTCTTTGGTATAAACCTCACTTTCTAATAAACAGACAGATATGAAAAACAATATCAAAAAGATAAGTTTTGCTGCTGCTGTGTCAGTGGCAACCCTCTTCCATTCGTGTTCCCTTGACGAAGTGAATCCCGGGGGATTTACGATGGACAATATGGCGGCTAACTCTGTGGAGTCTTATAACACGTTGGTCAATCAGTGCTATTTTGCCATGGAGAGATACTTTTATGGTGCAGAAAATTGGATGGCTTTGACTGAAGGAGATACGGATTTGTGGACTTATAGGGCGAATCAGTCAACATCGTGGACGCAATGGTTCTGGTTCTTTGCAGGAGCTGCCCCTAATACGACCTATACGAATAACTGGTGGAATGGTACGTATGATGGTATAGGCAGCTGCAATATGGCGATCTCATTGGCTGCTAAGGCTCCTTTCAAGACACAGGATGAACGCGACGCCAAAGTAGCGGAAGCGCGTTTCTTGCGGGCTGTTTATTATTTCAATGCGGTGGAGCAATTTGGCGGTGTGACATTGCTGACCCAACCATCGGAAAAGATGGATTTTGCTCCGGTGCGAACTGATCCGATGACTATTTATCGGGAAGTGATTATTCCTGATTTGGAGTTTGCTGCCGTACATTTGGCAAAAGGAGATGATAAGACGACGACAGTGCCAACGCGGAAGGCTGCAATCGGCTTCCTTGCCAAGGCATGTTTGCAGACTTATGAATACGGTGCGACGGAGTTTCTGCAGAAAGGACTTGATGCAGCCAAAGAACTGATTGATGATTGTGAATCGGGTGGCACAAAGTACAATGCATATATGTATCCTGACTTTGGAGAGGTGTTTGCAGAGAAAAACAATTGGAATAACAAGGAAGCCTTGTGGAAACATCGTTGGTATGCCGGTGCTGACGGGCACGGTTCCAGCAACGGCAACTGGAAACTGAACCGTAATGATGAGTATTTCCTTTGTGACCTCAACCGATTTGGGGCACGGGAGGATACGCAGGCTTCGCGTCTGACATGGGAAGGAAGCCAGGCTGGATTGTTCATGCCTACTCAGCATCTGCTCAGTCTTTTTGTGCAGAAGGACGGTACGCTCGACCCACGTTTCCATCAGATATTCCAAACGGAATGGAAAGCCAATAAAGCCTATGAGTGGGATAAAGATGCGTTAACCAATTATGGAAAAGACGCATCCGTATTGGGGCAGTCGTTGGCTGTTGGAGATGAGGCTGTCAGGATTATCCTGCCTCAAGATACCGATTATGCAGAGTGGAAAGCCCGGAAGCGTACGGATAAGGTGCTGGTTGTTGATTATGCGGATGTATATGACGATGTCAAGCATAATGTAAAGATGCAATATGAAGGGAAGGAGAATCAGTTCCGTTATTTCTATCCGTCCCTTACCAAGCACAATAGCAGTAACTATTATGTGGCCAATCCAGCCAAAAAACGTAATGGTAACTTGAATGCGACCTTTATCATGCGTATGGCGGAGGTGTATTTGATAGCAGCTGAATTGGACATCTATTTGAACGGAGGCTCTCATGCAGCAAATTATATCAATAAGGTAAGAGCTCGTGCAGGAGCTGTCCCATTGACAACCAAGCCGACGGTACGTGACGTGCTGGATGAGCGTGGCCGTGAACTGTGTGGTGAGTATTGTCGCTTTTATGACCTGAAACGTACAGGCATGTTTAAAGATGCGACTTATTTGAGTGAGACGCATCCGGATCTCGCCCAATATTTCAAGCCGGAATATGCTTTGCGTCCTATATCAACGACATTTACGGCTACTATTACCAATAGTGCGGAATATCAGAATCCAGGCTATTGATAGCGATTGTAAACAAACAGGATGCACTGGGCCATGCCTGATGCATCCTGGAATCGCCTGAGAATACAGTCCTCGTAGATTATAGTATGAGTGGTATTCTCGGGCGATTTGTTTGTGTTTATAACTTGTCTGGGGTATCGTGTGGAGAACTTCATTCTCCCTTTTCCCGGTCAAACACAATACCCAGTAACGGATAGACGGCGTTGCTCAAGGTCGGTGCCTTATAAAAAGGCAAGTATGCCAGAGCCTGGTATGCTTTCCGATAATTGCCTGCACGTGCGTAGGCAGCGGCGAGATAAGACAATGTGTTTTGGGAAGGAGACAGCTGGAAAGCCTTTTTTGCCAGATGGAGTGTTGCGGAAAGCTCTTCAGTGCCGGGGTTGTAGTCGGGCTGGAAGAATTTGCTGATGATGAGTGTGTAGTAAAGCTCTGAGTAGAATGACGGATGGTCCTGCTCGTGTGCCTGGCACAATTCAACAGCTTGTTGAAGTCCTTCGCCATATTGTGCGCTGAAGAGTTTCTGCTCGATTTCCCTTATCTTATTATATAGCTCTTTATCCGGATAGTCCAATCTGTTGAGCAATTGCAAGTCTGCAGCATATAGTTTTTTGTCCGTATTGAAATGCATCATCGGAATGCGTACCAGAACCAAGTAGATTGCCTTGTCAACCTCTTCTCGTGTCAGATGTTCTCTGTAAGAGGATGACTGTCCGAGCAAGGTACGCAGGATGAGATCATTCTCCAGATTACGGGTGAAGCGCATCACCATTCTGCCTGTACTTGGGCTGCGGAGCTGTTCCGGTGTCAGTCCGGCAAGATATTGGTTCAGGAAAGGACGGACACTGTCGGGATGGAACTGTGGCAGTACTTCGAAGAGATATTTCTCGACAAACGCCGTGTCGCGTTCTCCGCCTTTCCAACGTGTTGTAAATTCCTTCAGACGTTTTCCCTTCTGATTCTCTACCGCTTCGTGGACTGCTTGCAGGAATGTTTCTCCCGGCATATAGCCTGAACGACTGTCAAGCAACAGACCGTCGGCATCCAGCCAGTAGTAGGTAGGATAAGCATTGGGTTTGAAGAGCCGGAAGAACGGATGGCCTGCCTGCTTCTCGGCATCAAGTTGGATGCAGACGAAGCGGTCATTCATGTATTTTCCTACGGCAGGGTCGGAGAATACTTCGCGAGCCATACGTTTGCATGGTCCGCACCATGATGTGTAGACGTCTATGAAGATGTTCTTCTGCTCCTGTCGGGCAGTCTCCAGTACGGTCTCCCAGTCATCAGCGGTGCTGAAGTGGATTTGTGCTTGCAGCCGGGTGGAGACGGCTGCAAGCAGGATAAAACAGAGAGATAGGATGCGTGTCATATCAATATTTGCTTTCAAAGTCAACGATACGGTCGGCGAAATGCTCGTGGCGTATGCTCTCTTCCAGACGGAGACCACCATCGGTCTGAATGGTCAGTCCGACGAAGCCTGCCGGTTGAGAGGTAGCCTGTGTGTCGCGGAAGGCTACCCACAGCCGATTGCCTGCACGCTCGATTTCAATGTGGTCGATGGTGCATCCGCTACCGATATCATAAAGTGCCTGTCCCGTGCGGCTCAAAACATTGTAGACATAGATTTGATTGCCTGCGGCATAGAACAAGTAACCTGAGAAGTTGGCGGAGCAGGAGAAGCTGACAGCTTCGTTGATGGCAGGCGACTGGATGACATCGTTGCCCAAATCCTTAAAGTAAGTGCTTGGTTCATCAATATTCGCGTAGAAGGCGATGCCCATACGCAACAAGTGACGTTCGCCACCTTCGGTCTCAAATACACCGATGTATTCACGCGTTTCATCGGCACTACGAGACGACAGACCGGCATAGAGACAGTCCATTCCTACATTGTCAGGGTCAAAGAAGCCGCCTGAAATTGCCATGCCCGACGAGGAGACGGTCGTCAGTGATGACGAAGTGATGCTGAGCTGTGCATAGAAGCAATGATTCAGGTTATCGTAAAGCACGGTGCGGGAGACGCTTGATTCGTCGTCGCCGAAGTCTGCATTCTCTGCTATTTCGTAATCACCTCGCGGAGAGCTGAGATAGGGTTTCACAGTAGTGCTCGGCGGATTGGTATTGACTGCCCGGTCATAGACCAATCCATTGTCGATGAGGTATTCACGCATGTAGTTCTTAAAGTACGCCTGCGGTTTTACGTCTCCGATGTCGTTGATGAACAGGCTCTTGTATTCGCGGCTCTCTAGCATGGTGATATTGTCGAGAATCTTTCCGCCTTCCTCGTCCTGACAGAGAACAAGGACTTCGCTACTGGCATCGGTCGTGTATTTGTTGAAGTACACCCGGTGCGGATTCGTTCCGAGACTTTTTCCGTCGTTGAGCAGTCCGAAGACGTCGGTAATCAGTTCATCGCGTCCAGGTACCCAGAAGTTGAGTTCAGCCTGCCCGTTATTCTCGGCGAGGATGAGCAGTCCTTGGGTAAAGTCGTTCACCACGTTGATGATGAACTCTTTCTCATAGTATATGCCTGTGGTGCGGTCGAACACCTTGAACTTTCCGGTATGTTCTCCTGGAGTGAGCCCGATGATGGCGTCGAGATCTTTAGTACGTGCCAGGGTGTCTGCTCCGAGACGACTGTTGCGGTCGTAGGCAATCCAAAGATAGTCGAGCTGCGACTCGTCATTGAAGGTTGTGGTGAGCGTGGGATGGATGCTGAGCGTACGATTGATGTATACGTTTTCATATTCATCTTCGATGCCTTCAATAGTGACTTCGTTGAGTTCCTTGAAGACCGTCTGTGTATTGTCCTCGACACAGGATGCGAAGAGGTATATAATGCCTGAAAGGAGTATGTAGGTTATCTTTTTCATGTCGGTAATGTGTTTATGCGGTTAGAGAGGTGACCAGTCGGCGGTAATCCATTGTTGAGTCTCTTCGTCCCAAAGTGGTTCTTTAAGCAATGCCTGATAGACCAGACGTCCATAGGACATAAAATCATTGATGAGGTTAATGTCCATTTCAGCCGGGAAGTCGAAGCCTTGAATCTGGATGCACAGCTGGTGCTTGGCTTTCGAATAGCTTCCGTAGTAGAGTGACAGAGGAATGTCCCAATAAGTGGGTTTGACGAGTTGGTCAGTGATGTTGAGTTTGAAGCTGAGATGTTCAGGAAAGCCAGGGTCAAAGTTTTCATTGCCACGCAAATGCAGTATGAGCGATACCTGATTGTTGTCCAAGTGCTCGGCAAGTACAGTGACAGGCAGGTAGGCATTGACTGAATCCGGTTGAAGAGTGATGACTTCGGGCAGGTCGCGGTAATGTACGCCGGCTTGTGCTGTCGATGCCGGGTCAATGTCGAAAGCGATGGAGCGGGTCCCCTTGGTAGAGGCTCCAATGATACGGATGGGGATGTTGACTACGTCTTCAGTCTTTTCGCCCGATGCAAAGGAATAGGACAGGCTGTCACCTTCGACGGGGGAGTTGAAGTAGACGGCGCTCTTGGCTTCATAGAGCATACGTTCGTTTTCCTGGCATCCTGCCAACCCTATGAGGGTGAGTAGTCCGGATATGAGGAGGATGGATGTTTTCATAATCGTTTTATTGGTTGGTAAAATTGGTGTTTTCTGTTGGTATCGGAAGTACGTACACGGCTTCGGCATCAGGCAGGACTCGTTTGGTAACGGGGGTTACGTTCATGCCCATACGTTTGTAGGCAAAGAAAGTCTGTCCTTCAGCAATGAATTCCTTGGCATACTCAGCTAACAGCTTGTCTTGTATGTTTTCGGCAGTCAGCTCGTCGTTAGGCAGTCCGCGGTGGTATTGCAATTGATTGAAGTATTCGGTGGCTTCGGTCAGGTTAGGAGCTGTTTCAGTTGCAATCAGATACATTTCGGATACCTTGACCAAGGGAACTCGTTCGCTATAGTTGTACTTGGTGATAAGATTATCCGAACCCGATGTCTCGATCCACCACAGGCGGCGATAGTCCATACTCAGAGAGGCGGGGAAGATGTTGTCGAGTGTGTTGCCTGTCAGGGCAAGGTAGTTGGAACTGGTGTTGCCCACGTTGAAGTAGATGTCGACAATGTTGTCTTCCAGACCGACATCCTCCAGCGCGAAGAGGTTTTCCTGGACGAAGCCGTTCTGGTCAGTACCCGAGAGGTCGGCACTGGATATGAGCGGGAACAGTCCACTGTCGATAACTTCAGTCGCATAGGTGAATGCCTGGTTCTTGCTGTCGGTACTGCCTTCATAGAGCAGGACGCGGGCAAGAACACCTGTCACGGCATAATAGTTCATGCGATATTCTCGTCCCTTGCGGATACCCGTCAGGTTGTCAAGGTCATAGTCACTGTGGTGCGGACCATAAGGGTCGACTTCGGCGAGCAGGGAGCGTGCTTCAGTCAGGTCGGCTTCGATGCGTTGCAGTACTTCGGCGGTGGTGAGTCGGGCGAAGAGCTGGTTGGTGAGCCGATCAACATAGGGGATGGCAGGGCGGTTCAGTCCGTTGCTCATGGCAGGGGAAGGGGCGAAAAGGCGGAGCAAGTCAAAATGGAGGTAGGCACGCAAGCCGAGCGCTTCTCCGCGGATCAGTTCATATTCTCCTTCGGGCAGTGCGGAGCGGTTGGCTTCCATTTTCTCCAGTAAGCTGTTGGCGTTGGCGATACCATTGTAGAGTGCTTTCCAAAGTCCGTCCTTACGCGCTTCTTCTGTACTGTTGGTGTAGTCGTAGTTGTAAGCATAATAGAAGCTGTGAAGGGTATTTCCAATAGAAGAGTAGTATTGTCCGAGGACATCCATGTAGGTCATGGTCATCAGTCCGCCATATAGCTTCTCGTCTGCCATGGTGGCGTAGATACCGATAAGGGCGTCTCGCATGCCTTGTTCGGTCTCAAAGAAGTCGTCAGCCTTAAGTTCCGACTTGGGAGTGATATCGAACCAGTCTTCGCAGGAGGTCAGCGTGAACAAGGGCAATAGTATGAAGAGTAGGGTCTTTTTCATAAATTGTTGTCATATTAGAGTGAGATAAATATATGGGGCATAGAACGAAGCGGTTTTTTCAATGGTCGGGAAAAATGGGCGAAAGGTTTTGAAAACCAAAGGGTTTAGGCATGATCGGGAAAATGGGCTGAATATTTCGAAGCGGTTTTTCTCTTTACATGGCTTACATCTGCTTTACGTTTGAGGGGCTTTTCTTCGGATATTCGGGGGATTGCTTTACATCGGGCTTGCAGATGGGGCTAAAACGGCCTGGAAGGGTTTTATTTTCGGCTGTGTGGCCGTTTTATGGCTGGGTTGATGGATTTTGTTATATGATGGTGTGAACGGCTGTGTGGCCGTTTTTTTGTGCCTATTTTTAAAGATGTTGCCTTAAAATTCTTCCAAATAAGTATTATTTGGTATATTTGCAGCATAATAGAAACGAATATGGCAAAAGTGATTCATGTGCATTTGCTGCATAAAATAGACGGGACGAAGCAGAAAGATTGGTATTTCAGCAGTATATCGGCTGTTTATACGGTTCTGACGGCAGATCAGGTGGGGGCAACCAAGAATTACCTGCTTCATGCCGGGCTGTCTGGTAACGGCACAATATGCACGAAAAAGGCTATAATTAAGCAATCTACGCTCATCTCGGGTGGTAGTAAGGGAATGGTTAGAACGATATAATAGCGCCGTTAGAAAGGCTTGTAGGCGTTATTTCTTTGAATGCTGATTGGGGAGCTTATGGCTCCCTTTTTTTATGCCCCTACGGTTGGTTTTATTTGGTTAGGGGTTACTATTGGGGTTACTGTTAGGGGTTACTACTTCTTTAAGTTAGGGGTTACTTTAGGGGTTACTTTTTCAGTTCTCAGAGGGTACGCCCGAAATAGGAAACTATGTTATAAATGAAAGCAAGTGCCGTTTTTCTCTGTTTTCAGAGAGGAAAAACGACACTTGTTTGTGTGATATACCTTATTATAATAAAATAAATCCTTTGATTTACAGTGTATTTACGAGTTTGCTTCAGGTAAATTCCTTCAAAAGTGTGTGCGTGCGTCCTTTTTTAGCCTTCTGTAGGAGGCATGCGTGTACCACTTAGAAGAACTTGCTGATACTTCCGATTACTTCAAAGACATTGATGATGCGTGATTTGTCGAATTCCTGTTCATCGTAGTCATTGGTGTTGATGGGGATGAAGCGCAGCTTGTCCGGATCCGGCGACCTGCGGAGGATTTTAATGGTGCGGATGGTATCCAACACCACTGCATAGATTTCGCCATATTGGATGTCGTTGAGTGTGCATTGGTGCAGGGCAATGATGTCGCCATGGTTTATTTTGGGTTCCATGGAGTGCCCGGTGACATTGCACCAAAGGCTGGTTTTTTCGAATCCCCTTATTACAATGTTGGTGGCAGGTATGTTTACCTGTGAATTAAACACTTCATCAAAGCCCCCGATAAAGTCCACATCGTAGTATGGTGTACCGATGGATGGGTTCATAGATGTGGTAGGCAGAGTCGAAGAATTTGCTTCGTCTATTGTTTTAATGCCGTTCAAATCATCTTTCAACATGCTTCCTGCACCAGTAAGTAACCAATCGGCAGATAATTCCGGATAGGCTAATAGAATTTTTTCAATATTCATTGAGCTCATGCCTTTGCCAGACACCTTTGCTTTCCCAATAAGTCCAACAGAAAGACCGGCATTAACAGTCATTTGATTGTCATTTATGCCCTTTTTCTCCATGAAATATTGAAGTCTTTCTATAAAATTCATATCCTTATATTGATTTTCTTCCATATTTAGTTTGATGTATTGAAATAATTCTATATATTTGCAGCGTGTTTAAGATGTAAACAGCGCGCCAAATATACAAAAAAGGCGTGTGATTAGCGAATTTTAAGGATTAAAGAAAATGAAAGCAAAAGTAATTATAGCTCAAGCAACAGCCGAGACCGCCGAAGCTCTTTACGGACTGGTCAAGAAGATGGTAGATACAACAGCAATCAAGGCTTATCCCAGTGTAGATTATCAGGCAGTTTTCTTTTCAGCTGATAGATACGACTTAGACTTTGTAAAAAGAGTATTGGCGGATAAGTGCTTTTCTTTCAAAATTGAAGATGCAGAATAATACAATAAAATAAGTGAGTTTATGACACAGCAAGAATTTATGGAACGGACGGGGATAACCCCTACAGCAGAGGATTTTGATTACATCCATGCGGTTTATCTGAACACTTCGATGAACAAGGATGAGTTCTGCAAAGATTTCAAGAAACATGGGGACAGCCGGATTATCCGCGATGTTCATGTGCGAGTGCTGAACTATGAAATGAAATGTGAACGTCAAAAGGAAGTTATCGACAACCTGACCGATTTTCTGATTGGCAAGGCACATGCGTATGACGATACCGATTTCCGCAAAGAAGCGGTAGGGCTGGTCGGTGAGATGGAAGTGGTGAAACGGACCATTGAATTGGGGCTTCCGCTTTGGGATGAAGACAGGATGGTTGTCCTTTCGATGATAGAAGAACAAGGCAAATAGATTGCCGGATAACTGGCAGCCCGGAAAGACGGGCAGGGGCGGCAGGCACGGCCGGAGAGTTGGTAAATCGAAATAAGAAAGCGTAGAAAGCCGTCGGGGTTCGATTCCCCGCGCCCCACGATATAAACTTTTAAAATTTAGAGTTATGGCAAAGAATTTCAATCCGAGAACAGCAGAGAGTCTGTTCAAACAGAAGTTGCGCACGATGATAGGCAGTACGGCACATACGCAGAATATTGCCGACCAGGCGATGGAGCTGGCTGGACAATTCATGACGGAGGATGAGATAAGCAACTCGGATGCCTACCGGGTGATAGAGAATGTGAGCTGTGTGTGTGAGGAAGCGATGCAGGTGCTGGTCGAAGAACTGCAGAAAGGGACACGCCTTCATGAAATACTGACGGGTGATTAGGAAATAGCGGAAGCCGTTGAAAACCTTTGAACGAACGATAACGATTAAAAAGTATGACGATATGAGAAAGCAGATTTTGACAGATAACGAGACCAAGACCTTCTTGATGAAGACATTCGGATGCAGCCGTCAGGCTGTGTGGCAAGCACTGAATTTTGTCCGTGACAGCGATCAGGCGCGCCGGATACGCACTCTTGCCCTGAAGCGAGGCGGCAAACTGACTGACGGGAACTTCATCCCGAACTGCGAAACCACCTTCGAGGAGTGCGAGAAGACCATGACCTGCACTTTCGGTCCCCGTGTAAAACTCGTGGTCCACAGAAAGACCAATGATGTGGATGTGTACGTGGACGGAAAACGGACTGAAACCTACCAATGTGAATTTGTATCGGATTTCATGCAGCTGCAGCACGAGACCCAACAGATGGCATCTGCCTTATAAATAGAAATGAAATGGAGTATTATGGAAAGATATTGTGCATATCCTACAATGACCTGACTTACGATGACCGACCGGTGATGGTGAACGGAAAGGCAGACTACAGCAGAAGCCGCACGCTGAAAGGAGTTCATCCTTCCACTCTTTCCGAAGAAGAACTTGCTCCCATCATGTCGATACCCAATTACAAGAAGTTAGCGGCAAAGGAGAAAATCAATGTAGTTCGATCCGGAAGAGGTCTGGGAGGTTACGTTTTGGTAGAAATAGCCACCATGCCCCTACGGTTTCAGGAAAGGATAAAACTAAAATACGGAGATATGAAAGAAGACGTAATAAGAAACTGGCTCGGCAGCCATTACCACATCGATGCGAAAGCCCGGGAATTTTACACCCGGTTCCGTTTTGACAACGGAGATACACTGCCACCGGAACACATCCAAGAATATACGGTAAACGCTTCGGTAATTGAGGCAGTGATGCGTGCCATGGAGGATGCCACGTTTATGCGAAAGGCCATGAAGGCCGGGCCGGTGAACTGGGGCGAACTGGCAGGAGCCATCAGTTACTACCAAGCAGAGTTCGGACATACCTTGCCTGTCAGTTCCAACCGCTTCAAGAAGCGTGTGAATGACTTCAAGGCCAACGGCTATGAAAGCCTTATCAGCCGCAAGTTCATGAACCAGAACCGCCGGAAAGTGACCTATGACATTGAACGCCTGCTGCTGAGCATCGATGCCCAACCGGAGCAGCCCTTCAATACCACCGTGTGGGAACAGTACAATCTATTTGTGCAAGGAGAACTGGAGCTATATGACCCCGAAACCGGCGAGGTGTTGAATCCGGCAGACTTTACCGACAAGGATGGAAATCCGCTGGTATTGAGCCCGGCCACAGTAGCCAACTACCTGAACAACCCCAAGAACAAGGCCCTTCGCGGTAAGCTGCACATGAGCCAATGGGATTTCAACAATGCCTACCGTCCTTATCATCTGCGCAGCATCGGTGAATATTCCTTGAGTAAGGTTTCTCTTGACGACCGCGACCTGCCGCGCCCAATGAAGGATGGCAACCGAGTGAAAGCCTATTATGCCTACGATGTGGTGAGCGGTGCTGTGGTGGGATATGCCTACAACCGGTACAAGACTACCGAGTTATTTTTAGACTGCATGCGAAACATGTTCCAGACCCTGGACCGGAACGGCATGTATATCCCCGCCGAGTTAGAAGTGGAACACCACCTGGTAAGCGACTTTGCCGACGGATTGATGCAAGCCGGTACCGTCTTCCCCCTGATCCGCTGGTGTAACCCCGGGAACTCGCGTGAAAAACGTGCCGAGCACAAGAACCGCGAAAAGAAATACGGTGTGGAGAAACGCACGCAGGTAGGTATCGGCCGATGGTATGCCAAGCTGGAGGCCAACCGCCCGAAGGAAGAAAAGGTGTATGACGAAAAGAACAACACCTACAAGGTGAAGACCTATAGTTATGAAGAATTGGTAGCCGATGATATACGCGCCATTGAGACCTTCAACGCACAGCCTCACCCCAACCAAAAGCGCTATCCGGGCATGAGCCGTTGGGATGTGCTTTGCGCCCATCAGAACCCGAACCTTGCACCTTGGGACAAGGCCGTTCTTTACCGGTTCATCGGACAGCACACCGAAACAACCATCCGGCAGAACACCTACTGCACGGTGATGTACAACCAATACGGACTGCCCAGCCCGGAAATCATCGAAAAGCTGGAGCCGAGGAACTACAAGGTAGATGCCTATTATCTGCCCGATGCCGACGGAACCATCAACGAGGTATATATCTACCAGAACGGACGATATATCGCCACCTGCAAGCCCGTAGCCCGTTACAATGAGAATACAGCCGAGCAGACCGAGTACGACAAGGCAGCCTATACCGAACAGTCCAAGTATGTAGCTCAATTCGACAAGATGATGAAGGACGGCAAGATCAAGCGTGTGGGCATCCTTGCCAAAGAGGAAGCAAAGCTGATAACAGAGGTACAGGCGGAAGCCGTTCCCCTTCCTGCACAAGCCGAGGAAGAAGATTACTCAGCCTATATGGACATCAGTGCCTTCGAGCATGATGCAGTAGCCAAGATATAATTAACGACGTTAGAACGAATTTAAAACAGCATTCAAATGGAAATAACAAATGAAGTAAAGCAACGTATTGTGGCAGCGATAGCCGCCGACCGTGAAAATTATCCCAGTGACAACCGCCATGCCACGGCACTGGGCATAGCCCCCAGCGTTTACAATGCCATCAAGCGGGGCAATTATGAAAAGCAGGTCAGTGATGCCAACTGGGTAGGTATAGCCCGAAGATTAGGCGTGCAACTGCGTACAGAAATACCTTGGCTGGCAGCACAGACCCCGACCTACGTGTTTGTGAGCAAGCAGCTGGAAGTGTGCCAGGGAAGCGGGCTGAGTGCCATCCTGTGCGATATGCCCAATATCGGCAAGACCTTTACAGCGAAAGCTTACGTGAAGCAGCACAAGCACGCCGTATATGTGGACTGCAGCCAGGTGAAGACCAAACTGAAGCTGATACGCTACATTGCCAAGGAATTCGGTGTGACCAGCAACGGACGCTATAGCGACGTGTATGAGGATCTGGTGGCCTACCTGCGCACGATTGATACGCCCCTGGTTATCCTGGATGAAGCCGGGGACCTGCAGTATGAAGCCTTCCTGGAGTTAAAGGCGCTTTGGAACGCTACGGAACGCTGCTGTGCCTGGTATATGATGGGTGCCGACGGATTAAAGGAGAAGATCAACCGCGCCATCGAAGGCAAGAAGGTGGGCTATACCGAAATGTTGAGCCGCTACGGTGACTCCTACAGCAAGGTGACCCCGGACGATGCGCAGGAACGCGAAAAGTTTCTGAAGGCACAGGCTGCCATCGTCGCAAAAATCAATGCCCCGGACGGTGCCGACATTGCCAAGATTGTTCATAGCACCGGAGGCGGCTTGCGGCGCGTATATACCGAAATCGAAAAATTAAGGAGGATGCAGGCATGATAAGCAAGATAGAAATGCAAGCGATGGATGCTGTTATCGGTATCCATCGCGAGATGAGAAAAGCGAATGAGATAGACTGGGAACAGCGCAGATATGAAATTGCCAAAAGCATGCTTCCGGTAGTAAGAAGCAATTCATCAGGTATAATGTCTATAAAACAAGTTGCCAGACTTGCTGTGGACTATGCTGATGCTCTTATTGAAGAATTGAAAGGAGGTAACCGTGAAACTGAAGAGAGCCTACAGTCCCGGTGAGGTGCTGAACATGAAGATTCCCCGGTTCGAGTTTTCCGGGGACTGGCAAACCTCGATAGGCAACCCGGCCAAGAGCGGCGTGTGGATTATTTGGGGAGCCAGCGGAAACGGTAAGAGCAGCTTTGTGATGCAGCTGGCCAAGTACCTGTGTAGCTTCGGACGCGTAATTTATGACAGTTTGGAAGAAAGTACCGGTTTGTCGTTCCAGATGAGCCTGAAACGGCACAAGATGGGTGAAGTGAAAAAGAAGCTGATTATCCTTGACCGGGAACCGATGGAGCAATTGGAGGAACGGTTACGGCGCAGAGGCAGTCCCGGAATCGTGATTATCGACAGCTTCCAATACAGCGGCTTGAACTACAAAACCTACAAGGAGTTCAAGGAACGTCATCCCAAGAAACTGTTTATCTTCATCAGCCATGCCGAGGGGCTTCATCCGGCAGGTAGAAGCGCCCGCAAGGTGGAATATGATGCCGATGTGAAAATCATGGTAAGCTGTTTCAAAGCCTGGTGCAAAAGCCGCTTTATGGAGCGGCCCGGTGAGCCCTACGTGATATGGGAAGAAGGTGCTGCCAAAACATTGAAGGACGATAATATGGAGGATTATTTGAATGATGGAATGGGAGAATAAGCTGTACCAGATACTCCTGAAAGAACAGGAAGCGGAGGCCGTGGTGGACGATTGGGTAGAACGTAACATACAAAGCGACCTCCGTCTGCGCAGGGCCAAGACAAAGGGACACGTAGTGATAGAAACCAGGGATGTGATGTTTGCTCGGAATATTCAGGTATGGCATCCGTCCTGCCAAATAAACATTAAAGATTTGAAGTGATGGAAAAGAAAGAAGAAAAGAAAGTGTGCTGCATCTGCGG
>ERZ773148.292-NODE-292-length-43170-cov-7.539534_pt1 | contig 43170 bp, 35 predicted proteins | sample MGYA00580846_ERZ773148 | MGnify/ENA primary metagenome ERZ773148 (study PRJEB29015, sample SAMEA2737879) | human gut metagenome | biome: human gut; feature: human-associated habitat; material: faeces | place: China | collected 2012 ... | reverse complement strand
GACCCCTGCGGAGGGGGCTGTTCGCCCTTAGTCCCACCCCCTCGGAATCCCTGAATCTTTCCCTCCCTGCCGCCCGCTCTCCCTTTTCCTCAATCCCCCACGCAAAAAGTCCGCGTATCTCCTCCTCTCTCCTCACTCCCCCTGAGCCGTATACATCTGAAAATACTCCCCTTCCGCACGCATCAGCTCCTCATGGGTCCCTTTCTCCACCACTTCTCCCTGCTTGATCACCAGGATCAGATCCGCATTTCTTATGGTCGACAACCGGTGTGCAATCACGAAACACGTCTTCCCCTCCATCAGCTTCCGCATGGCTTCCTGGATCTGGATCTCCGTCCTGGTATCCACGTTGGAGGTCGCCTCGTCGAGAATCAGCATCCTCGCCTCCAGCAGCATAGCCCGCGCTATGGTCAGCAGCTGCTTCTGCCCCTTTGATATATTCGTCCCATCATCTGTCAAAATCGTATCATAGCCTTCCGGAAGGCGCTTGATAAACGAGTGGATTCTGGCCGCCTTCGCCGCCGCCACGACCTCCTCCATCGTAGCCCCCTCTTTTCCGTATGCCAGATTATCATAGATGCTTCCGTGGAACAGCCACGTATCCTGCAGCACCATGGCGTATGATTTCCTGAGACTCTTTCTCGTCACCTCCCGGATCTCATGGCCATCCACCCGGATTTCCCCGGAATTCGGGTCATAAAAACGCATCAGGAGGTTGATCAGTGTCGTTTTCCCCGCGCCCGTGGGGCCCACAACCGCAATAAGCCTGCCCGGGTCCGCCTTCAGGGAAAGGTCGTGCAAAATAATCCGGTCCTTTTCATATCCGAAATCCACATGGGACAGCTCGACCTCTCCCCGGACTTCCTCCCCCTCGCGTCCCAGCTCTGCGGCGCCGGGCGCATCTGCCGTCTCCGGAATCTCATCCATCAGCACAAACACCCGCTCCGCCGCGGCCAGCGCAGACTGCAGGTCGCTCATAATGTTGGCAGCCTCATTGATCGGGCCGGAAAACTTTCTAGAATATAGTACGAAAGAAGAGATCTGCCCTACCGTCATGTAGCCGACGAGATAGAGGAGCGCGCCGAATACACTGATTAAGGACAGCGAGAGATTATTGATAAAATTCACCATAGGCCCTACCACACTGCCGTAGTATTCCGCCCTGTAATACGTCTCCACAGCGTCCTTATTCCTCTCCGCAAATTTCCGAATGACATTTTCCTCCTGGCAGTAGGCCTTTAAGGTCTTCTGTCCGGTTACCATCTCTTCCACAAAGCCGTTTAAATTCCCAAGACTCGCCGATCTCGCACGGAAGAGCGGACGTGTCTTACCCGTTATAAACTTCGTAATACAGGCAGACAGCGGCACCGTAAACGCAAATACCAGCACCAGTCTCGGCGATATGACCACCATCATGTAAAGGGCGCCTCCCACCGTGATCACCGTGGTTAAAATCTGTATCAGATCGCTGGACAGCGACTCATTAACCGTGTCGATATCATAGGAAATACGGCTGATGATATCTCCCGTCTGGTGAAGGTCGTAATACCCCGCGGGCAAAGCCAGCATCTTGTCAAATACGTCCTTTCTCATCCGGTATACCACTTTCCGGCTGATGGTAATCATCAGAACCGAAAGCGCATAGGACAGCACCGAGGAAATCACGTAAAATGCCGCCATCCATCCGGCATAATGGAAAACTCTCGAAAATTCCACCTTCCCCATACCCGGTTCGATGGCGTCAATGGCATAGCCCGAAAGCATGGGCCCCACCAAAGCCAGCAAATTGCTTCCCACCGTCATAATAAAAGCCAGAAGCAGGAGCCATTTATACTGAATCATATAGCGTCCAAGGCGGAGAATCGTGTGCTTTCTCTGAACCAGAGAGCGCCCCTGCGATTCGTTATATGCGGCCTCCAGCCGTTTTTCACTTCTGCTGCGTGCAGCCATGGTCCCGCCCCCTTATATTCCCATCTGGGATTTTCCAATTTCCCGGTAAATTTCACACGTCTCCATCAGCTCCTGATGCGTCCCGTAACCGATCATCTGTCCATCCTCCAGCACCATGATGTGATCCGAGTTCATGATGGAACTGATTCTCTGGGCGATAATCACGCAGGTCGTCTCCGCAAAATGTTCCCTCAGTTCCTTCCGAAGCGCCGCGTCCGTCTTATAATCCAGCGCACTGGAGGAATCGTCCAGAATCAGAATATCCGGTTTGGCTGCCAGCGCCCGGGCAATCAGAATTCTCTGCTTCTGCCCGCCGCTTAAATTGGCCCCCTTGATATCCAGCTGCGCTGAAATACCGCCTTTTTCCTCCACAAACTCACTGGCCCGGCCGTAAAGAACCGCTTCCATAACCGCTTCCTCACTGAGCTCCCTGCCCATATTGATATTTTCCATAATGGTATCTTCAAATATCGTATCATTCTGAAATACGGTTCCGAAACGCTTTCTCAGGTCATGCAGCCCCATGGTGCGCACATCTTTTCCATCAATGCGGACCGCGCCCTGATCGGCATCGTAAAAACGCATCAGCAGGTTCACGATCGTCGTCTTTCCCGCTCCCGTGGCGCCTATAATCCCCAGCGTCTCGCCCCGCTTCAGCCGAAAACTGATGTCCTCCAGGTTATTTTCAACCTTATTATAGGAAAAGGATACGTGATCAAATTCCACGTGGACTGCACCATTCTCCTCGCCAGTCCCCGCTTTTTTCTCCGTTCCTGTCTCGGTCTCCCACGCAGCTTTCTCCTCAGCTTCCATCTCCTGGAGAACCAGCTCCTGATCCGCATCCAGGACCTTCACAATACGCGAGGCCGAAGCCGCAGCCTTCGAAATCATGATAAACAGCCTGGAAATGGACATCAGCGCATTCAGAATGATCGTAAAATACGTCATGAACGCCAGTATTTTTCCGACCTCCGAAGTCCCCTGGTTCACCCGGCAGGCTCCGGCCAGAATAACAGCCACAAGCCCCAGATTTAAAAGCACATTCATCACAGGATTGGTGATGCTGGTGGTCACGGTGGCCTTCCGCTCCCAGTCCACCACCTCCCGGTTCGCCCGGTCAAAACGCTCCCGCTCATACGATTCCTTAGACAGCGCCTTAATCACACGGATACCCGCAATATCTTCCCGGATCAGCCGTACAAACCGGTCCACCCGCTCCTGCAGAACAGAGAACATGGGAATCGTCTTCCTTGAGACCACCACCACGACAATCGTAAGAAGTGGAAGAACCGCCAGCAGGATACACGCCAGTACCGGATCCAGCGCCATGGTCATGGTAATGCCGCCTATTAAGAGGATCGGCGCCCGTACTCCCAGCCGCTGGACTCTTCCGAGCATCTGATGAACGTTGTACGTATCGCTGGTCAGCCTGGATATCAGAGACGGCCTGGTGAAACGGTCGATCTGAGTGTTGGATAAGCGGCTCACCTTCTCGAATAAATCTCCCCGGATCGTCTCGATGGCGCTGCTGGCCACCCGGGATGCCATCCGGTTCGCCGCGACGCTGAACACCACCGCCAGAATCGAACAGAAAATCATGAAAAAGCCCCACAAAAATATTTCCGGCCTCTGGTTTGCCGGAATCACCGTATCGATCATATAAGCCAGTGTCCACGGAAGAAATAAATCCATCAGCGTACCGGTAAACTTAATCAAAAAGCCGATCGCCATACGCAGATAATACGGTTTTAAATAATACGAAAATATCTTCTTCATACTTCTACCTCGCCAATGCCTCCATTATACAGGATTCATCCGAAGCGTGCAAGAATCCGATCACTTTCCTATTGCACGAAAAACCGCCGTCCCACGGCCATACCAGCCGCAGGACAACGGTTCTCCTGCACCACTTCTTACTGTTCGCTTTCCTGCTTCGGCGGGCGGTTCACTGCCAAAGGCAGATTAATTCCCACCGGATTTAAGATAATACCGATGGCATCGCCTGCCAGCACCTGGGAAACCTTCTCCGCCGGTACGATTACCGGCCGCAGCTGGTCTTCCCGGTTAAACTTCTGGAATTCCAGAATATCTGTAAATGCCGCCTGATAGACATCTCCGTTCTTCATCTTTACCAGCGGGATTCCATTGCCCTCTTTCTGTATGGCAAGAATGAAAGTCCCCTTCCGGAAATGCATCTCGATCTCTTCCTGCAGTTCCATGAGCTTGGAATTCATCTCCGGGCCCGGCTGCCTTCTCGCCTCCTGCATATAATAAAGAGCAGTTAAATGCAGCGCCGGATTCTCCACCCAGACCTTGTCCTCCTCGCCGGGCTCGTCTCCTCTCCGTCTGACGAACTCCTCCAGCTGGATGAGCTCCTCTTTCCCGGAATCTTCCACGAAAATAGCGTTCACTCCCATTGTATACAGATTCGTATAAAATAAAAGCAGCTGTTTATTTTCCAGTTTAACGATGCTTACCGGGATCTTTTCCCCAGCCAGGCTCTTTGCCTTGGCTTCCGCCTCCTCCGGCTTAAAAAACACCAGAACCTCATCGTCAAATGTCTCCGGATCACACACGACATACGGCAGCTTCGTACATGCAGAAACCACCACATACAGGGCCTTCGTGTCTCTCAAACGCCCCAGTACCGCCTGCTTGTCTGTCTGTGCGCCATTCTTTCCTTCGTTATCCATGGGTATTTCTCCTTCTCTCTGATCAATCCTGTCGTTCCGCTTCGCCATGATCCGGCTTAAGCCTCATCCTTCTTTGTCATCGCTTCCCGTTCCTTCTTAAGCTCTTCGTACAGAGCGTAAAAAGTCCAGCCGCAGTTCGTCTCCGTGACCACTGCCTTTAACTCAACCTTCGGCACACCGGCCCGGCGCAGTCCCGCGAGCAGCTCGTCAATCCGCCGGTTCGTAAAATTCTTCATAACCAGCATCTCTTCCTCCAGCTCCGGAAGCACAGTTCCCTCTTCCGTCTCCCGCTCGTCAAATCCGTCGAAACCCGCCAGATAACCAACTGTCTGCCCGGTCTGTTCCGGTGTAATATTCTTTATCCGGATGCCCATACGAATCAGAACACCCTTTAATTTTGCCGCTTTCGACGCGTTGCCAGCCTCTTTCTCTCTCTCCGGCTGATAATACAGAACCATCTCTTTCGCCGCCACGCCTCTTCCTCCTGTTCCTAAAGCAGATGTTTTCTTAATTCTTCCCCGCTCAGAGGGCTTAAATACGCAGGCGCGATATCAAATACCGTTTTACAGCCCGCCGCGCCTTCCTTACTCAGACGATAAGCCGCTCTCGCATACGCCACGATAACGGAGGCCGTGAACTCAGGGTTCGAATCCAGCTTCAGGCTGTACTCAATCACATGGCTGTGCTCATTCTCCCATCCCGTCTTTCCGGTGCGTATCACAAAGCCTCCGTGAGGAATTCCCTTATGATCTCTCATGAGCTCTTCCTCACTGATAAACCGGACCGTCGTATCGTAATCGGCGAAATAGTTGGGCATCGTCACGATCTCTTCCTCGATCCGCTTTAAATCAGCCCCTTCTTCCGCCACTACAAAGCACTCTCTCGTATGCTTCTGTCTCGTAGTCAGCTCCGGATTCTCTCCATCTCTCACAGCCTTCAGCGCGGCCTCAACCGGCACCGTATACTGTCTGGCGTCCTTCACGCCTTCCACACGGCGAATCGCATCAGAATGCCCCTGACTGACTCCCCGGCCCCAGAAGGTATAATCGCTGCCCTCCGGCAGAACGGCATTGCCATACAGACGATTCAGGGAAAACATTCCCGGGTCCCAGCCCACAGAGATAATTCCCACGTGACCGCCCTCCTTCGCCGCCGCGTCCACCGCCTCAAAATGCTCCGGTATCCTGGCATGTGTATCAAAACTGTCAACGACATTAAAACACTTTGCAAACTGCGGCGTCTGAACCGGCAGATCTGTAGCACTACCGCCGCATAAGATCATCACATCGATCTCTTCCTTCATGGACTCCGCCTCCTGGACAGAACAAACCTTCACCCCGGGCGTCAGAATGTTCAAAGACTCTTTATCTCTCCTCGTAAAGACTGCCGCCAATTCCATATCCGGGTTATGCTTAACCGCGCACTCCACGCCCTTACCGAGATTCCCATATCCTAATATACCAATTTTGATTGTCATATTCGTACTTCCTCTCCTTGTCATGAACTATCTAAAAGCTATCCCCATTATAACCCGGCTGTCCCTCATATGTAAATTGCTTTTTTAAGCCCCCACAAAAAACAAAGCCGCATGGTGTCCAACCGGCACCCCATGCGGCTCCTAACTTTCAACCTTCACTTCTCTGCTACCAATCCCAACTTTAACATCAGGCCAGTGCGGCCTCTTCCTCCGGCATCTCTAATGCGGTCGTCTCATACTTGTCCAGGATTACTCTCTGAATCATGTCACGGGTATTCGAATTAATCGGGTGTGCGATGTCGCGGTATTCTCCGTCTGCCGCCTTACGGCTCGGCATGGCGATAAACAACCCTTTTTCTCCCTCAATTACTTTGATATCATGGATTACAAATTCATTATCCAGTGTAATTGATACGATGGCCTTCATCTTTCCTTCTTTTTCGATACGTCTTACCCTAACATCTGTAATCTGCATGTCAAAACCCCTTCCCGTCACATTACCTATAATGTGTATCTTTCGTTTTTCTCTACGACAATTTTAATATTGTCCGGTGTACCTATGTAAGTCGTATTGGCGCGGATTGTATCCCGGCTTTCTACTATGCAGTTCTCAATAACCGTGTTGTCCCCAATATACACATCATTTAAAATGATGGAATTCTTAATCACACAGTTATTGCCGATATAGGCTTTTTTAAACAGAACGGAATTCTCAACTACCCCATTGATGATGCTTCCGCTGGATACCAGGCTGTTCTTCACTACTGCGCCTGGATTATACTTTGCCGGCGGCAGATCGTCGATCTTGGAATATACATCCGGATACTGACGGAAGAAGTAATCTCTGACTTCCGGTTTTAAGAAATCCATGTTTGTTCTGTAGTAGGATTCTACAGAAGCGATATTTCTCCAGTAGGAATCCATCTTGTACGCATAGATTCTCTTTAAATTCTTATATCTCACCAGAATATCATTGACAAAGTCGTAGCGGTCTTCCATCGCGCAGCGCTCGATCAGCTCAATCAGCTGACGTCTTCTGATCACATAGATGCCGCACGATACGGTATTGGAGGAAGCCACCATGGGTTTCTCCTCAAAATCGGTAATTCTTCCGTCCTCGTTGGTTCCCACCAGACCGAAACGGGTTACGTCCTCTCCCTTTGGAAGGTCCGTGCAGACTACGGTGATATCGGCCTTTTTCTCAATATGATACTCGAGCACCTTGCCGTAATCCAGTTTATAGATACCATCACCGGCCGAGATGACCACGTACGGTTCATGGCTGTTCTTTAAGAAGGTAAGATTCTGATATAATGCGTCGGCAGTTCCACGGTACCAGTCGCTGCTTTCCGCTGTAATGGTTGGCGTGAATACGAATAAACCGCCCTGTTTTCTTCCGAAATCCCACCATTTGGAAGAACTTAAGTGCAGATGGAGAGACCTGGAATTATACTGGGTCAACACTGCCACGTTCTGAATATGGGAATTCGTCATATTGCTCAGTGCAAAATCTATGCTGCGGTAGCTGCCTGCGATCGGCATGGCTGCAATCGCCCTCTTATTGGACAATTCCCGCATTCTCTTACTGTTACCGCCTGCTAATACAATTCCTATTGCTCTCATCGCATACCACCTGCCTTTATGATGTAATCTCCGCTTGCCAGTAATCCGTCGGGATAGTCCTCTACGATCGTCTCCCCTACAACGGCGGTGTTCTTTCCAACCTTTACATTATCCGGGATAATAGAGTTCTCACCCACGGTAACCAGGTCAAACTGGTATACCTTCGGGTCATACTTGCTCGGTGCGTATTCACCCACGCCGAGTGCGACGTTTGATCCAATCTTGACATTCTCAGCGATGACAGCCTTATCGACTACGGAACCGGCGCCAATCACGCTCTCACGCATGATGATGGAATCCCGGATCACGGCGCCCTTCGCCACGGTAACACCTGCACCGATCACGGAATTATGGACTTCTCCGAATATCTCGGAGCCCTCTCCGATGATGCTTCTCTCAATCACTGCATCCTCTGATACATACTGAGGCGGAATGATATCACTCTTGGTATAAATCTTCCAGTATTCCTCATATAAATTGAACTCAGGAATAATGTCGATTAACTCCATGTTGGCTTCCCAGTAAGAACCTAAAGTACCTACGTCCTTCCAGTAGCCATTGTACTCATAAGCAAATATCCTCTGTCCGGCTGCATGGCAGTACGGAATGATATGCTTGCCAAAGTCACAGCCTGGTTCCTCTGACATCTTAATCAGGGCTTCTTTCAGTACTTTCCAGCTGAATATGTAAATACCCATGGAGGCCAGGTTGCTTCTCGGATTCGCCGGCTTCTCCTCAAACTCCGTGATACGGTTGTTCTCATCAGTAATTACAATTCCGAAACGGCTGGCTTCCTCAATCGGAACCGGCATGGCAGCAATGGTGATATCTGCATTATTCGCTTTGTGATACTCAAGCATAACCTCATAATCCATCTTATAGATGTGGTCTCCTGAGAGGATTAACACATAGTCCGGGTTATACGTCTCCATAAACTCCAGATTCTGGTAGATCGCATTGGCTGTACCGGTATACCAGTCGCTGCCTTTGCTCTTCTCATAAGGTGGGAGAACGGTTACTCCACCCACATTACGGTCCAAATCCCACGGAATACCGATCCCGATATGGGTGTTTAAACGTAATGGCTGATACTGTGTCAAAACTCCGACCGTATCAACTCCCGAATTGATGCAGTTGCTGAGCGGGAAATCAATAATACGGTATTTCCCGCCAAACGATACTGCTGGTTTGGCTACCTTCTGTGTCAGTACACCTAAACGGCTTCCCTGGCCGCCTGCCAAAAGCATGGCAATCATTTCTTTTTTAATCACGTTATCACCTCTTGCTGTTAGAATTTTATTGTACTAGCATTATACCACACATTTGAAAAATAGTGAACAAATTTTTGAAATATTATTATACTTTTTTGTGCATTTTCCGACATTTTTCCATAAATATGGTTTTCTTTTACATTTCATGCCAGATATAGTGTTTTTACACAGTCTCCCCCTTGAATCGCAGCCCAAAATACAGTATAATCTTAATAAGTATGCGATCATATCAAAAGGAGAAATCATTATGGATTTAGTGACAGTAAGGCAAATATATAAGGACAGGGAGCAGTATTTAAACAAAGAGATTTCCATCGGCGGCTGGGTCAGAAGCCTTAGAGATTCCAAGGCTTTCGGCTTCATCGTCCTTAGCGACGGTACCTATTTTGAGACACTTCAGGTGGTCTACCACGACACCATGGAGAACTTTTCAGAAATATCCAAACTGAGCGTTGGAACCGCCCTGATTATAAAAGGCACCCTGGTTGCTACACCGGAAGCCAAGCAGCCATTCGAGATTCAGGCGACAGAAATCGTCATCGAAGGTGCTTCTTCGCCAGATTACCCTTTACAGAAAAAACGACACAGTTTTGAGTATTTGAGGACCATTTCTCATTTACGTCCCCGCACCAATACCTTCCAGGCAGTATTTCGTGTCCGCTCCTTAATCGCCTATGCGATCCACCAGTTCTTCCAGGAGCGTGATTTTGTGTATGTACACACCCCGCTCATCACGGGAAGCGACTGTGAAGGCGCCGGCGAGATGTTCCAGGTGACGACGCTTGACTTAAACGACATTCCGAAGACCGACGAAGGAAAAGTGGATTTCAGCCAGGACTTCTTCTGCAAACCGACCAACTTAACCGTAAGCGGCCAGTTAAACGCAGAGACGTATGCCATGGCCTTCCGCAATGTCTATACCTTCGGACCTACCTTCCGTGCGGAGAATTCCAACACGACCCGCCACGCTGCCGAGTTCTGGATGATCGAACCGGAGATGGCATTCGCCGATTTAAATGACGACATGGAGCTGGCAGAGTCCATGTTAAAATACGTGATCCGCTACGTACTGGAGCATGCTCCGGAAGAGATGAACTTCTTCAGCCAGTTCGTGGATAAGGGCCTTTTAGACCGTCTCCACAACGTATTAAATTCCGAATTTGCCCATGTTACCTACACTGAGGCCGTAGAGCTTCTGGAGAAGCACAACGACGAGTTCGACTACAAGGTATTCTGGGGCTGTGATCTGCAGACCGAGCACGAGCGCTATTTAACAGAGCAGCTCTTCAAAAAACCGGTCTTCGTAACAGACTATCCGAAGGAAATCAAGGCCTTCTACATGAAGATGAACCCGGATAACAAGACCGTGGCAGCCGTTGACTGCCTCGTTCCGGGAATCGGCGAGATCATCGGCGGAAGCCAGAGAGAGGACGATTACGACAAGCTCACGGCCCGCATGGACGAGCTGGGGTTAAAGAAAGAAGATTACCAGTTCTATCTCGATTTAAGAAAATACGGTTCCACCCGCCATGCAGGCTTCGGCCTGGGATTCGAACGCTGTGTTATGTATTTAACCGGCATGTCCAATATCCGCGACGTTGTTCCGTTCCCAAGAACCGTAAACAACTGTGAACTCTAGAATTCTACCACAAATTCCCTACCATCCCGGTAGGGAATTTATGGTATCTTTAATGGTAAAGCCGTGTGAGAAAAACGGCACCGGACACAACTGAGGAACTATGAGGTGATGACTATGAAATTCGTACATATAGCAGACGTTCACTGGGGCATGAGCCCGGACAGCGATAAGCCCTGGAGCAAGGAACGCTCCCAGGATATCAAAGATACCTTCGCGAAAGCCGTCGCACAGGCGGGACAGCTGGAAGCCGACTGCCTGTTTATTTCCGGCGATTTATTCCACCGCCAGCCGCTGGCAAGGGATTTGAAAGAAGTTAATTATCTGTTTTCTACGATACCCGGTGTTCACGTCGTCATCATCGCAGGCAACCACGACCGCATCCGGAATAATTCCGCACTCTTAAGCTTTACCTGGGCGCCCAACGTGACTTACTTAATGGATGAGGAACTGCGATGCGTCTATTTCGAGGAGATCAACACGGAGGTCTATGGCTTCTCCTACCATACCACAGACATTCCTGAGAACCGCTTGGATCATCTGAAGGTGCCTAACAACGGCAGAATCCACGTTCTTCTGGGCCACGGCGGCGATGCCAACCATATCCCCTTCGACAAGGGCGCCATGGGCGCGCTGGATTTCTCCTACATTGCCATGGGACACATCCACAAACCGGAGGTATTGATCGAGAACCGCATGGCATTTTCCGGATCGCCGGAGCCCCTCGACAAGACGGAGGCCGGCCAGCACGGCATGTTTATGGGTGAGATCAACGAGGTAACCCGCATGGTGACCTCCTTAAAGTTTGTTCCGCTGGCCAGGATTCAGTACATCTCCCTGGCGGTCAATGTGACGACGGCCACCACCAACACGGAGCTGGCCATGAAGATTACCCAGGAGATTCAGAACCGGGGGCCGGAAAACATATTCCGGTTCCGCATCCGGGGTATGCGTGATCCCGACATTTCCTTTGATTTGGACATGCTGTCCACGCGGTTTAAGATAATGGAAATTATTGATGAGTCCGAGCCGCAGTACGATTTCTCGGCGCTGTTCGCGGAGCATCCCAGCGATATGATCGGCTTCTATATACAGGCCCTTCAGAAACCGGAGATGAGCCAGGTGGAAAAGAAGGCGCTGTATTACGGAATCAACGCGCTGCTGCGCACCACGGATGAAAGGAGCTGACCGAATGAAGATTCTGGATATCTATATTAACGGTTTTGGAAAATTTCACGGGCGGAACCTTTCCTTCGAGGACGGCCTAAACATCGTCTACGGCAAGAATGAAGCCGGTAAATCCACCATCCACACCTTTATCAGGGGCATGCTGTTCGGCATCGAGAAACAGCGCGGACGGGCCTCCAGAAACGATCTCTACTCCAAGTTTGAGCCCTGGGAAAACAGCGGCACCTACGAGGGGCAGCTGAGGCTGGAGCACAAGGACCACATTTACCGCATCGAACGGACATTTCAGAAGAATAAGAAGGAATTTAAGGTGGTAGACGAGACGGCGGGACGGGAGATCGAACCGACGAAGGCATTTCTCGACGACCTCTTAAGCGGTTTAAGCGAGACCGCATACAACAACACGGTCAGCATCGGTCAGTTAAAAAGTGCAACCGATGAGGGCATGGTGTCTGAACTTAAGAATTACATTGCCAATCTTAACACCACCGGCAATATCGCACTCAATATCACAAAGGCGACCTCATTTTTGAAGAGCCAGCACAAGGAGCTGGAATCTCAGATGGTTCCCGAGGCGGCCCGCACCTACACCTCTCTGCTCAGCGAGATCCGCAACACCGAGAAGGAGATCGCCTCGCCCGAATATGAGAATCAGATTCAGGCCTACCAGCGCATGCGCGTGGAGGTAAAGGATACGCTGGAAGTGAAGCAGAAGGAAAAGGAAGAGCTGATCCAGAAGGTGGCCAGAGGCAAACAGGTTCTGGCCAACAACCAGTTTACCGATCAGGATTCCATCACGGCCTACTCCATCAAGACGCAGGGCACCTTTGACGAGTACACGGAGGCGAAGGAGGTCTGCGGCAAAAAGTCGAAGAAAATCCTTTCGGTGCTCTCTCTCGTCATCGCCACCCTGCTGCTGTGCGGTGCCGGCGCCGTCTATTATCTGGGCGGTGACAACTATGTGACTGCCGTTTACGGGATCGACTCCCTGGTCTGCATCGCCGCGGCCGTAGGTGCGGCCATTATCTTCTATCTGATTGGCCTCATCCTGTATCTGCGGCTGCGGCACAGACAGAAGGACATGGAGCTAAGCGCCAAGGTCCTGCAGGAGATCTTCTCCAGGCATTTAGGCGACACTGCCATCTCCATGGACGCCATGCGGGCATTTCAGGCGAGAATGGCTGAATTTACGCGGCTGAGTTCCGCCATTGCCAAGTCGGAAACCGCCATTGAACAGAAGGCCGCCGAGATCACGGAGCTGCAGGGCAGGCAGGAGAACTGCGGGGAAGTCATTGAGAAACAGCAAAAGACCCAGTGGGAGTTAGAGAAGAAGCTGGAACATCTGTCCGCCTGCAAGACTCAGGCCGAGGGCCTGAAGCACATTCTGGCTGAAAATGACAGAATCCGCGAGGAACTGTCCGCCATCGACCTGGCTCTGGAGACCATGACGACGCTTTCCTCCTCGATCCGCGATTCCTTTGGCCTCTATTTAAATAAGACCGCCTCAGATCTGATCGCAGGAATCACGGGGGGTATCTATACCAGCTTAAGCGTGGATGAGAACCTGAATGTATTCTTAAACACAAAAACCAAACTGGTTCCGTTAGAACAGGTCAGCAGCGGAACGATGGATCAGGTATATCTGGCCCTGAGACTCGCAGCCGCCAAGCTGATTATCGGGGACCACGGGGAGATGCCGCTGATCTTCGACGACAGCTTTGTTCTCTATGATGACGACAGGTTAAAGACCGCGCTGAAATGGCTTGTGAAGGCCTGTGAAGGACAGATTATTATCTTTACGTGCCATCAGAGAGAGGCGCAGATGCTGACGGCGAATTTGATTCCTTATCATTTGGTGGAGATTTGATTATAAGATGTTTTTACGACATGAGATGACATAAGACGATGTGGTTATGCTTCAAATCTAAGTGAAAAATAAAAAACTGCTTTACTGGAATGGCCGTAATGGGATAACCCATGGCCTTTCTCAGAAAGCAGTTTTTTCATATTATATATTATTTTTATTTTCACCCGCACTCGTTAATCCGCATCTCTATCCGCGCTCACTCCTCTTTCCGCTCCAAAATAAACTTACAGAATTATGAAAAGCTGCTTTCGCCAATAACTTTAGCCGGGATTTCGGGGTTTTCGTTCCGCCAGGGAACCGGGGCCGGAGCGCTTCCCCCTCCTCGCGCAAACCACCATTCCAATCACAATCCCAGCCACCGCCGGGCTGATCCATTCCAGATTCAGGCTGTGCAAAGGCAGTCTATTTAACACGCGTCCCAGAGGCGTTATGCCGATTTGATACAGGGACATAGCGATGCTCGTCACTCCGGTCAGGGCAATGGAGCAGACGTAAACCGGCTGCCACCGTTTCCCGTCACGGAAGAGAAATGAGAGGAGAATCAATACGATAGCCGCTGGGTAGATCGCATTTAACACCGGGACGGATATCTCCAGAATCCGGTTAAGCCCGGCATTGGCGATAATCAGGCTGACCGCGGCGAAGACAAAGGCCCATGCCCGATATCCGATTCGCGGCAGAATCGTACAGAAATACCGGCTGCAGCAGCTGATCAGTCCGATACAGGTATTCAGGCAGGCGATAAAGAAAATGGCCGCCAGCATAATCAGCCCCGCCCTCCCAAACAGGAAACGCACCATCTGATTCAGAGTCTGCGCACCATTCTCAGAATAACCGAATGCGCCACCCGTAACCGCGCCGATGTGAGCCAGCGCAGCGTACACCAGAAGCAGGATGCCTCCGGCAATCACTCCGGCCCTGATCGTTTCTTTTATAATGGAGCTCTCCGACTTCATCCCCAGGGCGCGGATATTGAGGGAGATAATAATTCCAAAATTCAGTGCCGCGATCGTATCCATCGTCAGATACCCTTCCAGAAATCCCTTTACAAACGGATGATTCTGATAAGTCTCAGACGTTCCGCCGTAACCGGACGCTGGCTTTAAGATGCAGCCAATGAACAGAATTGCAATCAGGGTCAGCAGACACGGGGTCAGCACTTTTCCCAGCCTGTCCGTCAGTTTATCAGGCTTTAAGGCCACCAGGAACGCGATGGTAAAGAACAGGCACGAATACAGCAGCTGGGCCGTCCCCGCACGGATACGGCCGTCCAGGAATGGTATTACGGCCATCTCAAACGACGTACTGGCCGTTCGCGGGATCGCCAGGCACGGACCGATCGATAAATAGATCAGGAGCGTAAAGACAGCTGCAAATGCAGGATGAACCCGCCCCGCCAGACTGGTAAGGCCGCCGGCCTTCGCCACCGCAATCACGCCTAGAATCGGAAAGCCAATGGCGGTCACGGCAAAGCCAACCATGGCGGTCCAGGTATTCGTCCCTGCCATAGCACCCAAAAAGGGCGGAAAAATAAGATTTCCCGCCCCAAAAAACATGGAGAATAATGTCAGTCCTACCAGACATAAGTTACGTTTTGACAGTCTTTCCATCGATCTCCTACCTGTCACCCGCGCGGTAACGGTCAAGGAGACGGTTGATTCTCGATGTCGGATTCAGAAGCTCGCTTAAAGAAGCGTCGTGATTCAGATTATCGATAATCAGCGCAATATATTTACTCATATCTACATTGATATAATACGGTCTGGACAGCAGATCCGGTGTCTGATATACCAGGTTCGTCGTCAGGATTCTGTCGATAGTTCCATTCTCGTAGTATTCATCAAACTTGGCAAGGCCATTGGTGAATAAACCGAAGGTCGAGCAGATGAAGACCTTTCTCGCCTTACGGCGTTTCAGCTCCTTCGCCACGTCCTGCATGCTCTCGCCGGAAGAGATCATATCGTCCACGATAATCACATCTTTTCCTTCCACGCTGCTTCCCAGGAACTCGTGAGCCACGATCGGATTGCGGCCATTGACAATCTGTGTATAGTCACGGCGCTTATAGAACATCCCCATATCAAGTCCCAGCACGTTGGCAAAGTATACAGCGCGGCCCATACCGCCCTCATCCGGGCTGATCACCATCATATGGTCACTGTCGATCTGCAGTTCCTTCTCTTCTCTCAGAAGATACTTGATAAACTGGTAGATCGGCTGAACCGTCTCAAATCCCTTTAACGGAATCGCGTTCTGCACTCTCGGGTCGTGAGCGTCAAAGGTGATGATATTCTCAACACCCATATTGGTCAGTTCCTGAAGGGCCAGCGCGCAGTCGAGGGACTCTCTGCTGGATCTCTTATGCTGTCTGCTCTCATATAAAAACGGCATGATCACATTAATACGGCGGGCTTTACCGGCCGCAGCCGCGATAATTCGCTTTAAATCCTGGAAATGGTCATCAGGGGACATGTGGTTCGTCATCCCGCAAAGGGAATAGGTCAGGCTGTAATTGCATACATCCACCATGATGTATAAATCGTCTCCACGAACTGACTCGGAAAGCGTTCCCTTCGCCTCTCCAGTACCGAAACGCGGTGTGCTGGCCCCAATGATATAGGACTCTCTCTGATATCCGGAAAATGCAATCGTAGACTTGTGCTCGCTCTCCCTCTCCCGTCTCCAGTCCACCAGATAATCGTTCACTTTGGCTCCCAGCTCCGTACAGCTCTTAAGCGGAATTAATCCCAGCGGGCCCACCGGAATCGTCTCAATCGTCTTCTCTTCGTATAACATTTCTTCTCCTCCAACGTATCCATTTGTCTTACAACGGTTCTTTTATATCATTATGCGCCGAAATAGTCAAGTTAATCAGCGCGTTTTGCTTTCTTTCGCAGGCGAATATCGTCGCCGTAGAGCGGAATAATGGTATATTTGCTGATCAGGCGGGAGGTCACACGCTCCGTGTAGCGGTCCCTCAGCTCATTCAGCGGATGATTCGTGGAAATAATGGTCGACTTCGATGAATTCAGCCGCTCATTGATGCAGTAAAACAGCTGCGACGAGGTGAAGCTGTTGTTCAGCTCCGTCCCCAGGTCATCGATGATGAGCAGATCGCAGTCCAGAATGTACTGGTACATGCCCTTCATCTCTTCCTCCGCCTGATACTCAAAGCGGTTCTTCGAAAATACCTCGAACAGGTCATTGGCCGACAAATAGATGACCGAGTAGTACCGGTCGATCAGCTCTCTGGCGATGCAGTTGGTCAAAAATGTCTTTCCAACCCCCGTAGGACCAGTAAATAACATATTCCCATGCTCTGTCGTGAAACTGTCCACAAACCGGTGGCATGTATCCACCACCTGCTTCATATACTGTCTCACTGTTCTTCCCAGGACGGGAAGCACCGACGAATCATCAAAATATTCAAAAGAAAAGGTAGAAAAATTCTCAAGCGTTACAATCTCTTCAATGTTGGACTGGGCGTATAAGTATTTCATCTCGGCCTGCCGGAAGCAGTGGCATTTCCTGCCCTCCGAGTAGCCTGTATCCATGCAGTCCGTGCACTTGTAATGCATCTCCATATAGTCAGGCGTAAATCCGTAGGCACGAAGCAGAACACCCTTCTGCTCCCTCAAATCCGCTATTTCCGCCCTCAGTTCCTTTAATGCCCCCTGGTCGCCGTCCAGCAGCCTCCTGGCGCTCTTTACCGCGCAGGAGCTTATGGAGTCGTCCAGTTCTTTTATGGCTGGTATCTTATTATATACTTCTGCTATTCTGGATTCCTGTTCATGGCGGTTCTGCAGCTGCTGCTGCTGATAGGTACGCATGATGGCATCAAACTGAGAATTGCTGAGCGACATGGCTCCCTCCTTACTTTTCTGTTAACTGCTGCAGCACCAGCGCATCGTAGTCGATCTCTCTCTGGGGAAAGTTCTGAAACTGATTGGTGCTTCTTCCGCGGCCATTGCCGCCTCCCCTGTAATCCTGGGAGCCGCTTCCGTTACCGCTTCCCTTTCCCTTCGCGCGCTCCGCATGCTGTTCATCCAGCCGCCGGATATCCTCCAGAGAGCGCACACCGGCCTTTTTCCAGCCCGAAAGGATCTTGTCCGCATATTTGAAGCTGGGCGAGTGTGTAGCCGCCAGAGTGCGGTTACAAGCCTCCAGAACGAGTTCCCTGGTAAATCCGTAGGTCTTGAACCAGCGGTCAATCATCTCACGCTCTGAATCGCCCGGCTTTCTGTCGTTCAGACCGAACGCCTTCATCACCGCGAAGGAGTCCCTGGTAAATGACGACGCGTACGCCTTGGCGTCCTCCACGGTCTTAAGCCCGGACTCGTGCCAGTTGATCGCCACCGTCTCGATATAGCGGATACTGGTGTGCCCGCCCTGTACGCAGTACTCCACCACGTATTCCAGGAGCTCGGCAGTCATGTGCAGACCGTCATAGAGATAGGCAAACACCTCACACTCCCGCTGGGTAAAGACTTTATTCATATATTTCTGGGCGATATAGAGAAGCTGGGAAAAATCCTCATCTCCCGCCAGGCCGCTGATCTGTTCCGGAGAATAGACAGGCCGCGGCTCCGCCTTCCTGGCCGGAGCCGGTTCCGGTGCCTTCGGAGCCATCGGTCCCTTCTCCGGCGTATCCGCTTCCACACACGTAACGGTGCCGGCTGCATTCCCTTTTAGCGGGCCGTCCACATAGCCGTAAGAAGAATTCACGCCTGCATACGCCTCCGTAAACACTCCGCTTAAGGCAGACGCCCCATTTTCCACAATCACGCCCCCGGCACAGGCCATCTCGCCAGCAGCCGGCCACTTATCCACAGACAGGCCATTGGCAGAAACTTTATCCACAGATTCCTCCAGGACCCCTGCCTTTTTCCAGTAAGCAAGCGCACGTGCCACATCCGATTCCGTGTGGTTGACCGCATCCGCAATCATAGAGACCGTCACCGCTTCGCCCTCATGGCGGAGCAGGAAAAGGTACTCCTTGATATACTCTCCATTGGCCGAAGCCATATATGTATCAATAAACTCGTTGGAAACCAACGTCGCATTCACTCTAAAACTGCTTTTAAAATCCACCGCCATAACCTCACTTTTCGTCCTGCACTGCGCTTTTGAACTGTCTCACCAAGTGCTCATAGTATACCATTCCCACTAAGCTCGTGGGATACCTCACTAAGTGGTCCGGTATGACTCGCACTAAGTTCGTGGACTACCTCACTAAGTGCTCATAGTATACCATAAGTCACTTTAAAAAGAAATAGGGGGAGTTATCCACCAAAGTAATTGTGGATAATGTGGATAATGTGGAAAGCAAGTATACATAATCTTAAAAATTATGGGGAATTGTGTCGAATCCCTGATAAATTCGTTCTTTCTAAAATTGTGAGTCAATAATTTATGTTAATTAAAAAATCCACATAGCTTCTTTACATAAAATGTTGAAAACTATGTGGATAATGTGGATAACTACTTCCCTAACAGCTTTTCTCCCACTTTTACAATGTCTCCGGCCCCCATAGTTATCAACAAATCACCGTGTATACAGTTTTCCAAAATAAATGTTTCTATTTCGTCAAAGGATGGAATATAATGGGCTTTTACCCCTTTTGCCTCGATTCTGTCGACAATATCTTTGGAACTGATGCCTAAATTGTCGGTTTCGCGGGCCGCGTAGATGTCTGCGAGGATTACTTCGTCAGCCATGGACAGGGCCTCTGCAAATTCGTCAAGAAACGCCCTGGTACGCGTGTAGGTGTGGGGCTGGAATACGACCCACAGCTTCTGGTGCGGATAATTAAGCGCAGTCGCCAGGGATGCGCTGATTTCCTGCGGATGATGGGCGTAATCATCGATAATGGTGACTCCTCCCAGCTCTCCCTTCTTCTCAAAACGACGGTTTGTGCCTGTGAAATTCCACAGTCCCTTCCTGATCATCTCCAGAGATATCCCCAGCTCCGTACACACAGCCACGGCGGCCAGGGAGTTATACACATTGTGCTCACCAGGAACCCCCAAAGCCACGGTATCCACAATTTCCCCGTCCACACTCAGATCAAAGACCGGCCTCGCCAGTTCGTCAAAACGAATATGCTCTGCACGGTACTTACTGCCCTCTTCTTTTCCAAATGTAATGACACGGCAGGACAACCCCTCCGTAATCTTTCTATAATCCGTTATATCGCTGTTAATGACCAGAATGCCGTCATCCGGCAGCTTCTCGGCAAACAGGCGGAAGGAATGGCGAATATCGTCCAAATCCTTGAAGAAATCGAGATGGTCTGCCTCCACATTTAAAATCACCTCGATGGTCGGGAAAAAGGACAGGAAGCTGTTGGTATATTCACAGGCCTCCGTCACAAAAAGCTCCGGTCCTCCCACCCGGATGTTGCCTCCGATGGAATTTAAGATACCGCCTACGGAGATCGTGGGATCCGCATCAGCAGCCAGAAGAATCTCTGTGATCATGGATGTGGTCGTAGTCTTCCCGTGAGTTCCGGAAACAGCAACCGCATTCTCGTAATTTTTCATCATCTGACCCAGCAGCTCCGCGCGGCTCAGCATGGGAAGTCCTTTATCCCTGGCTGCAGCAAATTCCGGATTGTCTGGATGAACAGCCGCCGTGTAGACGACTACGTCGATTCCGTCAACAATATTATCCGCACTCTGTCCGCAGGCAATTCTGGCGCCCTTTGCGGCTAAATGATCCGTAAGCTCCGATTCATGAGAGTCGGACCCCGAAACAGTAAATCCCTCATCAATCAGTATTTCGGCCAGACCGCTCATGCTGATGCCGCCAATCCCTATAAAATGTATATTCTCCGGTTTATGAAAATCAATCTGATACATCGCTTATTCCATCCTTACTATGTTTTTAATTTTATTCCACTTACTTTTACTGCTTTTCTGTGGTAAAGTCAACTCTTTCTTATTATTATATCGAAAAAGCGGCAGAAAAGCTACGTTTTCGGGGGGATAAACGAAAAAATACCCGCAGTTTCTGTTGTCTGCGGGTATTTTTAAGAATATATTCAGGTTATGTACTGTCCTACTTTTTCGTTTCCTCTCCGTAATTCCCATAGTACTTGCCATAATACTTACCGTAGTAGTTTCCGTAGTAGGAATCGCGGTCTAAATCCACCTTGTTTAAGACAACACCGAGAATGCGGCATTCGCCCTTTTCCAGCTGTTCCTTTACGTGCTGAACCATCTTATAGCTGATTGCGCCGCTCTCAACGACGATAATGGTACCATCCACGTGTCTGGCGATCAGAGCCGCGTCAATAACGCTGCCCAGCGGCGGAGCATCGATGATTACGTAGTCGTACTCCTCCCGCGCCATCCCGATCAGATCTGCAAATAAATCGCCGCTTAAAAGCTCTGTCGGATTCGGAGAAACCGGACCGGCAAAGATCATATCCATGTTGTTAATATCCGTGTTGCAGATTACATCGTCAATGGTCTTCTGTCCGGATAAATAATGGGTGAGGCCGAACTTATTGCCCTCCGCCTTATAACGGCCCACAAGCACGGATTTACGAATGTCAGCGTCGATAAACAGGACGCGGTTGTCCGCTTCCGCGAAAGAAACCGCCAGCTGGAACGAAAGAGATGATTTTCCTTCGTTGGGTGTCGAGCTGGTCAGTGTGATAACTCTAGTGTCATGACCGGAGAACAGGATGTTGGTACGCAGCGTTTTAAACGCCTCGTTTGCCCTGAAATCCAGCTTATCGTGTTTACGCAATAAAACCTTCTGCATCCTGCTTACCTCCCGCTCTTCTTCCGTTTGGATTTCTTCTTTTTCGCGCCTGTCTCACCCTCAAATACCGGGATCGTAGCCAGTGTATTGAGTCCTAAGTACTTCTCTACATCCTCAGGCGTCTTAATCGCATCGTTCATCACAAACAGCACGAGTATAATCGCTCCTGCCAGGAACACGCCTGCCAGACCGCCGATCATGGTATTCTTCGTAATGCTTGGCTTTGTCTTCTGTGTTGGCAGATACGCCTCCTCTACAATGTTCGGCGGCGCAGAATCCATAATTTCAGCCATACGGGCAGATGCTACCGATGCAAACTCATCGGCAATGGATTTGGCCATGTAGGGATCTGTGTCCTCCACCGAGATGGTGAGGATACGGGTATCGGTAGGGTTGTCCACCTTAATTTTTTTCACTAACTGCTCATGGCTTAAATTTAAGTCCAGGTTGGTAATAACCTGCCCCGTAACGGGCCGGCTGGTCACCAGGACCTTGTAATCCTTAGTCAGCTGGGTTCCCAGCTGTAAATCCGTGAGGGAGGTCAGCGTAGTCGTCTTATTCACGATATAGAGCATCGTAGAGGACGTATAGACGGGCTTCATTACCATCGCGGTAAAAAGTCCGAAACCGACGGCACCCACAATGCCGGTCAGAAGGATAATCCACAGTTTCCGTTTGATTACGTAAAATAGTTCCTTCAAATCAATTTCAATCTCGTCATCCTGATTGGTTCCCATAATTTTCTCCTAAATCAAAATAATTTATCCTCCAGTACCGCCATCGGATTCCCGCATAAAATCCCTTCAGCAACAGGCGCCGGACAGTTGTCGTGAATCCACGCCGCCGCCTTTTTTATCTGCGGTTTTCGATAATGAGTGCCGTGGGAATCTGTTCCCAGAAAATGGATCCGCCCCGACTTGCAGAGCTTTCGAACCACCGCGCTGGCAGAATCAAACACTCCGCCAAACAGGCTGGCTCCATTTACCTGAAGGCAAATGCCCAGATCCCTTAATTCATCGAGGCGGTCCGTCTGCTTATACAGGCAGCGGTAACGCTCCATATGAGCCAGGATCGGCGTATAACCGCCGGATGCCAGCCTTCGCAGTCCCTTGTACAGCTCTTCATAACGAACGGACGGTAAAAACTCCACCAGAATGTAATAGCTGCCCGCCATAGTCCACGCGCGGCCCTCGTCAAGGCACTCCAGAAGGCTTTCGGAATACATCAGCTCATTACCGAGATGCAGCCTCATTTCGGCCCCATACGGGGTCTCCTTTAAGCGCGCTTTCAGCTGTTCGAAGCCCTCCTGCAGTTTAGAGGCGTATCCAGCCTCGCAGTCCGCAGAAAAATGGGAGGTGCATATGATATGGCGCACGCCCTCCTCATATTCCAGCTTCATGGCCTCCAGGCTCTCTTCCATCGTCTGTGACCCATCGTCCACTCCGGGAATTAAATGGCAGTGAATGTCGTATAAATCCATCCTTCTTACCGTTCCCTTTCTCTTTGTGTGATCAATAAAGGTTGCTTAGTGTTTTATTTGTTGTCTTGTTTTTTACTGTCTTTACTATTTGTTGACTTTGTCATTTGCTGTCTTTCCAGGTATGGACCGCGACCAGGACAATGACTCCGAGAAGGACTCCTATCACTCCCGTAATCATTCCGGTTCTGCACAACCCGTTACCGTATATTTTGAAAAACAGTTCCATGTAATCCGGGGTCACCTTCGGCAGGTTCTGACCGATTATGACCATGCCGGCGCCAAAGGCCGCCGCAGTTATCAGTCCGCCGCCCATAAGGCCTTTCCCGCCCAGTATAACACCACGGTGTTTATAATGGTTCAGGCCGATGATAAGGGCCTGTGAAAGAATGGCAAGCAGCAGCGAAAGCGGCAGTGCTATTTTTGCAAAAGCAAAAAATTCCGATTTCATTTCTATCCACCATGCTGCAAATGGCCATTTAAGCAGAGAGGAGTACTTCTTATCCAGACGACTCATAAGTTCATCCAGCCCAGTCTGGGCCTGCTCCGTCATTGTAACTGATCTGCCTTCCAGGTACGATCTGATATCTGCCTCCAGCTGGTCTGTCAGCACGGAAGTATCCGCCTGATAGGCGCCCTGGCTCAGATCGCTCTCCACCTGCTGCCTTGCTGCCAGTACGACGCGCTCATACGTAATCGCGCCATCCATAACGTTATCCGGGATGTCCAGAAGTGCAAACGAGATAGACGTATCGCGCCGCAGTTCCTCAAAGATCGTGCGGTAATATCCCGTATCCGCAAGTTTATTCAAAACAGCACTGTCCTGAAACGCCCCGATCCAGACGCTTACTGCCGAAAAGCAAACGGCGGACAGCACACCTATTTCCGCTGCCAATATAAATCTAAAAAATTTCCTCAGCTTTCTGTTATGATGGTGTACAAAAAGCTTTTTCAACAATGAAACAGCTGCTATAATCGCTATGACCGCAGCCAATAGAATAATGATGTACCATAGTGTCTGATAAGGAATATGGATGCGCGCCATCAGGGCGTCCGTATCCTTTGATAGATACTCGTAAGACTGAGGCGGCGCCTTGTCCACGAGCTCCAGAATCGAGATTACCTCCGGAGTTGGCGGAATTACCTCCTGTGGCTCCTCAGAGCCTGATCCGTCCGGATTATCCGTTCCGTCCCCACCATTCTGCCCATCACCGACAGTTTCTCCGGTTGGTTCTCCGCTTTCCGTACTCTCTCCCGGCTGATTTCCAGCCTCTGCGTTTCCGTCTGTTTCCTGGCCATCCGGTTTCTTACTTCCGTTATTTCCTGTTTCTCCGCCCTTCGGACTTTCGGCCGGTGCCGTCTCCGGAGGCGCAGTCTGCCCGATCCGCTCTAAATATCCGCTGTCGACACCAGTCTGTACATTGGAATAGATCTCAGATATCACGGACTGTGCCTGCTCCGCTGTCAGATCCACATCAGCCTGCTGCAAATAACTCATGGCAGAATTTATATATTCCTGACGAACTTTGTAAATAACACCGTCCTGCTCGAACTGGCCGTTGATAACAGAAACGATCGACTGCTCATTGCCGTTGATACTGCCGGCATAAGCAGGCGTACAGAAAAACATGACCATTAGAAATGTAGGGAACAGCAGTGATAACAGGCTGCAGCGCTTTGCAGTCCTTGTTCTATTTTTCATAATTTGCTCCACATTGGTTTTGTTGCCTGGGTTGAAAAATGGTTGTGTATATTATTTTGTAAGGTGCACTGAAAAATAGGGCGGTTCCTTTGGGAGCCACCCTATAAATGGTTGGAAATATTAATTGTTTGCTAAAGAAATTGTATAAGTTACTTCAGCGCCATCAATTACTGCTGTAACAGTAACTTCTGTATCGCCGAATAGACTTTGTTTATCTGTTGTTATATACTTCTGAACCAGATTATCCAATTTTTCATTCCATTCTTTAACAGTATAGCTTCTGTCAAGATCCTCAAAACCCGCAACAGAAACCACTACATTTTCTTTACTATCTACTGTCTTTAATGTCGATTCAATTACTTTCTTGACGTCAGACTGTACTTTCTTCTCTGTCTCAGGTGTTACTGTTGTAGTTACATCAACCTGAACATCGAAACTGCCATCGTCGTTAGGTACTGCATTATCAACATCAGCTATACCTTTAGTCGCTTCCTTTAAAGTATTAACTGCCTCAGCTACCTTTTCTTCTGTGGTAGGTGTTGTTGTACTTCCGCCACCATTGGAGCTGCTTCCGCCACCGCCACCATTCAGTGACTGGTTACCATTTCCACCATATGTAGCTGATGCTGGTACGCTAGGCTGTCCATTAGTAGTTCCATAAAGGCCAAAGTTATAAGTAGTATTACCGATCTTCATATCACCGATAAATAAGTCACCGCTTGTCCCCATGTAGTAAACCTGATTGTCAACCTTGATCAGGCCAACCTGCATAACGCCATTGTATGCCAGGAAATACCATTTTCCGTCAGCATCCTGGAACCAGCCCTTCTGCATAATTCCGTTGTTGTCGAAATGATACCATCTTCCATCAGCGTCTCTAAACCATGTTCCTGTCTGGAATGTACCATTATCATTCTGGTATCTCCAGTTGCTTCCCTCCTGTAACCATGCAGCAGACGCTGTCATGACTGAACCTACGGAGAGAGCTGTTGCTAATGCCATAACAGCAAGCTTCTTCATTCTCATAATTGCATTCTCCTTTCAAAATCCTTTTCCTAAAATTATTTTTCCGGAATATGTAACCCGTTGAGACTATATTAACTCACCTTTCCATATTTTGCAAGCTTTTTCAGCCTAAAACATGTCTATATAATCTGTTTTCAACGTATTTTACGAACAATATTATCGGATTGTATTTATAAAAAGACAGGATCACTAACTTTTAGCGATCCTGCTGTTTTACACGAATATTCTAGTTAATTATCTTGTCTATAAATTTATTATGGATCATAGACATATAGTTTTACATTAGTATTTATTTTTTCAGGTTTATTAAATCTTGTATAAACTGATAATATGAAACCTATATTATATAGAAGAAACCATCACCTCCACAAATGTGGTGATTGGAAGGAGCTAAATATATGTCACTTATTTCTCTTCTATTATATGGTTCTATATGTTTTGTAGTCTGTTGCCTCTTTACATTAGTCTTACTCCTTTATTGTATGATCCACGTTTCGACAGCTTATGACAAACTATCCGATGATGAGCAACAATTCAAATTTTTACAGAACCAAAACACTTTGTGATAGTATATCTGCAAATCCTATAAATTCCTGTTAGCAGACAGAAACAACTACAGCCAATCACTGTGCCGATACTATTCATAAGAATATCATCTACCTGAAAATATCCTCTTTGGGTGATCAGTTGAGTCGTTTCGATCATTAGGCTGCAGAAGGCCCCGGCCATAAGGCTGAGTACCAAATTGCGCATAGGTCTAAAAAGAGTAGCTGGCAAAAAACCAAAAGGAATGAATAAGAGTACATTTTCTATAACATACGCATTATTTCTGGAACCGCCTAATGTTTCAAATAAGGTAAGACTGATCGCTGTCCGTGAGCCTGGTTCGCGCTCGAATAAAGTGATATGAACTAATGCTAATAGATAGATTAGAAATATAATTTTATAGAAATAATGGGAGCTCTTTTTACTTCTAAATAAGGTAAGTTTTGTAATAAAGAACACTATTAAGCCCAGTAGTATAGCATATGGAAGATATTCCAGTTCTTTTCCAATGTCCTTTATTATATAGTTCCACATAGTTTTATCAAGTAAATCTATCATGTTGGTTACCTTTCAAGAAGTAGAACACTTGTTTTATTAATTAGTTAACAAATTTCTTATGCCGACTTTTATATTGGGTTATAATATTGGTACTTAATATTTGTTTCAAAGTAATATTGTATCAAAATATTTTTAACTTTGTTATCATAAACCAAGAATGTATTTATTTCAAATTATTTGTCTACATATTTTTCAACTACTATAACATAAATATATATTCTTTACATTAATTATATTCTTAATTATTAATGTTAAAGTTTTTAACTTTCACATATGATACTATTTAAAAATGCTTTATTAACTAAATGGACCACATTAATTTTTATAATAAAATCTCCTTGCCATATTTGATTGTAAAGTTTTATCCAATAATTATACTTACTAAAACCTATTACAACCACTCTTCACCCATACTATCTTCTGGTAAATTAATAAAATTTCTTCCATTATAGTTTAATAACACCTCCCTCTTTCTTTTTAATGATACTTCAGTATAAATTTGTGTTGTAACAATACTGCTATGTCCTAAAATCTCTTGAACCGCTCTTATATCAGCTCCGTTGTTTAGTAATTGGGTTGCAAAGCTATGTCTTAAATAATGAGGGGTTGCATCAGAATTTATATGTGCCAATTCCCGGTACTTATAAAAGAGATTTTCTATGCTGTAGATGCTTAATCGTTTTCCGTATTTATTAACAAACAGAGCATCGTCCTGAATATTAAATTCTTTTCTCGTTCTGATCCATTTCTGAAGTTTCTGATTAACTGCGATTGATGATATAAAAAGCAATCGTTCTTTGTTTCCCTTACCATGAATTAAAAATGATGCCTCAACAGAATCATAATCCCCTATATTTAGTGCTGCAACCTCTCCTATTCTCAATCCCAAGCAAAACAACACTTCAATTATACAGATATCTCTCAAACAGAGTCTCCGGTAAAAGTCACTTGGAGCTGACCAATATTCTTTTGAGACAGTAGATATCAATTGATTAATCTCCGCTTTCGATAAAGTACGTGGAAGGGACTTTGGCAGTTGAAACTTTCTAGAGGAGAACTTCATAAATATCTCGTTGATTCCTTTTTCTATATTTATGTAGTAAAAAAACTGTTTGATGGAAACATACTTTCTGCGAATAGATCGCGGAGATAATTTCTTATCTTTTTGCAAATAAAGAAAATAGTCTGAGATTGACTGTGTATTTAATAAATCATATCTATTTTCATTTAACCAAGTAAGCAAACATACCAGATCACTTTTATAAGCATAAAGAGTTTTCTCTGATAGGTTCCTTTCAAGTGATAATGAATTTATAAAATCTGTAAGATATGTTTTTTGTTGTTCGTATATGTATTTCATTGTTTGGTACCCCCTCATTATTGAACATACTATATATTTTCAGTCTAATTGTTGAAGTTTTAATGGCTTTCTACATTTACTCCTGGTCCTCTACAATTTGCTAGCATATCTCTCCCTTCTAAAAATAATGCAAATATAAATAGCTATGTTTTGTACACCTAGATTATTGCATAAATAAATAGGACGATAAAGTGTCTGGTTTAAATAATAACAATTATTTGGAGATAATAGGAATATATAGCTAATAAATGACACAACATTTAATCTACATCTGGTATACCAACCTTATTTTTAGTATTTTAATTTATTAATAATGATATACCATGGATCAAAGTAAAAAATCATATTTCGGTGACGATCTTTTTAATATGCACTCAGGAACTAATATTAAAAATAAGGAGAAACAAGTGGAGAACGCAGAACGTATTACTATTTTACATATTGTAGAGGCACCTGGTGGTGTAGAGCGATATTTACACACACTTCTGTCTAAGTTGGATAATACTATATTTGAGAATATCCTCGTTTGTTCCGACTCGTATGACAGTTCTATCTTTAAAGAATATGCAAATACTATTGAATATGTAAGTGATATGCATAATAAGATCAGCATTAGCTGTGATTTGAAATCAATAAAAGCAGTCCGGAAACTCATTAAAAAGTATAAACCAGATATCGTGTACTGTCACAGTAGTAAAGCAGGAGCAATTGGACGAATTGCTAATATTGGACTCAAAAATAAAACTGGTAAAATGAATGTATGCATCTATAACGCACATGGTTGGGCTTTCAATATGAAAGATATAAGTAATAAAAAGATTAAAGCATATGTGCTGATTGAGAAAATGCTTGCTCTATTCTGCGATAAAATTGTGTGTATTTCTGATTTTGAAAAGCGTTCTGCACTTTTAAACCATATTTGCAAAACTGATAAATTTAGAGTTATTTACAATGGAATCGATTTTAATGAGGGTCAAGATATTACGTTTGTTAGTCGCGAGCAATTGCAAATACCAGAATCTGCTTTTGTGATTGGAACGACAGGTAGAATAGCCCACCAGAAGGCTCCAGATGTGTTTGTTAGAACGGCAGCGGAGATTAAAAAAGAAATCCCCTCTGCTTTCTTCATAATGGTTGGAGATGGACTTGAATTGGAGCAAACTAAGAACTTGATTAAAGAACTGAAAATGGACGATTCTTTTTTTATTACCGGATGGGTTAATAACCCACTGGATTACATAAGAAACTTTGATATAGCAATGCTACTTAGTCGTTGGGAAGGATTTGGATTAGTTCTTCCTGAATACATGATTACAGGAAAGCCTATTGTTGCTACAAGGGTTGATGCAATTCCGGATGTAGTTAAGGATGGTATAAATGGTTTGCTTGTTGATGTAAATGATTATAAAGCGGCAAGTGCATCAGTAATTAGGCTGTATGAAGATAAGGAATTAAGATGCCAACTGATAGCGAATGGCCGTAAAATTGTTTATAAATATTTCAATGCGGATCGTGTTGGACAAGAACACGAGGTATTATTTAAAGAAATGATAGGGAATAGAACATGAGAGACATCGCTATACTAACAAAATACTATAAAAACTATAACTATGGTGGCATGCTTCAAGGATACGCGTTACATAAGGTTATTTCAATGCTTGGTTATTCGGTTGATCTTGTGTCTTATGATGTTCGCCAGAATTCGAATCCAGTATATGTGAGTTTAATTCAGCAATGTAAGCAATACGGTTTAAGGGCTGCAATATACAAAGCAGGTGAGAAGGCAATTGGTAAATGCAATTTCCTGATTTCTGATTTGTTGGAAACACGTATCCAAAAGTTTAATCAGTTTATGATTGATGCGAATGCCAATACTAAGCTTTACAACGATGACACAATACTTGAATTGGGTAATGAATATAAGATTTTTGTCAGCGGGTCAGATCAAATATGGAATCCTAACTCGGTGAGAAAACTATACCTTCAGACGTTTATAAATGCACCCAATCGAAAAATTTCATATGCGGCGAGCATTGGTCGTAACACTTTTACTGAACACGAGGCAGATATATTGATTCCTTATATTCGCAATTTTGGTACTATTAGTGTAAGAGAAGAAACTGCAAAGAAATTGCTTGAAAACTACATACAAAATAATATTTATACAGTAATTGACCCAACTATGCTACTTTCACTTGAGGATTGGGATAATATAGCTAGTAAACGTCTCATAATAGGTAAATATGCGATTGTGTATTTTTTTTCCAATAATTTAGCAGTAAGGAAAGCATCAATGGACTTTTGTAATAGGCATGGACTTCAAATGGTTTTAATTCCTTACGCAAAACAGGAATTTAATCTAACAGATGGTAAAGGGGTAGGCAAACGGTTGAAAAATATAGGGCCACGAGAATTTGTGTCAGCTATAAAACATGCTGAGTTTGTGCTTACGGATTCTTTTCATGGAGTTGTGTTCTCTATCATTTATCAAAAACCATTTGCTGTATTTGAAAGAAATAAAGCAGGGCATGTATCAATGAACTCCAGGCTTTATGATTTACTTAATACATTCGATCTAACTGATAGGCTAATAGACATAGAAAATATTGGTTTACTTGATTCCTTAATAGAAATAGATACGGAAAAAGTAGTTAAAATTTTAACACAAAAAAAATGTGAATCTCATACCTTTCTTAAAGAATCAATAGATAAAGCAGTAAGGAGCGTTGATAATGGTACGGGGAAATGAAAGTCAATGCTCCGGATGCGAAGCTTGCGCTGAAGTATGTCCTGAAAAGTGTATATCTTTTTCAACAAATATAAATGGATTCAGGGTACCTGTTATAAACCAGGAGAAATGTGTTCATTGTAACAAGTGTTCTCGCGAGTGTCCAATGAATATAAAGAGTAATATAGAAAAACATATACCTATGGCAGTTTATGGCGCATATGCAAAGAAAGAGCAAAAAAGAAGTGCATCAGGGGCTGTTTCTTTTATTTTAGGAAGTCAGATAATTGAAAATGGTGGAGCAGTATATGGCTCTGAATTTACAAAAAATCTTCAGGTTGTCGTTCGCCGTGCAGTAACAGTCGAAGATTTATCTCGGCAGCAAGGCTCAAAATATGTTCAGTCGACTATGGATACGGTAATTGAGCAAATTAATAAAGACATACGAAACGGACAAAAGGTCCTTTTTACAGGCACTCCCTGCCAAGTTGCAGGTGTTAAAACCGCATTGAAAAAACTTGAAAATGGCAATCTTTATACTGCCGAGATTATTTGCCACGGGACACCTTCCCCAAAAATGTTTGCTGACTACCTTCGATGGGCAGAGAAACATTATGGTAAGAAGATTATCTCATATACTTTTCGAGCGAAAGAAAAAGATATAGAAAAAGACTTTATGATTCATCTTGGCTTCTCTGATGGTAGCAAATGTAGTGTTTCAGGATTTAAGGACCCATATTACAAACTGTTTATGACTTCAAAATGGTTTCGGGAAAGTTGTTACAATTGCCCATTTGCAAACAAGAACCGTGTGGCTGATATCACGCTTGGCGATTTCTGGAACTCGGAAAGACTACCTCCTTCATTTGGGAAGAACAGGAGGATTTCTGTAGTAATCATTAACTCCGACAAGGGCCAGAGACTGTTTAATACAGTCAAAGATAAAATAATAGTCATCGATAGTGACTGGGAGACCGCAGTAGCGGGGAATGCAAATTTGGAACGATTTACGAAGAGAACGGATGATGTATATTTATATGGAGCTGTTAAAAATCCTATGGAGTTTTTTGAAAACGTATCCCAAGGAAAAATTGATATAAAAAAATACGTCTTTAACCAGATGCCAATCCAGATGCGTAGAAAGCTGAAAGGTATATTCAACAGTTGAAGACACAAATATGGAGTGAGACAGAAAATGATTACTGTAAAAGATATTGCTGATAAATCTATGACACCTGAAAAGAAGGAATCGGCTCAAAATGATTTATTCGCGTTTTATATTGGAAGACCTATATCCTATGTATTAACAATTCCATTCATATATACAAACATTAGTCCAAACGCAATATCATTGCTTTCAATTGCCATAACTATTATAGGATTTATTATTGCTTGTATTGCAAAAACAAAAGCTGGTATGGTTATCAGTTGGAGTATGTTTTTTCTTTGGAACCTTCTTGATGGTGTTGACGGTAATGTTGCTAGATATAAAAAACAATTTTCAAAGATGGGGAGTGTATATGATGCCATGGCTGGATATTTGGCCGCATCAATGATGTTTTTTGCCGCCGCGATCATGGCGGCACACGCTAACGGTCCATTGGTATCAAAGAGCATTATTTCGCCAGAGGCATTAATTATTATTGGCGGGATTACTGCTATGGTTAATATGTTCCCAAGGTTGATAATGCATAAAACTATAACAACATTAATGAATAAAGGCGCTATGAGTGAAATAAATGAGAAAAAGAATTATGGAATTGCTAAAGTAATAGTACTAAATCTTAAATCTTGTGCTGGCGGTGCACAAGTACTATTCCTGATAGCGGTGTTGTGCAATATTTTGGATTTGTATACAGTATGCTATTTTTTGTTTAATCTTACAGTTATGATAGTCACATTAAAAACAATACTTAAAGGAGATTCAAAATGAATGTTGCTGTAATTGTAGCGGGGGGATCTGGTCATAGAATGGGACAAGATATACCAAAGCAGTTTATTAATGTATATGATAAACCTGTCTTAATATATACGCTTGAAAGTTTCCAGAAACATCCACAGATTGATGCGATTGAAGTGGTCTGTATTGACGGCTGGCATGACATCGTATGGGCTTATGCAAAACAGTTTAACATAAATAAGTTAAAATGGATTGTTTCCGGCGGAAATTCAGGTCAAGAGTCAATTCGCAATGGTGTCTATAATCTCGAAAATAAATGTAGTGATGAAGATATTGTAATCATCCATGACGGCATTAGGCCTTTAGTGGATGAAACCATATTATCAGATGTTATCGTTAAATGCCGGCAGTTTGGAAATGCTGTTACATCAATGCCTTACAATGAGCAAATTTTTGTAGTGGATGACGAGATTAGTACTGTAAAATATATACCAAGAGAGACTTTGAGAAGGGTGTCAACACCACAAGCCTATAAGTTTGGTAAATTGGACTGGGCATACCATAAAGCATTTGAGAATAAAATCGGTATTTATGGCTCTTCATATACAAACACTATGATGGTCGAACTTGGAGAAAGACTATATTTTGCAGCTGGTTCAGATAAAAACATTAAACTGACAACAAAGGACGATCTTGAGATGTTTAAGGCTTATTTAAAATTAAATAAAAATAACTGGTTAAAGTAAACTATACTATACATACACTTTTAAGGGGAAGAGTTGCTAAATGGAACTATATGATAATTTATTGTATATGGAAGATATAAAATATGTGACGTGTCTGGATTTGCCGTGGGACAAGTTGCAGGGAAAATCATTAATAATTTCTGGTGCTACTGGTCTAGTTGGTAGTTTCTTGGTGGATGTGATCATGCAAAAGAACTCCGCGGAGAGCCTGAATTGCACTGTTTATGCATTGGGCAGAAATGAGAAAAAGGCTAAAGACAGATTTAATTATTGTTGGGAAAGTAAATTCTTTCAGTTTAGTTCACTTGACATAAACATACCTTTGGTTCGCGAGGATATAGGAACAATTGATTATATCTTGCATCTTGCAAGTAATACACATCCTATGCTATATTCTACAGATCCTATAGGTACGATAACTACTAATATAATTGGTCTTCAGAACATGCTGAACTTCGCCGCTACACATAAGGTAACACGAATGGCATTCGCCTCATCCAATGAGATCTATGGAGAAAATCGTGGTGATGTGGAACTGTTTAATGAGGACTACTGTGGCTATATAAATTCAAATACCATGCGGGCTGGTTATCCGGAAAGCAAACGTTGTGGTGAAGCGCTGTGTCAGGCATATATCTGGCAAAGAGGACTGGACATAGTTATACCAAGATTTACACGGTCATACGGTCCGACGATGCTTATGACGGATACAAAAGCCATTTCACAATTTATTCTCAAAGGGGTCGCAGGAGAAGATATCGTTCTTAAAAGTAATGGCGAACAGTATTATTCCTATACCTATGTGGCAGATGCAGTTTCTGGATTACTTACAGTCTTACTTCGTGGAAAATGTGGGGAAGCTTATAATATTTCTGATGAAAGATCTGATATTACGTTAAAAGAGCTAGCTACTATTATTGCTGAGACTGCTGGAAAAAAAGTTGTTTTTGAAATACCGGATAAGATTGAAAACGCTGGATATAGCAAAGCAACTAAAGCAAGATTAGATAGTCATAAATTGCAAAGCTTGAGATGGGAGGCCAAATACAATATTAGAAATGGAATCCGAAGAACCTTGCAGATTTTGGGAGAGACAATGTGATGTATGATAATAATAAGATTGATTTCGTTATATTATGGGTAGATGATAGGGATCCTAAATGGATACAAGAGCGAAACATATATTCTCCACAGAATACTTTTTTAGTAGACAATAGTGATGCCAGATATAGAGACTGGGAAACGCTTAAATATTGGTTTCGTGGAGTTGAGAAATTTGCCCCATGGATTCATAAAATCTATTTCATCACGTGCGGACATATACCACAATGGTTGAACCTAGATGCTCCTAAGTTAAAACATGTTAGGCATTCAGATTATATACCCAAAGAATTTTTGCCAACATTCAGTTCACACCCTATTGAGCTAAATATTAACAGATTGGAAGGACTATCAGAGCATTTCGTGTATTTTAATGATGATACCTTCATATGTAAGCCAATTACACCTGAACTGTTCTATCGCGGAGGAAAACCTGTACATCAAGCACGTCTACATGCAATTCGCCCTGGTAAAGTTGGTGCAATCATGCCTCATATATATTTAAATGCCGTGGAAATTATCAATGAACATTTTGACATGCATAAAGTTCTAAAATATAACCATAAAAAGTGGTATTCTATATCGAAAAATGGAATTAAAACAGTTCTGGAAAATCGATATTGCAGTCAGTATCAAATGTTTCCTGGGTTTGGTAACGAGCATCTGCCGGTCCCCATCTTAAAAAGTACCATGGACAAGGTCTGGAATTTGGAACCAGATCGGCTTGAAGACACCTGTAGACATCGTTTCCGAGATGTTAGAGATGTTAGTCAGTTTGTCTTCCGTTATTGGCAACTGGCAAGTGGTAATTTTGAGCCAGAGCAATTAAATAAATTAGGTGCCCATTTTACAATTAAATCCGACAAACAAAATGTTATGGAGTTATGTAAAACATTAGTAAGTGGGAAATATAGTTTATTATGTTTAAATGATGCTGATCAGATAGATAATAATGAGGATTTTTTATGGGCAAAAGATCAACTGATTAAATCATTCGAAGAACTGCTACCAGAAAAATCCTGTTATGAAAAATAGCTATAATTGGATGCATTGATGTATTAACAGCACAGAAAGAGGAATAGATATCTTGAAAATTAGTAAACGAGTCATCATTTCATTTTTATCTGCAATGGCCTTTTTTCAGCCGGCTAGATATGTCATTGGCGATATTATTACCCGAATGTGGAATTGGTATGTAATAGGCGTTAGTCTTATATATATTACTCTTTATATTTTAGTGTATACAAGAAGACGAATAACAAAAGCTGATATAGGAATCATAGCTATGCTTGGAGTATTTGTCTATAGTTTTTTAATAGCATCTCTATTTAACATATCTACCTCCAATTTTAAGGGTGGATTAATCTATACAATAACAACAATTGGATTTGTTGCATATTTGTGTTATGGATTGGAGAAGGAACCCAAAATATTGTTAAAAGGTTATGTGTCTGCAGGTATGACTATGAGCTTTATTCATTTGCTGACTATATTGTTATATCAAAATAAAGGGGGAATGAGAACGGGAATAAGTGCGCTAGGTAGGGCGTATTCGGATAACTGGTTTTTTTTATCCCATGCAAACGCAGCATTTTATATATTTTTTCCAGTTATCATAGCATTATTTGTTTATGCCTATACATATGAAAAAAAATTAATTAAAGTTGCATATGCATTCCTAGTATTTACGCTTGTATGTCTTTATGTTCAATGGTCTCTTGCTGGATTCATAGGCATACTTTTTTTTGCTATACTTCTGACTCTTGACGGATTACAGAAACACCTTTCAAACAAAATTATTTATAAATTTATGAACTTACGATTAATAATGGTAATCTCCATAGCAGTTGAACTATTTTTGGCATTATTCTCTGGCTTAAGTAAATATACAGAATTTATGTATTTGTATTTTGGTAAAGGGCAAAGTATTGGTGCGAGACTCAGAATATGGGAAAAAGCGATAGAATGCATTATAAGTCATCCTATAGTTGGAAATGGCTGGAACTATGAATCTGTTGCTGTGTTAAGATTAACATCAAGTCATACTCATAATATTTTGTTGGAATTTTTATATTGTGGAGGACTAATTGCTGTTGTAACTTTTATTTTTTCAATTAATTATTTACAAAAACAATTAAATAAGGCTGGGAATGCAATATACAAGGATAAATCAATGCGAGTGGTATTGTTCTCAGTAGTTCCATTTGTTTTAGCGGCTACTTTTGATTTTTATATGTACAGATTTCATACATTAATTATATATGTATTACTGTGGTATTTACCGAAAAAAGGAATTAAAAAATAAGATATTCATACTAAAAACACTGTCACCTACATCTTAACAGTCCTCCCATATGGCTGCTAGAAAGGAATCGGAATATATGACAAAGATCGGAATATTGACATTTCATAGAGCTTCCAATTATGGAGCAGTATTGCAGGCATATGCACTGCAAACCATAATTGCTTCCCATGGAGTAGAGGCAAAATTAGTAAATTATTATTGCCCTACAGTTGAAAAAGATCATAGACCATCAAAGCTGTTCTTTAAAATGAGTCTACTCAAGGCTATTATTCACTTTCCAATTAAGGCAAAAAAAGATTCTATTTTTCAGGCCTTTTGCAAACGAAAATTAAATATGAGTGAACCTTTAGATAACAAGAAATTGTATAGCCTTCAAGAAAAATATAGTCTTTTCATAACTGGATCAGATCAGGTATGGAATGATAGATTATCAGGACTAGACCCCGCATATATGTTAACCTTTGCCAAAGAAAATCAGAGGTATTCTTATGCATGCAGTTTCGGATTTGATCAATTCCCTTACAGAAAAGCAGACATCTACAAACAAATGTTGACCGGTATACAACGAATTTCTCTTAGAGAAGAAAGTGGGATAAAAATGCTGAAAGAGATAGGCATTGACGCCCAAACAGATTTAGATCCGACATTATTAATGGATAGCCGCCAGTGGGAAAGTTTTTTAGTTAATCCGCCGATACATTGCCCATACATTCTGGTTTACACGGTTAGTGGAACTATACATTTACTAGACTTTGCAAAGAGCCTTGAACAAAAAACTGGATACCAAATTATATATTTAAATAACCAATACAACAATAACGACAACTTAAAGCGTGTAAGATTTTCGTCTCCAGAGGAGTTCGTGGGTTGGTTCGCTAACGCAGAATATGTTTTGACAAATTCTTTTCATGGAACTGCTTTTTCAATAATTTTTAATCGTAAGTTTAAGGTTGAATTGGAAACAAAGAAGAATTTTAATATTAGAAGTAGAGATTTACTATTAAACTGCGGTTTGGAGAATGGAATTTTAATGTCGACAGAAGATGATTATATTTTCGATAACGATTGGGAAAGAGCCAATTGTTTATTAGCGGATATGAAAAGTAAGTCATTGGAGTATATTCATTTCATTATTGAAGTTGCAAAGAACATGGAAGGAGCCTTAGCTAATGAGCCGAGAAGGTAAACTGGCAAAAAATACTTTAATCATTTCTATAGGAACTTTTTTACCTAAGTTGGCATCCTTTATTACATTACCGATATTGACTGGATACCTGACACAAGTGGAGTATGGTACATATGATCTGATTACTATTTTAGTTTCTCTACTTCTTCCAGCTGCTACTTTGCAAATTCAAACAGCTGCTTTCAGATTTTTGATAGATGTGCGCGATAATGAAATAGATATAAAGGAAATTATAACAAATATTACAGTATTTATTGCACCTACGTCATTGATTGCGTTAGTTGTTCTTTATTTTTGTCTTTTCGGACACTCCGTAATAATCCGGTTATTTATTTGTCTATATTTTCTTGTAGATATCGTTGTGAACACAACACGACAGATATGTAGAGGATTAAACAATAATCTAGATTATTCGATTAGCGCTATACTATCTGCATTAGGTAAAATGGTATTTGCAGTTATATGTGTACGCTATTTAAGGTTAGGATTACTTGGAACAGTCATCTCATTGTTTGTCTCGTCCCTATTTTCATTAATTTATCTTTTAGCAAAGACAAAACTATATCAATACATAGATTTTCGCTATTTTAATATGGATAAACTGAAGGAAATGTTAAAATATTCATGGCCTATGGTGCCCAATAGTATGTCAGCCTGGATCATGCGTGTATCTGACAGACTTGTGATTACGATTTTTATGGGTGTCTCTGCAAATGCAATGTATTCTGTAGCCAATAAAATTCCTAGTTTACTTACACTTGCCCAAAACACATTTACAATGGCATGGCAAGAAAATGCATCTATAGTATCTAAAGATAAGGATGCCAGTGAGTATTACTCTTCTATGTTCCGAATGATGTTTGATTTAATGGCAGGATTCTTTGGCCTATTGATAGCGGCTACTCCTGTGCTATTTAAAATATTAATACGTGGCAATTATGCAGATGCTTACTATCAAATACCGATTTTATTTTTAGGAATGTTTTTTTTAAGTATATCAACTTTTCTGGGCGGCATTTATGTTGCATATAAAGAATCTAAAAGTGTTGGTATAACAACAATAGTGGCAGCAGCATGTAACCTAATTCTTGATCTTACTACAATAAAGTGGATAGGTCTTTATGCAGCATCCGGATCGACGTTAATGAGCTATATCTTCCTTTTCATTTATAGGATTATCGATATACAAAAGATTGTAAGAGTAAAATATAACCGTAAGCACATTATATTAGTCCTGATTTTGATGGTCACTGAGAGTGTATTATGTTTCCAGCAAAAACGTATATTGAATATGATAAACCTGATTTTTGGATGTGCAGTATTTTGGGTGCTGAACAAATCATTTGTGAAAATAGTATTGCAGAAATGTTTTTTATTTTTAAAAACATTGAGCCCCAAATTAAAAAAGTCTAAAATTATAAGAAAGACTATGGAGGAACCAATTATAGAAGTTGGGGGTGATAAACCGTTTCCTGTTTTATACACAGATAAGAAATTTTGCTGTGGTTGTTCTGCATGCTATTCGATATGTTCAGCGGGCGCAATTAGAATGGAGGCCGATGAGGAAGGTTTTTTATATCCACATGTTAATACTAATAACTGTATTTGCTGTTACAAATGTCTTAATGCATGTGCTTTTAAAGATGATCAGAAAGCAAAAGGTTACTATTAAGTAATTTACAAAATTGTTCTGAATTTGATGCCACAAATATATTGATGAAAGGTAAAAAATTGTAATGGATACCATCGTATATGCGGGTCGCATAAAGGATAGAGAAGCTCTAAATAACAGTTCATCTGGCGGGGCTTTCACCGCGTTAACAGACCCATTTATAAGAGCAGGAAATGCAGTATTGTGTGCTGCTTATAGCTATGAACATCATCAAACAGAGTTCCGACTCATACATAGTATTGAAGAACGAGACAAATCCCGTGGATCAATGTATATGCAAAGTTATACCGGAGGTTCTTGGAAAGATGCATTTGCATGGCTAAAGCAGAATCCAGAAAAGAAATTAATGTATGTTGGTTTAGGTTGTCAGGCTGCTGGTTTTATACGTTTTGCAGAACTACAAGGTATCAGAGATAGAATTGTGGTCATTGATATTATTTGTCATGGAACACCAAGTCCAATGATTTGGAAGGAATATGCCTGCTCGTTAGAAAAGAAAGGTAAAATGTCTCATCTAAATTTTAGGGATAAGAGAAAGGGGTGGAATAATTCAGTAGCTATTACGCAAATCAATGGAAAAGAGGTCTCCCTTAAAAAATACAGAAAAATATATAGTGATCGGTACTCATTGCGACGATCATGTTCCAATTGTCCATATACCACTACTGATCGATATACAGATATAACCATAGGCGATTTTTGGCATCTGGAAAAAAGCTTGCCAGATTTCTTTGATGATCTAGGAACTTCTTTGTTTCTTATTCATACAAATATTGGAAAGCAATTGTTCGAAGACATCAAACCTTCATTGGAATACAGGCAAAGTAATTTAGTAGACTGTTGGCAAATTAATCTTGAACGTCCTACCAAAGATTCAAAAAAACGTAATGTGTTTTGGCATGACTATTACAAATATGGTATTGATTATGTAATGAATAAGTATGGAACAGTTCCAATCTTAAGGCGAATCAAGAGAAGAATTAGGTGTGCGTGTCGAATAAAAATCAGATAGTTTTTTCAGCTACTTATTTTTGTTTTCAAGATTTGCACTAAACACCAAATAAGAAGTAAACGGTAGATATTCCGTACCTACCAAACTATAAAGAAATCTGCAATAATAGATTCAACTTTTAATACAAGTCTCAAAAGTTGAAAACTAAACTCTTTAGACTTTAACGGGAGGATAGTCTATTTGTTCAATAACAACTATGGTCGCAGACCAGTAGTAAGCGCCTAAATTTCGGACGGTAGTTCTTATGGTAGACAGTAGTTTTTTACTTCCAAATCAAAAAGTACCCCGGCTACACATAGAAGACGAAGCACCTTGATATTCCACATAGAATTCAGCCATTTTCAAGTTCATCGGTAACCCGGAAATCCAGAAGGGCTTTCACCTCTGGATTCCACGGTGCAAAGCGTTCCAATTCCTCATCGGACATTCGGTTATTCGGCTGCTTCTCCAGTAATAGTTTTAGGTATTGGTAGACGTTTACTCCATTTGCCTTCGCGTTCTCTACCATCGTATAAATGACCGCACTCGTTTCGGCTCCTGCCGGGGTGTCACTGAACAGCCATCCCTTACGTCCTACGACAAATGGGCGGATCGCATTCTCACTTAGTTATCTTCATATAAGGATAACTAAGTTTATACGCAGGATATTTTTATCCTCATCTTTTGCCAAAGATAGCATAAATCAAAGTATTTTTCAATAAAAGATGTGGATAATAATCAGCCTTATCCTTGATAATGGGTAAGCGCCAAATGTTAGGGTATCCCAACACATCTACCCTGGCACCAACATGTGATGTCAGGGTTGCGAGCGTTTTACTCTGATTTTTTGTTACATTCTATCCTGGCTTTTTCGCTCCACGGTGCGAGATCTTGAAATTCTGCATCGGTAGTATCTTTGCCTGGGCGGCTGTCGAGCAGGTATTGCAGATAGTTGTATGGGTGCAGCCCATGCACTTTCGCCATCTCTACCATGGTATAAACTACCATACTCGCATTTGCACCATCCTGGCTGTCGCTGAACAGCCAGTTCTTGCGGCCTAAGGTTAGCGGTCTGATTGAATTCTCCGATGGATTATTGCTCAGGCTGCAGCGTCCATCTTCGAGATATGTCATCAGCGTGTCTTTTCGATTTCGGATATAAGTCACTGCCCGATCCATGCGGCTTCCTTTTTCTGGGTGCTGCGCATCCAGCCAGCGTATGAAACCTTCCACGATCGGCTTCTGCTCCTTCTGGCGGCGTTTGTAAACCTGCATATAAGATAGTTCCTTTTCCTTATAGCTGCGTTCATACTCAAACAGCTTGTTACAATACAGAACGCCTTGAACTGCCGGTTGGCTGTAGTCCTTATCATGGCCGGTTGGAATGGCTTCGATCAGATATCTCCGGATATGGGCGTAACAACAGCATCTTCGGATATTTTTCAGCTTGTTATAACCACTGTAACCATCAGCCATAACATACGTTCCATCCGCGATTCCTTTCAGGAAGTCCGCCGCATGTTCTCCGGCACGCGTCTCTGAATAATGGTACAGGATGATGGGCGGCAGCCTGTCTTCTCCGGAACGCATCAGCCAGACATAGGACTTACTCTGCGGTCTCCGGCCAGGTTCATTTAAGATCTGGATGGGTGTTTCATCTGCCATCAGGAAATGTCGTTTCAGTAACTCACGGTGAAAGTAGTCATACACGGGTTTCAGATAATTCTGGGAACAGGTGATAATCCAACCCGCCATGGTCGTTCTGCTGATGCTGACTCCAAGGAGTTCAAATCCTTTTTCCTGTCGATACAGCGGAAGCGCATCTGCATACTTTTCATACATGATGTGCGACACAAGGGATGATGAGGCATAGCCTCCAGGGATTAGTGCCGGAATTCCTTCATCTTTGATAAACTGTGGGGCTTCCGTATCCTTGCAGACAGGGCAGCCATAAGTGGTTGCAACGTATACAATACGTTCCAGCTTTGCTTTGGTGTAGCGGAGTTCTGTCCTGATTTCTTCATGACCGATCGCAACCATCATGGTTCCACAGGCAGGGCACTGTTTTTCTTAGTCTGTCAGTGTATCCACCTCTTCATAATGGATTGGCAGATTTGCGAACATCTCGTCATAGTCCGCTTTGGGCTTACGCCCTCGTTTGCTGGCTTTCACTTCGATAAACTCCGGTTCAATGAGTTCCGGAATTGGTTCTTCCCCGGAATCAGGGACGGAGAAAAGATTCAGCTGACCGGGCATGTCACTGCGTCGTTCACTGGAACTGCCAAAAAGCTTCTGCTTGAAGTATTCAAGCTGCGCTTGCAGATTTGAAATGATCCGGTCTTTTTCATCGTCCTTTGCATTGCGTTCTTCCAGCATCTTCTGCAGGGATACGATCA
>ERZ773148.291-NODE-291-length-43207-cov-16.787101_pt1 | contig 43207 bp, 70 predicted proteins | sample MGYA00580846_ERZ773148 | MGnify/ENA primary metagenome ERZ773148 (study PRJEB29015, sample SAMEA2737879) | human gut metagenome | biome: human gut; feature: human-associated habitat; material: faeces | place: China | collected 2012 ... | reverse complement strand
ATATCAGACCATTAGAAGTAATTAACTTCTAATAACGATAACCACTAGCATTTCGACCAACATATAATTCATATGCATCTACTCCACTAGGTTTGTTCGTTGTGGTATTACCACCGCCAGCATAGTACCATCTCCCTTCGTCTAAGTAATCATCTAGATCTTGATTAGTTAATTGGGTATAAATGAATGCCGCAGCCGCAGCCGCAGGTATGGACCAGGTGCCATCTTCCCTTAAAAATCTAACATTTGTTGCAGTATATGAAGGGACAGGCACCAATCCGTTATAACCTCCACTTCCACTAGAAGTATGTTTTTTAAATACTGAGTAAGTAGTATCTGTCCCTTTAAACTTTATCCCTCTAGTAAAGATATTTAAGCCCTTTAAGTCAAAGGTTATATCATTATTATTGGGAGCAGTCGTTAAAGCTGCTGCCGTAGTAGGATTGTATGCTATCTTCATAGATTATGCTGTTTCGTATTTTTTAGTACTGATATTATACCAGCTTATTCCAAAACTAATATCTTGTATATCGTCCCCGTTAGAGTCTGCTTTTAAATAAACATCTCCAGATGGTACGAAGTTTAACGTCTTGTCTCCGATTGATACACCTCCAATAGTAATAGGTCTCCATGAATCCTTTGTAGCTGGGTCGTAACCTAAAGCGTTAATAATATTCTGTTTAGTTAAATAAATGCTTCCAGCGCTAGTAACAGAAATCGTTTTATTCTTAGAGTCTTTGTCTACAATTACTCCTCCTATAGTAGTAGTAGTTGCGGCTACTAGAGATATTGTTCTAGCTGCACTACCATTATAAGTAACTCCAGTAGTTCCAAAAGTTAAGCCTACACCAAGTGACAATGCATTACTAACCTTCTTAGCTTCTCCTACTACTAAAGTAGATTGTGCAGCCCAAGTAGGAGCAGCACTACCATTACTAAGTAGTACCTAACCCTAAGTACCACCAGTTGTTGGAGCATAAATAGTAAATGTATTAGTACTATTACTATAAACATATATAGAAGTACCGTTGACAGTGTGTTTAACCTATCCGTTAATATTTGCTTCTACAGCTGTCCAATAAGCTGCAGTGTTTAATCCGCTTCCTGTTCCGTCTTGTATACATATTAGTAAGTCGCCAGCTGAACACGTCTATCCAGCATAAGTTCCCTGAGAAGTCACTCTATAGGTATCCCCAACCTCACATTTAGTAGGGAATCCCTAAACCTCTACTCCAGCAACAGTATGTGTTGTATAGCTTCCATTACTATAAGTAATAGTACCCTTATACCGCATTGCATCGTTAGCAGCAAAGCTAGCATTAATTATCTAATGAACCTACTAAGTAGTAAATAGGGTTGTTGTGTTATTTACAGAGGTATTTTCAGCCATTGGTAAGTCTGTAGTTGTTATCTCAGCCCAGGTAGCATTTCCTCTAAATATTTCAGTGGATTTACCGCTAGAAATAGGAACTAAACCTCTTACTGTAGGAGTAAATGTGGGAGTAAAATCCTTTCCATGAGATATAATGTGACCGTCTTTAGAAAAGAATAGCTTTACGTATTCCCCAGAAGCAGATTCCGGCAAAGAAAGATTGCCAGATATTTCAGCATAAGTATTAGCAAAATTTAATAGTGCCATATTATAAATAATTCCATTTTAATATAATTTTATTATCTTCATCTATTCCAAAATCATTCCCCAGAAGTAGATTCCGGTCTTCTGAACCATTATACTAAAAATAGCCTTCTTGGTCTACAACTACAGTCATTTTACTTGTTGGGGCTACTTCAACTATATGTCCTCGGCTATCATATTTTACCTTTACTGAAGAAGGAGATTCATTTGCAGTTATGGAATTGGAGTGAGCAAGAATTATATTAGACCCTTGTTTAAATGCCTACAAGCCAGACCCAGCAGGAGTAATAATCTGCTCAATCTTTCTTTCTAGCATATTATCAAGAGTAATAACTTCCTCACCATCTTTAACTAAAACAGCTTCAGCAGTAGTCTAAGGAACGAATATCTAACCATGTTGCTTAAGTTGTTTAATAGTTAGTTCCATGATTATCCTCCTATTACTTGGTCTGAGGAATCTGTTTCGACCATACTGTCATATAAATCTCTAGGAATAGTATAATTAACTACAACCTTAGCACTACCATCTGATGTCGTAACATCCTATGCTGTTATAGCATTAGCTAGCTAACCATTAATTGTGTTGATAGTCTAGTTAAAGGTTTCTGTAGTTACATATCCAGATAAATCTACATCTGTTTGAACTTCCCCAATTTTTTCCCAAATATACTTAGCCTATGTGTTTTCATAGACACAAATATACTCAACAAAAATGTTTCCTGCTGTACCAGATGTTGCAGGAACTAAATATATAGAATTTAAACAGTCTTTTGATGCTGTTGGTAGCTAAGTAACTATCTTGTATAGTTCTATGCTATTAGTAGTACTAATAACTCCATCTGGAGATATAGTAATACCTACACCAGCAGTAAGTTTGTCCTATTTTCCTTCTAGAGCAGTATTAATTTCTTGGACTGCAGTTTTTAATTTAGTAATATCTGCAGCATTAGTTCCAACTACTCCCATAGTAGTTCTCAATACTTTATCGAGAGTTGTTATCCCTAATGATGAAAGCCCAGGGAGATTAGAAGTATTTACAACTACTGCTTCCGCTAGAGTAATAGGTACAAATTCGGTTTTTGATTGAAATAATCTTTTAATTTGTGTTGTACTCATAATTTAAATAAATTATTAGGTATTTGGTAGTCTGCATAAGATTTAAGTGTAGAGTCTACAAAATCTAAGTTGGCTATCATATTCTGAACTTCCTTTCTAGTAATAAAATTGTTGTTGTTATTTTCTACAATCTAACCAACAATCTTATCTATTTCTTCTTTACTATAAACTCCTAGATTATTTCTAGCTAATGTTTTCTCAGATTCTGTTTTAAACTCTCCTAGATAATTTTCTTTACATAAATGAGTTTTATATTTCGGTTTGGGACAATCTATAACGATCTAATTATCACAACCAAATCCTGTATCTATACTTCCTATGACCGAATCTGGATTCTTTTTCTTAGGAATCTTACAACCTAGATTTATTTCAGGAGGTGGAGGGACTGGCTTATCGTTATGTTCAAATCCCGTACTTATAGTAGTCATCACAGAATCCCCTTCTATGAAATCAATATGATTCGCAGGAGGTGGAGGGACTGGCTTAACATTGTAGCCAAGTTTTATAGTATTAAGTAATGATTTAGAAGGAAGTAGCTAGGGTTTTTCGCCCCCTAGCTATATTTTATCCTTTTCTAAATTTTCATTCATTTAATGTAATCTTATCTGGGTATCCAGATGTATAATCATAGTTTACAACATCTTCAACTGTCCTAAGTTCTTTTATCGCCTATAGATGTTTTGTAGTTGTAACGAAACACTTTCCAGCATATACTTCTAATTGAGATAGAAAATCTTTAGCATTATCAACAGGCATCTCAATAATTTTATCCCCAAGAACTATGGACATTTCTTCTGGATTAGAATCAACTAAATTTCTTAGTCCTACTCTAGTAGCCTTATCTAACCAATACTCTTCTCTATTATAAGTAAAAGAATTAACATTTGAAGATTTATCATAGGCTTTTATTACAGCTTCTAATACTTGAAGCATAAGTCTAAAATAACATACTCCATCTTTTAACTCAAACAGTTCCTTCCAAACACTTAGAGGAAGCTTTAGAAGTTCCTCTTGAGTGAGTAAGGTTTTCAAAGAGTCATCCTTATTAATTACATAATAACGATCATTATGACTTATTTGCATGAAATTATTAGCCATTCTTAGAATAATTAAATTTAGTAAACGGTACTCCTTGATGTTTAGTTAATCTCCAAGCATTGTTATATTGAACAGTATTCCAGTAAGATGGGTCATTATAACTACCAGTAACCCATTCATTTTGGTAAGTATATTCGCTTCCACTATATTGCTAAGTCCTTTGATAAGAATAGTTATTAGCAGCAGATGAGTTAATAGAAGTAGTTATGTTATTAACTCCAGCATTATCTCCAGAGCCCACAATATTAGACCATACAGATGGGAACTAATTAGTAGCTCTAGAATAAGCAATAGAGAATATAGGAGTAGTTAATACTCCTCCTCCATTAGAAACTGAAGTGCTAATTGGCTATCTTACTGTATCTCCAGTATTGAAATTACTTCCTGATACACTATATCCTCTGTAGTAAATAATTCTTGAGAGTTCGGCTACAGAAGGAGCGTACCATTTTCCTTTCTAGTATGCAGCATTCAGTGTTTCATCTTCTTGAACCTATGGTTCATACACGTGCATACTATAGAAGTATGGATATAACAAGCAACTCATAATATCTGTTCCAGAAGCGTTTGTCCAGACAGTTCGAATAGCTTCACATAAGTTATTAAGATTAGCCTTAGATTCAATATAATATTCCCAGTTAGTTCCTTCTCCAGAGGATACCTATCTTCTACTTATATAGGGCTTACAAGTTGAATTGTTGTATAGTATAGGAAGCAACTTGCTATTCACATGGTTAATATATAAGGCTGTATCTGCTTCTCCAGCAAATGCTGTATTCACTTGAATATTATAAGTAGATACATTGATATTATTAATCAAATTTGCAGATGCAGTACCAGAGACAGTTTCATAATTCTATACTGATACACTATTCAAATAGGCTTGTACCTAATATAATTGCTATAGTATCTATTCCTGAGAACCTTGGTTTCCATCATTACTATATCCCAGATAGTAGGATTTTTCATCATCTGTATACTCTTTACCAATTATATAAACTACTCCAGAAGTGCTATTCGTTTCATCCTTAGCGTAGACTAACCCTACAAGAGTTTTAGTTGCGTCAAACGAACTTGTAAATGTGCCATCTGCATAAGCGAAATCTCCAAGTTGTGGGGCTTTCCAAGTAAAGCTTACCCTAACAGCTTTCTTAATAGCAGTTCCACTATTAGCAACTTTCATACTGATAGTCACAGTGGCTGTACTACTAGATTCTTTCTTTAAAGTAATAGCACCAGTCTAATCAATTGTAGCTACATCAGTAGATACTCCTGACATAGAGTATGTAATATCTAAGTATCCATTTACAGATGGATTATATGGGTTAGTTCCCTATTTAATTTCAACATCATTACCAGATGCTACGGTAATATCAAATAGATTTTGACGAACAATCGTTCCAGATTCTCCAGCTTGGTAGTATACAGAAACTTCTCCAGCGCAACTGAAATCCAAAATTTCTGCACTTTGGAAGTGTATTCTAATCTTAGATTCAGGGTCAAAAATGTCACCAAATGTGTTAACAAGTAACTATTTAGTAGCAAAGCTAATTGCTTTAAGAGTTGTACTTCCTGCAGTATTTACAATGTAAATATCTCCAGTTAAGTTACAAGTATTTGTAAGAATCATCTTTCTTAAAGCATCTTCTGTTATATATAAATTTGCATTTCTAATAGTCACTGACTATAGTGCGTTACAATTTATCAACTATTCACAGAAGTTAGCTACGTCGAAGCTTCCAACATTATCACAGTCAACGTAAACTGTAGATAGATTATTTAATCCCTCAAATGTAATATCAGTCAATCCTGGATTATCATAGATTCTAAATGTTTCTATAGTATCTGGAAGAATTACATTCTTTAATCTACCAGTCTGTGGGAATACTACACTCTTAGTAGTAGTCTTAGAGAAGTCTATAGTTTCCAACTTTAAGAATTTAGACAAGTCCATTTCTGTAGGAAGTGTCATATTTCTAAGAGTTAAACTCTCCAATACTGGGAATGAAGGTGTGAACAAGCTGATTGCTAAATCTGGATAATCGCTTGGGAATAGACTAGAATAGTCATCTAGCTAAGCATTATCAATTTGGAACTCAGTAGCTCTTGAGAAGTCTGCGTCAATAGTAGACATCTTTAGACCAAGGATATTTAATTTCTTATACAGAGTAGTTAAATAGATACCTTGGTTGATTGCAGGGTCTCCCTGATTAATCTAAGCAACATATTCATTTCCAGCCTATGCCAGATTCTTAATTGCATCAAAGTTAGAAGTCTAGAAGTCTGACAGATATAGATTCTTTCCATTGTAATGATATACAGGATAACAATCTTGATATGGTTCAAACTCCATTCTTAATCTCAAAGTATCACCACTACCAGCAGAACTTGCAGTTCTTAATGCAATAGCTCCCAATGATGTTTGAGCATATGTGGATAAGAAAGCGAATCTCTTAGTCATGAATTGTTTTTCACAGGCTAAGCAAGAACCGTGACTTTGTTCTATTGGTTCGATTTCATTATTACTATAGTAAGAAAGAACTTTTGAGTTCTTAATAGCTTGAGCGTTTTCATAATATATCTTAGCAGTATGATTATATGCTACTGCAGGGAATGTCTCCTAAACATTAAAGAATACTTTATAGAAATAGTTAGATTTATCCTCCATACTATTACTATTCTTAAATGCGGTATTTATAACACTTGCTAAATATGTTTTAATCTCAGACTCGAAGCATTGGTCAAACATATAGAAGAATATGTTATTAGCATCTCCCCAGTAAACTGAGTCAGATTCTCTATATGAAGTTTCTAGTAGATTATAAGGTTTAGATTGAAGACCGTTGTTATCAGTTACTAGAATAGTATCTAAGTCGTCTCCAATAAGTCTAACTAAATAGTCCCCTTTTCCATTTTCTACAAACTATCCTTCTCCATTATCTTCTTTCAGTTTTCCAATAATTTGGAAGTATGTATTTTTTGCTCTGTTATCAGTTCCAGATACAAACTTTATAAAAGCCTAGTGAAAAGCAATATCATTTACGTCTACATATTTCTTTATTCCAGTAATAAAGTTTGCCTTGATTGAATCAAGGGCTGCTGGAATACCTAATGTACTACCTGTTCCAGCTAATTCATATACGTTTGCTCTAGCCCATCCAGTAGCTGATTCATAACTTACTCCAGCGCATACCCAAGTCCCGTTAATATCATCATAACGATAAATGTCTCCAGACTTGTGACCAGTTGGGTTTATTGTACAGCTACTTGCAGTTACAATGTACTTTCTAGTAACATCCCATCCCGAAGGACTGGTTGCACTAGTTTGTGTCATATTGTAATCGTGTCCATATACAAAATCATAAAATTCTCTAAACTTTTTTAAAGATTCATGAACTGATTCTGCAAATTGGAAGTAAGTCTTTCCACTATCATTTTCCACTTCTTCACAACCATAATCAATGTCCCATGCTCCTCTCTAGTCATAGACTACAGATTCATCTTCAATCAAAAGATTGTCCCAAGGACGAAGAAGAGAATTGGCATAAGTAATTGTGGGTTGATTAGTTAGTCTATAAGTATCCTCTCCGAGAACTCCAGTAGCTCTTTGTAAAGCTTGCCAAGGACGTCTAAAGTTGACAGATGGGTCAGTATTCTCACCACCCTCAAGCATCAAATATTCTGGAGTTTTATTTTCATCATATCCGCTAGAAGCATCGTCTCCCTTACCAGCACCCCAAGTTTGAAATCCCATAAATTTAATAGACTCGTCATTGTCTATTAAATCGGCTAACTGGATATTAGAAACATCTTCCATATCTGTTTCCCAATAGAAATATAAGAATGGCTCTTCATGAACAGCCTTCTATCCTCCAGATATTAGATTACCTCTAGATTCTTTATAAGCATCATCAAATAGCTTACAAGAACCAATCTTATGAGATTGCATAGAAGAAGCAAAGTTAACCTTTCCGACTAACTTAGTAATCTTATAAGCAGTAGTGTCTTGCTGTCCATCATACGGAGGCATTACATAATAACCACTAGTAGAAGACGCATCTTCTCTAAATGTATTAGTCTCTGGATCGAGCTGAGAATATGGAATAAACGGACTCTTTATTTTTTCTCCTCCTGGAGTTTTTAACTTATTAAGAGCATATGTTACATTCCAAATCAAATATCTCATTGCAGAAGAACCTTGTCCTTTAACCTGTCCATAAGTAAGTCTACCTCCATATTGATTATTAACTGCCTGATTTACATAATTAACAAACAATGTTACTGGAGACTTCTTTTGGGCACCTTCTTGCGGTGGAGTTTCATTATCCTCTCCTCCCCATGCTCTATTTGGGAACTTAGCTCCCTATGGGAACACATAAACAAGTGTATTATATTTCTCATTAGCTTTTACAAATGATATTTCTCCATCAGTTCCTAGAATATCATTCTTATCATAAAAGTCTTCCTTAGAAGTTTTTTCCTTTAAGAAAGAAAGATAATTTTTCTGAACCTAATTAAAGGTAAGAGCTACACTATTATATACTCTAAATAGATAAAAATCTATATCAGCAGTAGTAGGATTTATCTACAAAGCAGCAGAAGTAAATGTATTAAGCTCAGAATCAGTTAGAGAAATTTCTCTATCTATTACTCCGTTGACAAAAATTCTAACTAAATTTATGCTTGTTGTAGGAGCAGCTTGGTCAAAAGCATCCTAGAAACTGGCTAAGAAATTAGGATAGTAAATATCGCTTTTAGATATTACAAATCCTTTCTATACAGTTACTATCACATGAGTTTCTACACCTTCTTGGAACTGTGCGTTTCTAGCATTGAATAAATCATTATCTTCAGTATTCCAACAGAACTACGTAGGTCTTAATTGGAAATTTCCTAAAGTAGCAATAGGCTTACTTTCATCACTAATATTATATGTCTTAAATCCTAACTCTATGGTAAAGTTATTTCCAAGTCCTAGACTTATAGGAGATTTAAGAATAGGAGTATCTTGAGCAGATACTTTAAATATAGTGCGACCGTCTTCTTCCTACCATCCGTCAGATGATTCTAGAGTAGAAATCACTGTAGCTGGATTAGATGGAGTTGCATACTCATCTGTGACGAAAATATCATTTAGATAACCTGCAATCTAGTCAAAGTTTTTAGATGGAGCAACATCCTGAGAATATATAAACTCTGGATTTACTGCTTCCACTTTCATAGTTTTGAAATTACTAGTATATGCAGTAGTCTGTCCTAAACTGTTAGTGAACACAGTATAGAATTTGTAATATGTATCATCTACCTTAATAACTAGATATTTCTCAGAATCACTACTGTTTATTTCTATATATTTCTTATATGAAGTATCATATACTCCCTACTCGTCATATGAAGAAGCTCCTATGATTTCATACTTCATAATTTCAGTGGGGTTCATACTTCCAGAATCTGGCATTTCATTTTCCAGATATGTAGTAATAGCCATCGAACTATTATCTGGACTAAATACTGTTAATTCATATAGAGTAGCAACACCATTATTAGCTATACCATTACTTACACCATTGATAGCTACTATAGTATCCTAGCAGTTATATGTATAAATAATATCTACGTATAAGTAATCAGTGTAGATTGAACTTTCAGTATTATGAACTGCTCTAACAGCTAATTGATTAAGTCCAGATGTTAGACTAGAATAATTTAAAACTCCACCACTAGTAGAGAAAAGCGTTCCATTGTTGAAACCTTCTAGGTGATAATTGCTAGTAGTTCCACCAGTAAGTGAGAAATTAACTAGGTTGTTACCTAATACAATTTCACCATTATAATTTAACGTAATTACCTCTGTAGTGATTGGTAAGTCTAGTGTATCTTCCACATCTAGGTCATCTACAACTTGGGCTGTAATCTTCTTAGCAGACTAAGTTTTAGTAAACAAGCTAGTTATATCAATCCAAGCTAAGGTATTTATTAAATTCTCTGATGGTATGTTAACTCCTGTTATAGCACCTGTAGATGGATCTATAATACACTAGCTATACTTAATATTATTTACTCTAAATGTTCCTGACTAAGTTCCATAACTAATCTTGACATTAAAAGGTCCAATTCTATCTGTTGTTACAGAAGTTGTAGCAACAGCATACATAGCAATACCTACCTTAACATTTCTGTCTGAATTGTACTGCATTAACAAAGAGCCATTTGCCTCGGTATATATCTTATCAGACTTATTGTCCAACATCACCCCATATACCATTATACCATAAGAATAAGTAGGAGGAATAACTGATACTTCAGTTTCTACCTTCTCTCCATTACTCTTTAGAAGAGTAAGCATACTAGTAGCTGAGTCATAAGACATATCAGTTATGTCCTATCCTTCTACTTTTTCTATTTTTCGGCAAATAAAATCCTCGACCTCCATTCCAGAGTGACCATCCCACTCTGTCAGTAAATCTGTAATCTGATTGGGTAAATTTTCAAATTTTGCCATTTTTACAAATCAATTATTTTTCCATGAATCATCTTTTAACCAAGGTCTGTCTTGTAGCCAAGTTCCGCTACCAAAACAGCTTCTAACAGCATCGTATACGGTAAGCCAGACTAACTACGACCCTTTATATATAGCTCCAATGTTCTTTTGTACTCTTTGCTAAACTTGTTCTACAAGTTCTAGAATATCTTTTTGGACCTGTAATATTAACTTACCATTTCTATATATCATAATTTAGCAAAATCTTCCTTGACTTTAGCTTTTATCTATTTTAATATGTTAAGATATTCCTTATATTCATTAATAACTTCAGAATCAGAAGTAAGATTTTCTGAATAGCTATTATATGAATTGATTAAATCAAATTCTTCATCAACTGTAAGGAATCTTCTAACTATAGCTTTTACACAATCTTTGTAATTAGGCTGCCCATTTAATAATACCTAGATAAAACTATAGTAAGTTTTTTCTTTTATGGTATTGTCTAAATCAAGTACTTCAACACTAATTTCTTTTATATCATAGTTATAGTAATAAGTACCGTTCCCAAGTTTTTGGATTGTCTAAGGATAAACGTCCATTTGTATTCTATTCGGCTCTAACATAAGGTGTTATTTTAAAATTTATAGGAAATTTGTATCTAAGCAAAGAATAGTGTAATCTCCTATTCTTACTTTTAAAATAGTAGGGTTTATTGTTATACATGAAATGTACTCGAAAATGATTGTCATAATCAACAACCTCTACAATGTGAATATATTTATTATAAAACTTAGATATGTTAACTTCTTTTCCATTCCAGTTAGAGAATTTCAATCCAGTTAACTCCTCTACCTTTCTCAGCAAGTTCTTAGAGTTGCAAAATTTCATCCATCCAAAATAAGACCTCATTCTTCTATTCAATTCATCTTTATCAATCTTATTCTATTTATATAGATTTATAAGCCTAAACATCCTCATTTTTATAGATTTTCTCAGTAGAACATGAGTATGATAGAATTTATAGCCTACGAAATCAATACCTCTGCTTTCTACAGGGAATATTTGATAATTAGGCTTCAACTCTAGGTTAAGAACCTGTTTCAAATATAGTTTTATAGATACTAATACATTTCTCAAATAATTCTTGTCATTACCAAGAATCACAATATCGTCAGCATATCGAAAGTAGTACTTACATTTTAACTCCTCTTTTACCCAGTGGTCAAAATATGTCAGATATAAATTTGCAAAGAATTGTGATAGATAATTTCCAATAGGAACTCCCTTCGCTGAATAAATTATTTCTTTCAACAGTTTTAATAGTTTTTTATCCTTTATCTTTCTCTATAACATTTCGTATAAAATGTCGTGAGTTATAGAAGGATAGAATTTTTTTATATCCATTTTCAAGCAATACTTTGTTTCTTCTGGATGTTTCTATAACACCTTAAACAAATCATACTCTACTTTATGAATACCTCTATTTCGTATAGAGAAATATGTTTGGTCTATAAATATACTAGTCCAAATAGGCTCCATAATATTCATTATAGCATGGTGAGTTATTCTATCTGGATAGTATGGAAGTCTAAAGATTAATCTTTCTTTAGGTTCGTATATTATAAAGGTACTATATTCAGAGGTTTGATAAATCAAATCCCTTAACTTATCGGATAATTCCTTATTTTCTTTTAATCTATTCTTATCATGCTGCTTGATTCCACATCTAATAGACTTATTTCTTCTAGCTTTATCGTCAGCTAGTTCGATGTTATCTTCAGCGTATACTTTCTCGTGCAAATATCCTACACGTTTCAATTTTTTATATATTTCATCGGAAGCGTTCGAGAATTAACCTACTAACACCCTTCATTCAACACTACGTTATCTTTTGCCTAGAGGCAAGGATATTACTTAGCAAACTAAAAAAAAATAATAAAATGTTTCTAAATATATAATAACTCGACATTGGAATTGGCATTGCTGACGTCATTGTTAGAATTGAAATAGCTGAGACCTGCATTGCTGCCATTATTCGCGTTGCTGCCTACTAGCAGTACTTTTTTGCCAATCAACGGTTTTTAGAAGTAATATCCTACGATTTATCATCTAAATCGATTTTTATATTGTATATCTTAAGATACTCTATTCAGAGTCCTGAACCCGACAAAGGAAAAGGCATCGCCGACGACATTGTTAGAATTGAAATAGCTGAGACCCGCAGAGCCGCCATTAATCGCGCGGCCGCCCACCAGCAGCGTGCGAAGCGCTGTGCTGCTTGCGTTGCTGTAATGGTAATCGCAAATATAAGTAGTAACACTTCCTCCAACAGCGGATGGAATTATTTCAGCGGTTTCACCTAAGTCAAATGCCTTAATATAACCATCAGATGCTACTTCGTATCCTGCAACGGTTTTCTCTCCAACTACGTCGGTAAATTCCGATACGTTAGTAGTTGTATAGACAGTGCTAATCTCATTAGCAGCTGCTCTCACTATAACTACTCCGTCCAGGTTAGTCCAAATGTCTCCAAACGGATTATCGAATCCTCTCCAGCGAGGTACTTTAAATGTATGAGTTGCTACTGTATTTGTGCCATCTTGAGCTGTACATTCTGGAATAACTAAATCTTTTACTCCAGTGAAGTTACCAAGTTCATTGCAGTAACCACAAGGTGTAAGTGGATATGTTGCATTATACCCTGACCAACTTGTAGCTGCGTTAGCCCAATCTGCAACTCCAGATCCTAAACCTCCTTGATGATATCCATCTGCAGTTAACTCTGCATTATATGCAGCCTAAGAATTAAAATTAGCATATTCAATGACATAATTCCAGTAGAATATCCATTTGTAATATTCATAGCATAGCAATTCTGAACCAGCATTTGTTGCATATGTTCTCATAGTAGCTCTAGAAATATTAGTTCTAGGCTTTCCTAAATCACTTCTGAATATATCCTTAGTTTCTAATTCTGTAGTTAGATAATCATCGTAGTTAGCTCTATTTCCTCCACCTCTAAATGCAGTAGTAGTATTAACTACTGATACAGCTTTTGGAGTTGCGGAGACTGTGGTATCAACTGTACTTCTGTATGCATCTATTAATAGTTCAGGAATTTCTACCCATGAATCATCAATTTTGACAGTAGAAGTTCTAACCCATCTTTTGTTTCCATCGCTGCCAGATTTTCCATAAAATTTAGGAGTATTAACTCTTACTGTTCCATCAGTTCCATCTAAGACAGATGGAGTTTCGCCGTCTTCTTTATAAGACCAGTCATCTGGAAACAGATAGTAATTTACTACATCATTGTTTGCTACACAACCTCTATACGCTGACTGAATAGGAAGAGATTTATGCAACAAAGGATTACCTATTCTAGTAAGTTCCGGAGATGCTACTGTAACATCCCATTCTACTCCATAGGAATATAAATCCATATTACTATTTAGCTCAGTAACCTACTTATCAAGCTTTTGTTGTGCCTTCTACAATTCTTCCCAAGCCTCATTTAGTGCTGTAAATTGCTCTTCTAGCTTAGAACTTGAATCTGCCCATTCAGCAGTACCATCTGCTGAGAAAACTAGCATCTATCCAGACGCTCCTCCAGATGGAATATGTTTATTTCCAGAAGTAGTTGGGTGTACATAATTATTAGCATTATTAGCTATAGTACTTAACTTTTCCTTCTCAGTTTCAGTATAATTGGCTTCAGAAAGTCCCTTTCCTAACTCCTTATCTACTTTGCCTTCAAGCTCACCCTTAGTAGCTAATTCACTAATATCCTAATGCTCAGTCAAATATCCACTATCATTCTGTAACTAAGAAGTTTTAGTTGGAATTGCATTAGCTTTGGCATATGTCGTATCTATAACATTTCCAGCACCATCGTAAGTAGCTTTTAAATCGTATGTGGTTTCCCCAACCTTTATAGATTTGATTGCTGCCATATCATTGTATTATTAAAGTTTCATCAACTACATCGTGATCTATTCTCTCTATGGAAGCAGTTAGGTCCTCAACAGCCTTCTACAATTCTGCTTTAGTAGCATAGTTCTTGAGAACTTCCTAGTCTACTCCAGAGCCTCCTCCTATACTTCCTCCAACAACTTTTACTGGTTTGGCAGAACTCTTAAACTGTCCTTCAATATAAATTGTTCCCATATTGTTTAAAATATTAATTGTTCATTTTCTCCATCTACCTCTACACTAGAACCTGGCTATAAAGCGTCTATCTTTTTCTACAATTCGGCTACGGCCTAGCTAATTAGTTCTTCTACCTCAGCTTTGGTGTAGTATCTCTCTATAAGATATTCGCTCCTAACATATCCAGTATCTTGTAAATCTTTTTCTCCATAGGTGCAATAATAAGTATCTTCTTCAGTCTTACTATTCTCAACTAGGTCATCATAATCAGCTTGTGGTAAGCATACAAGTTTTGGTACTTCTTCAGTAATAGCAACTTGCTTGCCTCCAGCAAATAGCCTGTTATCTTCTGTGGTAAGTTTAACAGAACTCTCAATAACTTGCTCAGTTCCTGTTTCCTCAGAAGGTTCTCCAGTTGTTCCCTATTGTACTTCTTTTTCTCCAATTTTCTAAATAGTAATATCAGAAGTTTCTACTGATGTAGATTTCAAAAGCTCAGTGCTAAATTCTTTAGCAGCAGCAGCCTAATCATCCTGATATTTTTTCTAGGTAACAAATATGAAATCATCATCTCCGGTTTCAGGAGAGTCTCCCCTTAAACTTTCTTTTGTTACGTAATCTTCGGCTATCTAATCTGATAAATTAGATAATGACTATTGAGTAGCATAAGTAGACTGAGCATTTTCCTTAGTAAGAAATTTGTCATCAACCTGCTAAATAGTATAATAAGCCTTAATATCTTCTGTAGTAACGTAGTTTCCAAGTTTTTGCAAACCTTGAACTATTTCATCAATCTACTTCTTGGAGTAATAATTTGTAGCAACCCAGGACTGATATTGATTAGTAGTATGATAATTCTAATCCAAATATTCCTTAGTAATATAAACCTTTGCATCATTTGTAACGTCATATACATAGTAATATGTATCAGGCTCTACCGTCCCTTCCTCTACTAACTTTAGATACTCTTCTTCAGTTAATGTTACTAAGTTCGGAATATCCGATTCAGTAGCAATCTAATCTTCACCTATAAATAATCCTTCAGACTTAACGTCTACTACTAACTAGCCCTCTCCCTCCACTACAGGAGATTTTATCTACCCAACAGTGATGCTTTCTAAGGAGCCATCTCCATCTACCTTAAGAGTTTTATCTAACTCGTCTTGGATAGCCTACTAATCTTCCTCATATTCTTTCTTTGTAACGAAGACAAAATCATCTCCTTCCATTCCCTCTCCTCTAAGGCTTTCTTTAGTAACGAAAATATCGTTTGTTTCTTCCTTAGTATAATACTTAGTCAGTGATAGAGCTAAAGAATCGTTAGAGACATAATTAGTAGTTAATTCTTCCAGTGTAGCATAATCTGATAGGCTAGCAATAGTGTTATCTAAGTCTGTTCTAATCTATACTACAGTAGTATTAAGAGCCTTCTATTTTAATTGCTCTTCTATCTTTTTCCCCCATTCCGCGGATAGGTAAAACTAGTTATCGTCTAAGCTATCCTCATATATATAATAATATGTCTCAGCATGAAGATATGGTTTACTTTCATCTATGGGCCTAAAATCGTCTGTAGTATTCTCAGACCATTCTTTATATTCAGCCTCTGTACAGGTGATTATCTAGATAGATTCATAGGATGCTTTCCATCCTTCCTTGTATTTAATCTTAGACTTATCAATCAGCATATAAATATTTCCGTTATCTATGTTAGCAACGGTCATACCTTGATAAGCATACTTCTCTGGAATAGAATAAAGTTCGTCTAAGTTATTAACGACTGTTCTATTATCGAGAGGCTTCGGAGTTTCTACGGTTAAAGCGACACCTAAGGTAGCATCACCTGTATATTTAAATGCCATTATTGTGATAGAATAAAGTTAATTTGATGTGGCAATGCTGAGGAGTAAGTATCTTTCTTAGTCCATACCTTGTAAGTAAATCTATTTATCTACTCGGTAGACGTTTCCCAACCACTTAGGTCTACATTTAAATATCCAAGTCCTCCATCTACGGTAAATGAATTTAACTATGTGTTACTTCCTGGCAATTTTATAATAGCCTTACCACTTAGTGAAAATGTGATAGTTCCAGACGATTGTCCAAAAGGAACTAGCGCCTATTTAATCACACCATCAGTATTACCAGAATACCAAGGATATGTGGCTACTACCTAAGCGGTAGCGGAAATAGAACCAGCTTCTACTCTCTTATCTGTAACTTCTCCTTTATTATTTATCAAATATTCTCCAGCGGCATAACTCACTGTACCAGAGTGAGTATAAGTACCAATAGAATTATATGTATCAGACTCTACAGGAGAACTGTTATAAGTAATAGTTTCTCGTCTGTCAGTTTCTTCTCCAGCATCATTCTTTATAAATGTAAGTGTAGGAGTTAATAAAGCAGTTCCCACTTCTACTATTTGAGAAGTAAAACTATAATAAAGCTATGGGTATACTAAATCTCTAACTACTGTTGGAAACAGTAAAGTATCAATAATTTCATTAAAGGGCTTGCCCTTAAGTTTCTCTACTGTAGTCCCTTCAATTACTGTTGAAGTAGTATCATCTGGGAGTTCCGTCTAATAAGTAGCTATAGTTTCTAAGTTAGTTTGTATATTAGTAATACTTTCAGTATTAGCTTCTACTTTAGTATTTGTCTCTTGTTGTGCTTCCTAAGTTTTCTATACTTCTTTCTTTGTTTCTTCTAGAGCAGGTTCAAGATTCTTAACATAGATACCTGGAAGGATAATAGAAGAGGTTTCCTCTCCAATCTCCTATTCTATTAAATGAATAGCATTATCTTCCTAAGTAGATAAAATCACCTCTAAGGAATTATTTTCCTTTAGTTCTATAGTTTTGGAATTTTGGAGACTATTCTTAATCCAATTAAGAATGTTTTTATCAACATCTATATTCTCAATAGCATTGTTCAACTCAACTATAGCTTCATTGATTTTTACTATTTCTTCAGATAGATTATTAATTCCTTTTCTATTAGTATCAATTTCTCGCTGTAAATCCTCCTTCAATACAGATATAGAAGTTCTAATATTGCTTATATCGACTTTCAGTTCTTCTATTGCTTCTGTATTAGATTCATATTCGCTAATAAAGTATAGGGCATAGTCTAGGGCATCCTTCACAGTATTAATGCCTTCTGCAACGTCACTAGTATAGGTCCATTTTTGTTCTATATACTATACTAGGTCTTTTTGCAGTTCTATGGTTCCACTAATGTTTCCCCACAATAGACTCTACTCATCAGCAATACCTAAGTTCTTTCTTACTTTAGCTTTTTCTAGTTCTGTCCTATATTCTCCTAAATAGTTATTTCTTAAGAGAGGTATAGGCTCACATTTTATAGGCTTACCCTTTTTACCACAAGGCACTATATCTGCGTTACTTACCGAAGTGTAAATAGACTGTATCATTCTAGTTTAATAATTGCTATTTAATAAATTCGTGATTATCTAGTCTTACAGGTAGGTTAATAAAACAAATTAGATTAAGAATATCTTGATAATCTGGTTTATATCCCTTTTTGAGTTTTCTTAGAAAATCCTCATACCTTTTAATAGCCTTTCTCTTAAGAGCATCCACAACCTATACGTTTATGTCCATGGTGGTGATTGTCACAGAATCCTCCACAGGTACGGAACATCGCTAGTAATCTTTCAGCCTCCATGAATTGTTTAAAGCATATTAAATAATCTATAATGTTAAGAGTCATCCATATGAAATCTCGAGCAAATATATCTGCTTCCTAATCTCTAGTTAGACACTTATTTAGTAAAGCATCAAAGAGTTTCTTACAATAATTAATGTAACACTACTACAAGTTTCCTGTAAAGAAAACATCTACCTTACATTTTTTTATAGTAGTTCCTTCTATGTTTCGTTCAAGAACTTCTTTAACTGTACACTCTTCTAGCTTACCTTCTACTTCTTTATATAATTTTTCTCCATCAGTAACATAGATAGTCTCATAGTATTCCTTGTATTCGTCCGATGAATTTTCATACCATTTCATATTAGGAATAATGATATGGTCTACTACGTAATAACCATCATCCTTGACCTTAAACATACACGAGTCTAAGTCTTCTGTATGGTCATTAAGTAGGACATCTATCAGAGTAGCATCGCTTATACTAACTTTGATGATAGTATTCAAGGTAGCACTCTCACTATACTTATAGGAGTCGTAAGAAGTTACTACCTCTACATCTTCATCAATATACTAGCCATATTCTTTTGAGAAATCTTCTATCAGTATTTCCCCATTAATTTGGGTATGTATATCAATACTAAATTCCATATTGCAATAATATTAAGTGTTAGGCCATTGACCGTATTGAGCTGGTGTAGAAAAAGGTCCCCACTTTCCAGATTGCTTTATACGTCTAGACATAAAAACAGAAGTAAAAGATAAACTAATATCTTGTGGATAGTCAGTCCAGGTATAAGACTATCCATCTGGAGTAGGAGGTAATTTATCAATCCCAGAGGAGGGCTGTCCATTCCAGTAGTAGTTATAGTCATAGGCTTTAATAGAGGTTACTTCTGTGGTTTCTCTCCCGTCAGAATCTATATAGAGAGGATCTCCTTTTTCATTCGTTTTTTGTTTATACTCTATAACTGGTGTTATTCCCTCGGTTCTAGTATATATAGTCTATATAATAGTAGAGACATCACTCGCTACTATTTCATAGATAGTAGTTCCCTATGATTCATCAGCTCCCTAAAAAGTAAATTTAGTTCTTTTCCATATATATGGATTCTCTTCTGTTGGAAGCTCAAAAGTATCAGACCACTACTTACTTGATAGTTTTATTTCAGATTCATCGGCAGTATTAGCAGGGAGATAATGTATTTTAATAATAATACTATTAACTGCTTCACTTGAACCGGATAAATCTGATACCTACTTAAATAATTTTTTTAAGTCGTCTTCTACATTTGATTTAGAACCGGAAGCATTACTTATAATTACTGTCCCATCAGAGATAGGATAAATCTACTACTAATCTTTGTTGTATACAATTGTTCCAGTTGCCATATTAATGTATTTGTCTTATTTTGTCATTATATGGATTTCCATCATGAAGCTAAGCCAACTCTATTTCAGTTCTTTTTTCTTCAATATCCATTTGTCTATCTTTATAAGTAGAATCAGACTGAGCTTTAAGCCAGTTAACTTTATATTCTAACTGCATCTTCTACTATTCTAATCCCAGTCTCTATTCATCTAAGCTTTCAATCTTTTGCTGAGCTTTCTATAATTCTTGCTATAACTACTGAGCCTATTGAGAAGTTTCTTCTAATTTTTCTTGTAGTTGCTGAAGCTGATTATTTTCCTCTTTGCGAACTTGAACAGCTTTCTTAACCTTATATTTAAGGTCTGTCAGACTCTTAGATGTAAGAGCCTCAAAAATAATATCTGGATCCATCTGTTGACTTTTTACGAACTCTGGAATGATTGCTTTTATAGTCTATAAATCTTCCATCACTTCTGAACTAGCAGTAATATGAATATCGTAGTCAGTAACAGTAAAATACTCAGGAAGTGCGGTGAATATCTGTTGATATTTATCCCCAAGTATAATAGTACCAGTCAATCCTTTCTTATATGTTATTTTAGCCTAGTTTAGACTATCCAATAATATCTCACAAGTGATTAGGTCCATCTACTAGAAATAATGCTTGGTTACTATGTAAGAGTTAGTAACACCTTGCTTAATATTAGTTACAGCATCGTGAGTTTCTATTCCATTTAATCTTTCTCTAAATACTCCAGTTATAGATGATGTAGTTTGTTCTACTGATTGAATTGCTAATTCAATAGCCTATACAGCCTAAGCTTTTAAGGTATCATCAAATCCATTGTATATCTAGTTAGGTGCTTGCGCTCCATCATTTCTTCCCTCCTAAGTGGAATCAATCCACATGATACCACCCTTCTTGTATGCTAACCATTTCTACACTCTTTCTGGCCATTTTACGCCTAGGTTAGTAGGAAGCAATGACATATCCATGATTACTCCAGCAGTACCGCTGTTAGCTATCAGGTTGTCCCTATAATAATTTAACAAGTCATATCTATCCTGTAGATGTGCACACTTTAATATCAGAGAGTACGGTTGTTGGGAACGATTTAAGAAATATACCCCATTCACAGACAAAGAGCAGAAATTAGGATTATCTTTCGACCTCATAACAGTCTTGTCTAGACCTCTCAGAATATATATTTCTTCTCCAATTCTAATGGTATTGTATCTCTACATTACAAAATCGTCATCAGTTTCTATCCACTCTACATCATAAACAGGAATTAACTAAAATCTATGAGCACTATATTCATTATCTGGATATCCAGGAATAGTTTCATGATTCTAATCTTCGTTTACTATAGTACAAGTGTCACCATAAACTCTTCTATAAACTGCAGCTGAATCATCAGCTCTCCATTCATCTTTTAGTCTTTTCAAATCTTCTCTAGAGATTTCTTTTCCGTATTTAGCTAATATCTAGCTTTTACTCATCCATTTTCTAACCACAACTCTATACGAATTTCTAACATATGGAGATTCTGGATTCCTATCTACGAAAGTATTTAAAGGATTCAGAACTTCTATTTCTATGTTAGTTCCAGAAGATGATGATTTTACTCTGAAAAATGTATAGCCAGTAATTAATAAATCTGTAAGTAACTATCGGAGTTTAGTTATTAAATCGGTTTCTCTAGACTGCATGATATAATGAATAATATTCTATGCAGCTATCTCATATTGAGAAATAAAAGACTAATCAATGTCTTGAATAATTTTATCTAACTAAGTCTTCACGGCTTTATCTGTAATATCTTTTCCGTCGATAAATTTCAGAATAGAATTACTTAAATGGTCTCTAAGAAATTTAACTATCCCTTTAGTTATTTCTAACTATTTTTCTCTAGTGATATTACTAATGGTATCTGAATCCTTACAAGAAATCTTCGGAAGGATAGGGGTTCCTAGATATTCTCCTACTAGAGCATCTACATGCTTTTTTAGTAATGGTGTAAATTCTACAGAAGTAGGACTACCTATTCCAAAGTTTTCTTCCAGGTAACGAAACTATTCTGGGTCTCTCTTTCCGTTATAGTAATTATAGGCTTTCTATAATTCGTACTTATCATATACAAGCTCCGCAATAGCCTCGTTCGTCTTGTCTATCAGTTCTTTTTCTTTCATAACATAAATTATGCTGTTCTGGAGGAAGTTTAGTTGCATTATAGTATTTAACTCTTTGTAACTTCCTACTTCTTAATTCTTCCTTTATAAATGGGAGAAATTCTTCATCAGGTAAATCAGCTATAATGACTAAAGGCATCTCTGACCTATCAAAGTTAAACGATACCTTATAACCAACTGGATCTAGGTTCTGAATTTCAAGCCCACCTACGTATTCCATTTTGTACAAGTCTCTCATATAACCTAGGATCACTTGTTTCAATTCTGTATGGGTCATCGTATTCATTTTTTTGTATGTTAGTTTCAAAAGTCTTAGAAGTTGGTATAACCCCAAATCTTTTGATTCCTCTCTCGTCGTAATAATAACCATAATCTTGGAATTGTTCAACTTCTTTTTCAACAAGCACTGGCTATCTTCCTGACAATTCCTAGTCTGCCAATTCTGTCATTCCTACAGCGGCTACAATATCGAATTTACCTTTATTCTCATCATTATATCCAGTAAATTGGTCTAACATTTCTTCAAACCATATAGTATGACAGAAATCCTCAATAAAGGCTGCTGTCAAATCAGTATGTTGTTCTATAATAGTTTTGGTAGCGGGTGTTCCGTACTATTTAGTAGTTCCATTCTTGACGTCTGTTAGAGTAGCTCTAGGTCTTTTCATAAAGTAGTTTAAACAACCCTTTTCTCTAGCCCAGGTAATCATACCTACACGGGTAGCTTCTATGTTTATTCTACAATTATAGTATCTAGCTAAACACATAGCTATTTTATAGGCTTCTCTAATGTCATTAGGTCTGTCTTTATACATAGCAACATACTACGGTTCGTTTAGACCAAATGCTCTTCTTTTTATAGTTATACAGAAATCAGAAGGATCTCTTGTTTCTTTTGAAGTTTGACTAGCTCCTATATCAATACCGTCTATTCCTGCAACATATAAATCATGCATTTCTTTGTACGCTGGAGATTCAAATTCTTCTCCCCTTTCCTCGGCTTCCTATCTAAGTTTATCCATCTACTCTTTATACAAATCAGACCATACAGGATGTTCAAGTATTTTTACTTTTCCGTTAATATTAGGAATCCATTTAAAACCATCTATATTATCCTAGGTGTGTTTATTATTTTTATAGAAATAGTCTATGTATCCAGATTCTGGTCTTGGTCCTATTTTCTTAAGTCTTATATTAGCTAACTGGTCCGCAATAAGAATCTTGTTGAACTTGTTAACACCTTCAAGATTAAATGCTTCTTCTGCATTCCAACATCGTTCGGCACACTTCTTTAGATAGTCGTCTGGAACTGCTAATAAATTGTCACGCTCTTCCTATAGATACTTTTTATATTCTACTGTATTACATACACCTCTATGGTCCATGTATTCTGAATTTAGAGACTAGACAAAATATGGAATGAAGAACCCACTTTCAATAGTAGTCCCATCCTGTGTATAATTATGTCTAAATGGAAGAACTTTGTAAGCTTTTGGATTGTAATATATCTTCTTAAGACCTGCTAATGGAGCACCCATATCACCACCAGTACCTCCAAATAACATTGTTCCACGAGGTTTACCCTGAACTTCACAAAGCTCTTGTCCCTGCACTACAGCAGTATCTAGTCCGGGCCAAGACCCCGCTTCATCATATATTAATAGGTCAACACGGTCTCCACGAATATTAGATGCCTTAGCTCCATTTATTCCAACTACTTCTGATTTAAATCCAACATCCTCAAACTGTCCGTTTACCTTAATCTGTTTACCAGACTTCTTTCTTAAGTCTTGGTCAATCAAACGTAGTTTGAAGAATCCCCCTCCTGTACAAGTATTCAAGAATGTTAAAGCATTATCAAACTTACTAAAAGTACCTTTAAGGAAGGTATCATTAAAACAAGTAATCATTACTCTGCTTCTTCTGATTACTGAATACATTCTTGCAGATAAGGATGCATTTATTTCAGAGAATCCAATAGAACGAGCTTTCATAAGAGCTGCGTGTTTATGCAGAACTCTAGCCATCTATAGATAATGAAAGAACATATAATGAGATGCGAAAAATATAGGAAAGTCACTACTTGTTCCTTCTCCAGATGCCTTGTTATCATCAATAATAGGAAGCTAGTAGAAGTTTAGGAAGAAATAGTTATCTCCAGTAATTGTATAACCATTAACAGTCATTCCGTATTTACATCTTCTATACTATTCCTTCCAAAACTCATTATATCTCTTACTATCTTTTAGATATGGACAATACTTTCCAGTTTTTCTATACACTTCTCTGGTCTCAGTAAACCAATCTGGGTCGAAGTCAAGACCGTGTGTTTCATCTATTGGTCTATATCCAGTTATTTCATAAGATAAAGTAGGGTCAAATACCTCTATCTTATCTCCTCTCTTTACATCCCAATAATCAGCATTTTTGCTCCTTTCCTCTCTTATCTTCTATACTAGTTCTCTAGCTTCTTTGGCATCCTCTTTTTGTTCTTTCTCTCTTACCTAATCTACTATATTCTAGATTTCTTCAGGTAATATTTTTTTCTTTCTAGGCATAATTAAAAGTCTCCTGGGTCAAAGCCGTCTGTAGCTCCACCTCTTACAGTAGATTGTTCTGTAAGCTCTTTCTTAACCTGCTCTTCTAGTGTTACTAATTCTTCATGAACTTTATGAAGAGTAGCCATTTCTTTCATTACCTTTTCAGCTTGAAAGACGGGTTTGCCATTATTATCACGTTCATTTAAATCTACTATAGTATCAAAATAATCAATAAACTAGTCAGCTGCTCTTTTAGCTGCTTCTAGAAGTTTTATTGATTTGTTAGAATCCTACAATGCTCGGTATTTTCTACAGGCTTCCCTGAATAACGGGTCATTAAATTCGGATTCAGATAGTCCAGAGTCACTAATAGCTTCATCATGTCTTTCATGTTCTGAATATTGGCTATAGGGACTCTTCCAATCAATAGCTAGATAAATGTAAGATAATTCTCTAGTTACTCGTTCCTTGTCAACAGATTTATCTCTCTGTATCAAAGCCTTAAACTCTTTAACTAGAAGAAGCTCTGGTTCATTTATTTCTAACTATTTAGTTAAAGTGTTATAATTAAATACATTCATACTCATCAATCATTAACATCTTTAATCTTTTTATTTCATTTTAGAACCGCATTTACTTACTTTCATTTTAGAACCACAAGCATCCTTCTTAGCATACTTTGTTCTATCTGGAACCCATTTTCCATTTTTGAAATTTCCCTTGTGTCCCCTGTTCGCCATAACCTCCTGGTCATTATATTTATTAATTGATACGGAATCTCTGGACGCTTCATCCTTTGCAGATTTCATATCCTTTTTATACTAAGCTCTTCCAGCTTTGAACTTGTCAACTTCATTAGCTTTCTTAGTAACCTTAGTTCCTTTCTATGCTTTTTGGCAAGCTTTGCAGATTCTTCCTCCCTGTTTAAAATAAACAAGTTCCTCTCCTTCTGGGCATACTCCTTTTAATTTTTTATAGTATTCTAGTTTAGCTCCAAGTCTAGCCATAACTCCGCCTTGCATCTTCTACATAAATTCTTGATACTTGGCTTTGATTCCATCTTCTCCAAGCTACTCAGCGTAAGCCTATAAATCTTGCTCTGATTGTAGTTGTATCCCTTGTGCTTGGGCATCTTGTATCAAGTATGCCATGAATGCCTTCTGTAATTCTTCCTAATTAGCCATTACTCTTCTACTTTAATTAAATCCTTTGTATTAAATACTGCTTCCTGCATTAATCCAGAATCAGTAAACCATCTACATCTTAGTCCTCGTAATCCTTGGTTATCTTTAAATAAAGCTGCTTCTCTTCTTAGAACAAGCATAACTGGAGAGTGCATTACTTTACACTACCGTAAAGTAACACAATCCCCAGGCTTAAAATAAACTTTTTCATCAATTGTTTCCATGCTTCAATTCGTCTCTTCTTTCAGTTAGTTTCTCATTAACTACAGCCATGATTCTATTCTCATTAACTACTACAAATCCTAGTTTATAGAATGGAACCATACATTCGCTAGCTATTGTATAAAATACAATATCTCCAGGCTTCAAGAACTCACACTTGTGTCCTACTTCTATCACAGTTCCTACTTTAATAAATTGTTGTTCTTCTTCAATTTCTCCAGTCTCATTAGATTTATAAGTAGGAGTAAATCCACCTAAATCAGTAATAAGACCACTTTTAGTAGTTTTTATTTTTTGGAATGGGTTTTGTTCAAAAGGTTTAATTAATGCATACCCATACATCGGCATAATTTCAAGTCCATTCATATCGTTAGATAATGACTTAGCGTAATCCTCTAGTGCCTGATTATGTTTGGAGAATTTATCCTCTAACTCATCTACTGCGGTATTAAACTTCTCTTGTTTTTCTCTTAATAATGTTTGGTCTGCAGCTTCTCCATTTAAAATAAAATGTTCTCCCGTACCTTCCATTCCAGTTAATGATAGTGCTAGTTTTTCGTTACTGTTTAATTCTGTTCTTAAAGTTTCCATAATCCATTTTACCATTTACATAAATCACAATGTTCATCTTCAATTCTTGTTTTATTCTCTAATATACAACCACATTCATCGCACACTTCCCCAACAGATGTTTGTAATTTATGGGAACAAGCGTCACAAATTTTTAATCTTTTGGTTGCCAAATCTTGATTTATTCCGAATATATTGAAATATATACTTTTCAATATTGTCAAAGGTTTAGTAAATATTGCTTTAATCCACTTCCATATCATATCTTTTTCCTCCTTTGTTTCCCTATTTATATTTTGGACAGTAAGTATATAATGCTTATCTAGTTTATATAATATAGGAGTTCCATAAATTACCATTTCCCTGCTGGACAATGTTTCTTTTCGTTTGGAATCTTCTTCTCTAGTAAACATCCACATCCCTTTATATACCCTTCTTTAGGGCTTATACTTATATCATTATTCTTTGGATTTAGATACAAATGCCCATTACATAATCCATTATCTTGGTCACATATTGGACAGCGTCTACATATCTCAAATCTTTCTTCTATTTCCTCTAGTGTCATAATTAATATTCAATACGTTGACGTTTTCTTTTATTTTCTGCCAATATAGATTCCTTCTTATAGAAGGCTAGCATTTTTATAACCTCATCTTTTAGATATGGCAAATGATATACTGTCATATTATCATTATGGTCGAAATGTACCAAAACCAAATCCTCTATTTCAAACTCTGGATTTTTCTTTTGAATCATCCAAGCATAAGTACTTAATTGTAAAGTATAGTGCCAGTAATTAACATCATCTAAATTATTTAGAGGATATTTCATCTTAACAGAAGTTTTAGTTTTAGAATTGAAGAAACTCTTAGTTTCTATTTTCTTATTGGTCTTCCAGTCTCCTATAATTATCTTATTTCCTCTTTTAACTAATAAGTCAATCTGTCCTGCTATTCTTAGCTTTCCATCATCCGATACTCTAGATATTAAATACTCAGGATATACACCATTCTCTAAGTCTAATTCATTGTGGTCTTTTATACACTCGAACTTGCCACCTATTTGATATTTACTAAGGTCTATGTTCTGTTTCTTTTTATAGAAAGAGTTTTCCAAATCTGCATGGATTTTAGTTCCCCTCTCGCATGAGTTTCTATTCTCTAAATCCCAAGCATCTAAGATAGCTTGTTGCTCTTTATTAAACTCGTCTTCTGTAATGTTATGAAGTTCAAGTAGAACTTTATCAAATTTCTTAGTGTTTAACAAAGACTTTTTTTCTATAGCCCAATCTTCTTTAGGTAAGAGTTTCTCTAGTGCTTTATATGCTGACCAGAACTCCTTATCAAATGGTTGGGTGAAAGAATGAATTAAAGTCGTTACAGATATAAACTTCTGTTCTGGCTTTGTAACATCATAATAAATATGAGCTTCTTCCTCAAAAGCTATGTTCCCATTTTGTTTTGTAATTTTACTTTTGTCCATTAGTCATAATTCATTTAATCATTTATCACATTTATCTATATTTATTTGATACTTTTCAAGTATATTAATATTCTTTGTAAGATACAAATCAATAAATAATACATTATATTAAAAATGTCTAATATGACAAAAATGGTAACATTTGGATGTCCAATTTTTAAAAACGGGTCAGGCATTCATATTAAAGAGAAAAACAAAGGTAAATTTACTGCCTCTGCTAAGGCTGCAGGATAGTCTGTACAGGAACATGCTAAATCTGTACTAAACAATCCTAATGCTACTCCTCTTCAGAAGAAGCGTGCTAACTTTGCTAGAAACGCGGCTAAATGGAAACACGAAGATGGAGCTAAGATACATAAACCAAGTGGACATAGATCTATTCTAGATAATGGATGGATTCCTACTACTAGATTAAAGAAAGGAAATTATGGATTAATTAAAACAAGAAAGCAATGAGCGCTGTAGTTAAATTAATTAAAGAATTTATACTTAAGATATATCTTTATTTACTATTTATATTTAATAAGTAATATGGACTATAATAGAGCAACTCTTTATGCGGCTACTGGTCGTACTTTATTACTCCCTGGCTGGAAAGGGTATTTTTATTGGGACTATACTAAGAATGAATTAAATTTTAGAAATGGAGACTATCATTTAGATAACAAATAGCTCAAGGAGAAAGGAGTTATGGAACGTAATGATTGGTATTATATAATATGATAATTAAAAATTATATTATACCGTTTGGAGGTTATAAAGTAATTAATCTGTTTGGATTAATATTTACTAAGTCGGATTTGACTGATGAGGATAAGAATCACATCCATTCAGTATAGATTTTAGAATGTGCAATAGCGTTTGCAATACTTATATCTATATTATTTGGATTAGAATGGGTATGGTTAGCTATTCCATCTTTCTATATCTGGTATGGATTAGAGTATTTAATTATACGACTATTAAGACTTAAAGATTCTCAAAATGATTGCTACAGAGATGTAAGCTTTGAAGAAGAAGCTTATATGAATGAAGACAATTTACAGTATCTAGAAGGATAGAGAAAGATGTTTTCATGGATAAAATATCTAAAAGTTAATGCATAACAAAATAGGCGAACTTAGACAATTAAGTCTAGGCTCGCCTATTTTTATTTACTATTATACGTACAAGTGATTCTGTTTGGCTCTTCCCACCAAGGTTTATCTGAAAGTGGAGTTCTGATGCTATTGGGCCATGGAGTAGTTTCCTCTACTATAGCCTCCATTATTTTAAATAATGTATCCAAGTCTAGCTCTGGAAGCAGCTCATGAATATTAGTTATTGTTTTCTTATAATTTATCATACCCTTCAAAAGTGTCGTTAATAATTGCTTTCTCTATTGTAGTATCTTTATATAAACCATGTTGTAGTATATTTCTTACTTGATGGTCTACTTGATTCCATATATCTAATAATATAGAAGAATCATCTGAAAGACTATATTGTGGATAGCTAGCCCTTAAACTGCTAAGTACTTTGCCATTAATGTCAAATACGAAATTTTTTATATCATCTGTAGTTTCTCCAGAAATTCCTGCAGCTCTTTGTAAAAGTTTAAGAGCCTTTTCATATACTTCCCTTTCTTCACGCTCAATTCTTGAAGAATTGAACATCATCATATTTGCGGCTACTGACATATTAGTACGATACACTTAGCTTATTTAAGTTGTCTAGATAATCTAAGAACCATTGTTCGTTTTGTTTTCCTTCTTCTACAATAGTATTAATTAAAGATTCTGTAGCTAATAGTGTTATTTCTGCTAGCTCCTCTAATTCCGATTTAGTAAGTTCGTTATATTTTTCAATCAAGTTTAACATAATCCATCCAGTCTTTTATATATGATTTACATTCTTCCAAATCTGGATAGATACTTGTTATAGAGCATCCAGTTTTCGGATTTTTAAAGTGATGCATCTTAGTCTCTTCTTTTTTCTCCTCTTCTGTATTTCTATTTAATGTTCTATTCCAATAGTTGTACTTTTCATCTAACATTTCCATATCACATTCCTCTAATATTTTCATATTAGGGTTATTCATTATCTTGTCGTATTTTCTCTTTAAATTAGAGACTTTGACAACATCATTTCCATTTAATACAACTGCACACTGTTTCATTTCAATACCTTATAAGTACATATCTTGCCTATCTGTTTTCCTTGAATTGTTATTTGCGGAAGAAAATAGCAGGCTTGATTCTCAAATTCTTGAGGTACAAAGATATAATCAAACTTACTTCCAACTACCTTCTCACAAACTTTATTCCAATCGTCTCCCTCTTCTATAATAAGAGTTTTAGCTCCTGTTGGAGTTACTACATAATTCTCATTTAATTTTATCATAACTATTAATTTTGGCGTTGCCCTACTAGGATTCGAACCCAGACTAAATGATTTAGAGTCATCTGTGCTGACCATTACACCATAGGGCAGTAACTTATTTCTCTTTTAGAGATTTATTTTCTGCTGCCAATTTCTCTAGTTCTTTTCTTAATTGTTCATTTTCGTGAAATAAAGCCTGCATAGTATTAGCTAATAGTATTCTCATTTGAGCAACCTATTCATACATAAGCTTTCAGTTGTTCAATTCTCTTTTTAGCTATATCTGACAATGCCATTTTGAATTTAGCAATACCAGCTCTTACTGTTTCTAACTTGCCGCTTTCTAAGCATTCTTGTATTTTATGAACTTCAAGCTCTCCTAGATATTCGCATACATCTATAAATAAATCATCATCTAGAGATTCTAAATATTTCTGGAATTGGTCTACCTCTTCATTAGCTAGACAGCTTTCCTCTTTCTATCTCTCATAAGATATTAATAAGAATAAAGAATCATCTGTAGATTCCGCTTTAATGGTTAGACCATTACTTGATAGATAATACTCCTAGTTCTTATTAATTGCATCAACGAGATTCTTAAACTCGTCCTAATTTAGTAATGTTTCTAAGTCTGTAATCATAATTGTCTCTTTTTTAGTTATATACAACAATACCTTCTGAAAAGTTAAATACAAAGTTAAAAAATTCTAATTCTAATATTATACATATTTCATTTAGTTATCCGCAAATGGGTACAGGTACTTTATATAAATAGCCCCCTGGGGGTTTAATAAATTCGGAATTTATATACAGGTGAAAATTACCTAGATTCCGAAAATTATATGAGAGACTGTTATGGCGGTCCACAACCCCTTTAGTCCCCCCCTGTATATTGATATAAAACTAAAACAAAAACAAAAGTAACTCACAGTATTAACAAATTAAAAATTTTTAGTATTATGACACTCGAAGAATTAAAGAACAGTAATCTCAGCGTAGAAGAACGTGCTAAATCAGTGGTAAACTCATTAGGTTTGGAAGGTAATGAACGTTCAGTTGTTGTCGGCTTGAAGAAGGGCGATAAGTTCCAGATTGTTGCTATGAACAAAATGGAATTGACAAACAATACACAAAGAGAAGGACAAGCAAGATTTGTGCCTATCACTTTCACAACTGACAGCGGCGCATCAATTGGAGCTAAACACTTCGCTGGTGTAACTATCGACGACGAAGCTCCTGCTATTGGTTCCACTCCTTTGGAAAATGCAAATTTCCTTGTTTGGTGCATTGACCATAAAGTAACATTTGTGGTAAAGAGCATCACCTCTGAGGACATCGAAGCACACGGAGGAGTTCCGGCTTACACCAAGAGAACTTACAAACTTGAGGTTGAGGATTACGAGTAAAAGATTGGGGAGAAATCCCCTTTCTTTTATATACAAATAATCTTTGTAGTTATGGACACGAGAAAAAAGTTCAGAACGAAAAAGTGTTTGTATAGCTGGGGAATAATCTATGACCCAAAGACTGGAGAAAAGTTAAATCTCAAAGCTGATAGAGTTTATTGCAAAACTTCAGAAGCATGGGTTATGACTTATCAAAAGTCAGAAGAAGACATTCCAAAAGTAATAAGAATTGTCTTTGTAGATTAACACGACTCTCTCGTGTATAAATAAGTGAGAGTGTAGCAGAATCTTATAGCTAATCTCAGCGCACAACGAGATTTAAAATAAGTCAAACGTGCAACTCTAAGGTATTACGAGTATAAATAAAATGCCCATATGAACTCCATCATTGGAACATTGGTCAACGGAGAAATCAACAACAAAACAAAAAAAAAATCAAAACCGAGTTAACTTTTGTAGTAGTTTTAGTTTTTATGTCTGGCTGAGAGGAAAGACTATCATTTCTTTTGAAAATTCAGTTTCACAAAAGAAGGAGAAGAATGTTCCACAAACTCAAAGGCAGATTTTCCTACTTTTTCCAGTTTTCAAAAAATCGCCAGTAGGACGAGTTTTATAACTCATACTACAATGATTATTTACTCTAACATTAGCCTATAAAAGGCAACAAAAAGCGGGGTTACGCAGATAGCCCAATATCCGAAAATAACTGCTATTAATGAAAATGAGAGTTCGCAAACTTATCTCATGAGTAAGGAGGATTGAGCTATAAGATTGGTCACTTATAGCAATATATGAAAGTACTGCTGACATACCAGTAGACCATGTATGTCATATTTTTATATGTTATGCAATTGTATTAGAAGTTGCCTGGTATAAGCCGCTAGATTAATAAGGCTAGCTGATAAGAGGATACCTCATAAGGGTATATTTCCTACCTCGAACTCAGTCGCAAGAATATGGATTAGCTACCTATATTCTTAGTGAACGTTAGTAACGTAGCTATTTGATTTTCAGTATAGGAAACTGAGAATTAAGTAGTTGAATAACTCTCTATCTTATACTAGTTGCCAAGATAGAGTTTTCCCCATTAGTATAATGCCTTCCTCTAAAGAAGGAGATTCTGGTTCAAACCTGGAGTGGGGAACTTAGTATTTGAGGACTACAGCTACTTGTAGGCTCTATTTGCTGTTAAGGACTATAATGGGTACGCCCAGAGACTATGTAATTGTTGTGAAACAATTCAAAGGAGAGTGGCACAGGAAGGTCTTTTGATAGTGTTCACCCCACAGCGGTGGGGATATTTTTAAAACTCAGCTTAGGAGAGTATAAAATACCATCTGATGAGACTATGTATTATATCTAGGCAAACTCTCCTCAAGGTAAGAATCTTTTATATAATGGTTGAGGTCTGGAATTAAGGATAAACATAGTTTTGAAACCGGAAAAAATAACCAGAATTATGAGAAATGGTTCAGTTCTAATCCCAGAGGAGCAAAAGCTTACGGAGACTTTGCAATCTGGGGACTACCAGTTAAACCTTCTATAATTAATCCCAACTGGGATGACTAGATTAGGCTTATAAAAAGGCAGAAAGCTAATCCATCTGGGCAGGAGGTCCAATAGGTGCTTATTTAAGCAAGGATAGAGCACGTTCTGTAAATATGTCTGAAGGTGTTCTTACAGACGATTATGCAACATAGGTTCTTAATTCTGACCCTATAAAAGGAGTATTTACTATAGTAGGTCCAGATATTCCTGTAAAATCTGTATTTGGAGGATCTGGAATGTATGATGTTAGTCCCAAAAAGCTATATAATCCATTCTTATCTCTTACCATGATGGGAATGCTAGGTTATAAACATTTAAATAAAGATGAATAAATTTACATTCAAAGAGTGGTGCCAACTGGCTATGCCTCAATTAGATCAGAGTGGACTTCCTCTAGAAGAAACAAGACAACTTGCTCGCAAAATGTATCTTGGACTTGACAGATTCATTGAAGCACAAGATAAGTGGAATACTGCCTTGGAAGAAGTCAAAGCGGGGAAGAAGAAAACACATTGGATTTGGTTCCTCAAATGAGGGGGCTTGGCACGAGTGAAAAGTCTCGTTATTATGGAATAAGTGGACGTGATGAAGCTATTGAATATATCAACCATCCTATATTGAGAGATAGGTTAGTTGAAATCACAGAAGCGGTCTATAATAACGAGAAAACTGTTTACGAGATATTTGGAAACGATGTAAGGTCTTGTATGTTACTTTTCGCATCTGTTTCTGATATTCCTATCTTTCAAAAGATGCTTGAAAAGCATTGCTGGAGATAAAATCCTCTGATGAGTCTTTGAAAATTAAGACGAAACTACCTAAGATTACACTGCGATTCAACTGTTCGCGCAAGATTTACAGATTCATGGGGAAGAGTGATAACTCTCACTGGAACCCACGCCTTCGAGTATACCATTCACATAGAAAGCATCAGAACAGTTACAGAAACATTTGTGAATGGAAAATTAGCAAGAAAAAGATTTAACGAATTAAAACCATGAGAAAAAGATTCAAAGCTGCGAGAATAGCATCTTCAGACAACTACGAATTGTCTAGAAGAATACATTCTCAGTATTTAAAGAGATGGCACAATGCTAACATCGAGGTAATTACCACATCATTAGTAATCAAAGAACAAAAATACATAAGAGTATTTGGAGAATTAATTCCGATTTCGGAAGAGGAATTGAGAATCCATAACACTCTGATAGTTGAGAACTAATATGGAAGATTTATTAGCAATTGTTAGATGGGGCATTACTTTACCCGTTTGGTTATTAGAACATATACTGAAAGGTTTAACTTTCATTGTTCTAGTATTTGGACTTGTCGTTATGGCGATTTTATTCCCGCTATTTCGATCTACTTGGCGTCGTACAGGCGATTCTCGTGTATTTAAGTATGCAACAAAGTGGAGAGGAAACTATCCACTAACAAAAAAAGTATTTAGTTTATGGCAATAATGAGAAGAATCACCGAAATAAACGGTGAGATAATTATGGTGGAAACTATGATTATTGTAGGCAATATAATCCTTTGTACAATTCATATTAATGGAGAGCTAGTTAAGTATGAAATATTATCTGTTGGACAGTTATGGGAAGATCGTTAGGTCTTTCCGTAGCTGGTCAGAAGCTAACAAATTCAGAATAGTGATGAATAGATTGGATTGGAGGATTGTACCATGACCTATATCATAATATTAATTATCATTTGGAAGGCAATTGAAGAACAATGAAGACAATACTTACTCACACAGGAAAGATTTATGTTGATACAGAACATAAACTTGAATTTCTAACCGTAGGAGACTATGGAAAAGAGAACAATATCAAAGCTAATTTCCTAGGATTAACTAAGGAGATTAACGGAGTAGCTAATACTGAAGTTGACCTTAGTAAGAAGTGGGTTGCAACTATTTCCACTCAGAAAGGATGTCCAATGGAATGCAAATTCTGTGATGTTCCGAAATTTGGATTCCATGGAAACGTTTCTATTGAAGAGATGGAATGGCAAATAAGAAACATTATCAAGAATGAGACTGTTAGGAATACTGACAGATTCAATGTGCATTTCGCAAGAATGGGAGAGCCAACTTGGAACGATAATGTGCTAGCATTTGGGATTGTTCTAAAAGAAGTAGTAAAGAGTTGTGGATTGATAGCTTGTCCATCCAGTAGTTTCTACTATGCTTCCTAGAGCTAATAGAAAACTAGAGAACTTCATACAAACTTGGTGTGGAATCAAGAATGATTTCTATGGAGGTGAGGCAGGTCTTCAATTCTCAATAAATTCTACTAATGACGAACAGAGAAGAGAGTTATTTGACAACAAAAGTCATTCATTAGCTACTATTTCTGAAATGGCTAGTCTATGCCGAAAGGTAGAAAGTATACGTTGAATTTCCCAGTTACTGCACAGACTATTCTGGATGCAAAGGAATTGTCAAAGCTATTTGATAGGGAGAAATTTATTGTTAAAATCACTCCTATACATGAAACAGCTTCTGCTATAGAGAATGGTTTCCAGGTAACTGGATACTCTGATTATGACGTTTATCGTCGCTTTGAACAACCTTTACTAAAAGAAGGTTGGGATGTTATAGTGTTTGTTCCATCTAAGGAGGAAGATTCTGACCGAATTACTTGTGGGAACGCACTAATCTCTGAAGAGAAGATTTAACAATTCTTAACTAAGAGAAATCTAGATTATACTATATAATAGTAGGCAAACTCTTAGTTATCCTTTCCTTAGTTCAATGGATAGAACCTCTGTCTTCTAAACAGATAATTCCAGTTCGAATCTGGAAGGAAAGACTATTATTCTCCCTTAGCTCAACGGTAGAGCTTTCGACTTTTAATCGAAAGACAAGAGTTCGACTCTCTTAGGGAGAACCAACTTTAAATAATTAAACTATGATAAATGTAGACGAATTAAGAAACAAAAAGTAGCTCGGAGAAATAGGAGAGCGTATAGCCATTGGTGAATTATCAAAATATGGATTAGATATTTTATTACCAATGTCTGACAATCTACCATTTGATTTTGTTATAATAACAAGTTTTACAGAACTTAGGTGAAAACTACTGCGAGTAAATAACTCGTTGAACTTTAGTTTAACAAGTAATAATTATAACAAAGGGACCGTTCACAAATACAACGAGGATGAAATAGATATTATGATATGTTGCGACCTTCATAACATCTATATATTTCCAGAATGTGATGTTGCTAATAGAAATTCTATTACTATTAGGGAGGAACCTCCAGCTAATAATTAGACAAAAGGTATAAACTTTGCAAAAGATTGCATCATATCTATAGAAAGATTAAATTATACTTTCTCTAAGATAGAGAAATAATTCCCTATTAATAGGGAAGTCTTTTTCTTTTATTCCGCTAGTAAACATTTGTTGTGAAACACGTGTTTGCATCTGGGTATAGTCGAGATGCTACATTTGGGATGTAGAGACCGCAGGTTCGAGTCCTGCTATCCAGACAAGAAGTAATCAACATTCACTATTAGTACAGCAATTAGGACTGTAGGGTGCCTTTTAGATGAATCCCTGATTACTCCGATTAACAGAGGCAATATCCTTAATATCGTTACCACGCACTGCGGCTGTTAGATGATTTGGGGTGCCAAATGGAAGAACGGTAACAGCTATGTTAATTAGAACGAATCTGTTAATTGTATGGGAGTGCGCCAACGTTGGAGAGTTGGGCTTGACTGTAAATCAAGTGCCTATGGCTTAGAAGGTTCGAATCCTTCCACTCCCACAAATTTAATGAATATGTTAATAGGATTTTTAGTATTTATTACTCTAGAAATAGCTATAATAGCTACTATAGGGTTTACTTATTTTCACGAAGATGATAAGAATTTCAAGAATTATCGCAAAGGAAAGAATAGCTGATTTGTTAGACTTAAATTTCGTGTCTAAGATAGAATTAAGACAGGGAAAACAAGGATTTAATAATCCTGCTATTTGTAGAGTAGAAATCTATTTACTACTTGAAAACGACAAAGAGTACTTTAATTCCAAAATGGCTGATATTATGTCATGGGCACAAAAGAACAAATGTAACATTGCTTTTACTACTGCTAGTATGGCTCTCAAAGACGGATTTATTAAAGAATCTGCTTTTGATGACTTTAACTATCCAGTTCCTAAAAAGTATAAGGCATTATGTGATATTTATTCAGCAAGTTACTTTAATCTATTTAATAGAAGAAAGCTATAATGGAAGACAAGTACGAAGGATTATCTGATGAAGAACTTAAAGAGATTTTCGAAGATATGGAAGCAGACTATTGGATAGACTACTATCAGTCTCTTTGCGAATGAAACGCAGCAGTTGGCTTTCGGAATCTCTGTCTTAACAAAATGAGTCCGTAATTGGGATTGTAACCGGTAATTGGTAGCCGCGCAGACTGTAAATCTGCTCTCTTTTGAGACTGGAGGTTCGAGTCCTCCCAATCCCACACTAATTTCAATATATTATGATGATATTTGTATATTCAGCATTTATATACGTAATAAGCACGTACATAGTTGGCCTTTATATGGCAGTAAATGAACGATTTGTTACAGTTAGAAGACTCGCAATAATGGCATTACCAGTAATAAATACTATATTTGTTATTGTAATACTATTATTTGATATTAAACCATTTATAAAAACAGTTATAAACGAATTTAAAGAAATTACAAAATGACAAATTATGAGTACGGAGAAGGATACTTACCAGAAATCTGGTACTAGTGTAGTATTTCAAAAAGAAATTAAGCAGTGTAGAGAATGTCCGCACTGCTTAATTGTTCCAGATCCTAATGACTGGTTCAATGATGACGACGAGAAAGCGCTCTGTAAGGAGTCTGAGAATAAACTAATTGAAGGAATGTTAAGACCTTACGAAAGGGTATTAATTCCAGATTGGTGTCCATTAAAAACTAATAAACAAAAATGAATAGAATTAAGACAAAAGCCTATCTTGAAGTAACTTTAGAGCAGGCACGCGAATGGTATGAAAGTGGTAATGAAGACTTGAAGAAATTAGCTCTTACTGCATTTAGTGAGGATTCCTTCCTTTAAGGAGATAGTAGAGTCTGAAGAAGATTATGGTTTTTGGAATACATTAGTATGTCCCATGACAGAACAACTCAGTTCTCTAGCTAGTTTACAAATAGTTGCTAACTATCTAAATAAAGGATGGATCAAAACAGAAGGTAATACTGGCTATTTTCTTGGAAAAGGTTCTTCTCTATCTGGAAAGACGGAAACTGATATAAAAGGAGTGTACGTCGTTATGCATCAAAACGTAAAATATCCAGGTATTGTTTATTTTAGAACTGTAGCTGATGTACAGAAAGCGGTGAAGATACTAGGAAAGAAGTTGCTGCCGCTATTCGAATAATTTGATATTAGTTCAGTTGGCAGAACGCTACATTGTGGCTGTAGAGGTCAGCGGTTCGAGTCCGCTATAACACCCTAATCATGTTTTATTAAATATTATAACGAATGAAAAAGACAATTGAAATTGAATGTCCAGATGGTTATAAACCCATCTATAATGCCGAAACTGGCAATGTTGAAATCGTTCCAGAAAACATTATGGGACGGATAAGAACCTATGAGGATGCTGTAAACTATCTAGGGTGTGTTACTAGAGATACTATTTACTACAATAGATCTGTAAATTCTCTAGCTAAGTTGCAGACAGTCTTGGATGCGCTAAATGAAGGCCACAAGTTCAATCTGTTAACTGGTACTATATGGTATCCCTGGGTTCGCTTCTTTAGAATGAAATCAGTTCCGAAGGATGCAGAAGTCATTGGTCACTTCCGTTATCAGGGCGAGAAATTCGCGTTGGTGGGCGGCGACGCGATTTATGGCGGCCATGCGGGTCTCGGCGATTTCTATTCTAGCAATGGCGTCGGCTATGCCATTTCCAGTGTCGGGATGCTTGCGTGCAAATCTGAAGAGATTGCCAAATACGTATCAACCCAGTTTGGAAAGCTAGTGTTCGATGCTTGTTTTGCAAGACATTTCAAGGGTGAAGAATTTGAATGGCTTGACAGTTCCTTGTAATTATGCTTGCTATGCTCTGGATGAGCGTAGCAGCATTTTCTCAGATAACTATATCTCATTATGATAAGTTACCCAATGAGACTAGAACTCAAATTGAGAAGATAACAACAGAGAAGGCTATAAAGGGTGAAATCAAGGAAGTTTCTGAGTATGCAAATCTTGGTAAGGAAATTGGCGTAGCAGTCAATGAAACCTTAAAAGCATTCAGCCATAAGAATAGCAGAATCCAACCTAGGACAAACAGCAATAACTATCGTAGTGTGGAAACTCCTCTATAAGGAGATAGCCGGAATTGTAGTAGGCACCATACTATTAGGAATATCAGTATTTATGCTACTAACTGGTAGAGGAAAACTATCCAAAAACGATGAAGATGCTGGAGGTTGGATAAGTGTGGTAGGAGGAGCTGTATTCTTTATATCTTCAATGATTTGTATATTTGGCTGAGGAGCAATCCAGGCTATAGGCTGGTGTATTCTAGCTTGTGTATTATTGCTTCTTGGTATGATTCTTAGCTAGTCATAAGACTAGCTTTTGGAAGGGTGGCAGAGTCAGGTTTATTGCAACGGTCTTGAAAACCGTCGGGCGGTAACACGTCCCCAGGGTTCGAATCCCTGTCCTTCCGCAATATATAGGATTGGTGTTTAACGGTTAGCACGTCGGTCTCCAAAACCGAAAGTAAGGGTTCGAATCCTTTATCCTATGCTATTTTAATTAATAAATTAGATTATGAAAAAGTTAACAATCATTTCGTTAGGACTTATACTACTGTTCAGTTGTCCAACTAGTGAACTAGAAGCTACTAGGAATACCAGAGATGGGATTATTCCATTTGATGCTGCAGTTCACTTTAAATACAAGAATCATCAGTACATTAAATTCACCGAGGGAAACTACAAGGTTGTAGGAGTGGTCCATGACCCAGATTGTAAATATTGTAAGAGATGAGTGAAGTGTATTATCTTTTGGCAGCCGTTTCATATGGCATTTTTCTAGTTCAATTCATTTTATCTTGGTTTGGTGGAGACACTGACTTAGATGTTGACTTAGATGGAGAACTAGATATGAACGTGAGTGATATTGTCTCATTTAAGGGATTAATCCATTTTATAATGGGAGCTAGTGGATGGCTTTGTGTTAAGCAGTCCATATCTCATTCTGTAGAATGGTATGATTATCTAATCGCATTAGTGTGCGGTATTCTTTTCGTGGTTATACTTTACTACTTATATAAACTCTGTTTAAAACTCCAGCATCAAGTCATTCCAGAAGAGGGTGAAGCCTTGATTGGAAGGGTTGGAATTATCACAGTTCCTTGTGAAAACCATTTCTTCATTACTATTGAAGTAAATGGAGGTTCTGAGGAAATTGTAGCCTATCCAGAAGTCCCAAAAATGGGATATATGGTTGGTACTCGTGTGGTAATTTCTAAATTTGAGAATGGAAAGTATTATTTTAACTAAAAAAGAATTTTTTAAAAGATGACAACAGAAACTCTTATTGTAGCAGGTGTTATTGTATTGCTAGTAGTCTTAACCTTTATTGGACTTTTGTCACGGTATCGTAAGTGTGCCAGTGATGAAATCTTGGTTGTGTTTGGTAAGGCTGGTAAGAAGAAGGTAGTTAACGAGAAGACTGGAAAGTCGGAGGAAGTTATTCTGCCGTCCAAAATCATTCATGGTGGAGGTACATTCGTAATGCCAGTAATTCAAGACTGGGCTAAAATGTCCTTGAAACCTATCCAAATTCAAGTAAATGTTACTGGTGTTTCCAGTCAAATGATTAAGGTAACTATTCCTGTAACATTGACCACTGGTATCGGAACTACTCAAACATTAATGCAAAATGCTGCAAGTAGATTCTTAACAGCTAAAACTTCTGAAATCTCAGACCAAATCAAGGATATTCTCATTGGTGAAGTGAGAAGCTTGATGGCTACGATGACGATTGAGGAAATTAACGCTGACAGAATCAAGTTTATCGGCAAAGCTAAGGAGAATATTGAGACCGAGTTGAATAAGGTAGGTTTCAGTATTATCAACATTAACAATGCCGATATTTCGGATGATGCAAACTATATCAAGAATCTAGGTCAGAAAGCTGCAACTAAAGCTCTTGCTCAGGCACAGGCTGACATTGCAGAAGAGAAAAAGAAAGGAGATATTCAGATTGCAGAAACCAACAAGCAACGTGAAATTGCTGTAGCAGACGCTGAGAAAGAGCGTGAAACTACTGTTGCTCAGACTAGACAAGAGCAAGAGGTTCGTGTGGCAGAGATTAACCAGGAGAAGGAAATCAAACTTGCAGAAGCTGAGAAGAATAAGCAATCAGGTATTGCTAATCAGAAAGCTGAACAAGCTGCCAATATTGCTAAAGCTAATACTGCAGCGGAATCAGAGAAAGCTAAAGCAGAAGCTGAGAAAATTTCAGCTATAGCTAAAGCTCAAGCAGAAGCCGATTCTAACAGAGCAGAGTCTGAATCACTGGCTGAGGCTAATGTAGCTAAGGCTAAAGCAGAAGCTGACTCTAAGAAAGCAGAAGCAGAAGCAGAGAAACAAACTCGTATTGCTCAGGCTAAACAAAAACAGGAAGCTGAGACGCAAAAGGCAATTAACGAACAGGAAGCTGCAGTTGCTAAGTATGAGTCAGACAAGCGTGTAAAGGCAGCTGAAGCTGATAAGATTGCAGGAGTGGCAGAACAAAATGCCACAATTGAAGTCTCTAAAGCTAAGGGAGAGGCCGAGAAAGCTAAGGCTGAAGCTGAAAAGGTAGCAGGAACTTCTAAGGTAGAAGCTCAAATGACTATCGAGAAAACTAAGCAAGAAAAGCAACTGGAAGTAAACGAAGCAGCTGCATTGGCTATGGAAGCTAAGCTTCATGCTGAGACGATTGTTCCTGCTCAAAAGGAGAAGGAACGTATCACGATTGAAGCAGAAGCTGTTAAGCAGAAAGCTGTACTTGAAGCAGAAGCTAAGGCTGCTGAAATTCTGAAAGAAGCAGAAGCTAAAGCGAATGCTACAAAGTTGCAGCTAGAAGCCGAAGCTGAAGGTACAAGAAAGAAACTGCTTGCTGAAGCTGAGGGTAAGAGAGCATCTTTGATGGCTGAGGCTGATAAAGTCCAGGCTATTGAAATGGCTCCTGCTCTGGCAGTCCAGAAGATGATTGAATCTGGCTTGACTCCTGAAATGGTGGTTCAGTACAAGACAGTTGACCAGTTGACAGGTATTGCAGAAGCATCTGCTCAGATGTTTGAACACGTTCACCTTGGACAGGTTACTGTTTATGGTAACGAGAATACCGCTGGTAACTTCATGGCTAAAACTGCTGAGAACTTGAATCCTGCGTTCGACTTGCTTCGCTCTATACCTTTCGCTGATACACTGAAAAGTGTTCTCGGCAAGAAAGAGTTGGAGGAGAAGAAAGCTGAAACAACTGAGTTTGAAGAAGTGAAGTAATTCACAGCGAAGGGGCTTTACAATTTCAATAGTAAAGTATAACAAAAGCCCCTTCGCAATTTGGAGGTATGGGTGAGTAACCACCGTCCTGCTAAGACGGAGGGCCTTCGGGTCCCGCTGGTTCGAATCCAGCTGCCTCCGCTTAATAAAATTTGTTATGGAAGAAAGAATTGAAATCTTTAAGTCTCTTCATAAGTCATTTCTTGATATGCTTATGGATGATACTTGGTTAATGGAAGAGCCTATTGACGTAGCTGAAACAGAAGCTTGCTGGAGATGGGCAATAGAATTAGGAGATGAAACTGTTCCGGTAGAAAAATTTGAGGAAGAATTTAAGTTTTCTTTACAAGATTTAACTAACTGGTGGAACAAAAAAGTATTAGATTTGAGTATCTAATTACATGGGACGATAGCTCAGTAGGTAGAGCGCTGGACTGAAAATCCAGGACGATAGCGGCAGTTCGATCCTGCCTCGTCCCACGCATTGTGTGTTTTTCATGGTAAATATGGGCTTAACGGTTCGAGAGAATAGTTAAGCTAAACTGGGCTATGGTGTAATGGTAGTCACATCAGATTTTGGTTCTGAGAGTCCAGGTTCGAGTCCTGGTAGCCCAACTAAATAC
>ERZ773148.286-NODE-286-length-43598-cov-4.933009_pt1 | contig 43598 bp, 32 predicted proteins | sample MGYA00580846_ERZ773148 | MGnify/ENA primary metagenome ERZ773148 (study PRJEB29015, sample SAMEA2737879) | human gut metagenome | biome: human gut; feature: human-associated habitat; material: faeces | place: China | collected 2012 ... | reverse complement strand
CGTTTACGGCAATCTCCGCACCACGGGTATCTTCGTGGAGACGGATACCGTGACGGTGAACCTGATCCCCTCCGAGGAGCACACTGCCAATTACAACGTTGGCACCAAGACCGTTGTCACGAAGGTGGGCGGCGGCGCTCAGTCCTTCGACATCTCCGTGCCCAAGGCCTTTGCTGTGAAGGTGACGGCTCCTGCCGGCTCCACCATCAGCGTGGGTACCTTTGGCAACTACTATACCTATGAGTTCCTCCGTCCGCAGGAGAACAGCATCTCCACTCAGGACGGCGACACCGTCACCGTGACCTATCGGGTGCCGGAGACGGAGACCAGCCTGAACCACTTCGTTCGGGTGCAGAATCCCGACGGTGTGACCTATTGGGACTTCAACAAGTGGACCGCCGATCAGGATATCGTCGTGACCCGTGACGATCTGCATATGGACGACGATTTCAACAAGGATACCGTCAGCCGGTTCAATAAGAACACCTACGATCTGGGCAATGTGTATCTGAACATCAACGCCAAGGGCTACATGAACATGAACGCCGGCGACACCTATGAGCTGGATGTGTTCCGTAACTGGCAGTCATGTCAACATCAAGTGGATTGATTCCGAAACAGTAAACGCCCAGAATGTGGAGGAGATTCTCTCCGACTGCGCCGGTGTGGTGGTTCCCGGCGGCTTCGGCAACCGGGCATCCCTGAAGCCGATGAAACCGCTTTGACTTGCATGCCGGAAAAATTGAATTGAAAACTGGCAGAGACTCCCAACAGTTCAATTTTGACATAACGAAATGCCATTCGCCGTGCAATCGGTACTGTGATGTGCTCCGGGCAGGTCATCACCGTGACAATCTCATCCTGTAACCAGCCTCGGCTTAACCCACACGTGTATGGATCAAAAGGAGTATTTACTTCGGCCGGAACCTCACCAAAGGTAAAACGGAAACGGGTGGGAGCATCTGACCATCCATCAGTATGCAACGAAAACGAGAAATACCCCGTTACATGTCGGCCAAAATCAATAATGACTGCTGGCGCTCCCTTCTTATAAGTTATCGTGTAAAATTGCTGCATATCTCCGGCCGGCTCCATACGCCACCCCTGAAAAGCTGATGAATCACGAACCGATCTAACCATGCCAACCGGTTCAACAACAGTCTCTTTTAAAACAGGCGTACTCTCTTGTGCGATGCGAAACCAGCGAAGACGATCGGCTCCAAACGCAATATCTGACATAGAAGAATCCAAAACAGATGTACTGTTTTGTCGAGCCAAAACATTGCTAACTGCACAAATCGACAAACACAAACAAACAAAAAGGCGATATAGTGAAGTCATGTATGTAATAGTGTTGGGTTAATATCAATGCACACAACGAGATCATTAATCCTTCATGCGATGCAGACACAAACAAATTTTAATGTTTACTATTTAACGTTCATACAGGAGATCATTAGGTCGTGAGAACTGATCTGTGATTTTATTCTTTCAGAACTACACACGTCAAAACTCAATAGCCTAGTGAACGTATAAATTCCAAAGCCTCCTGACTAATCGGATCATTGCGATCAATCCACACATTCGCTTTGATCAGCTCTTCACGCGCTTTATTGATCTTTTGTGTTAGTGGGAAAGTTGGACGAGGCAGCAATTCATACAACGCTCGTTCTGATGGACGGAACATACGGTTAAATACCTGCTCCTGTGTCGGACGACGGTCTCCCTGCCAAGAAAATCCCGGCAATCTCATCGGTTGATCCGCAGGTATTTTATCCATAGGATAGATGGAATAGACCGGCTTACCACGCCATACGATTTCATCAACAGTTTGATCCTTGAAATAGAAGGATATATCCGCACACTCTACCGTCATAAACCCGGATATGTACGATCCCAAACTATCCTCTTCCACCATAAAATAGTAGGTTTGTCCATTACCGTTCACGTCTGTGCGATAAATGGTACCGTCTCGGAAATAGGACTGAATCTCTTTCCCTTTGATTTGATTGTAATGTGATGTATCGACCTGTTGACACATGATCGGATCTCCGACAAACACCGCTCGATCAATCTTCTGGTTTCGTGTGTAAATATCCACCCATTGTGATGTCACCTGATTGTTATCATTCCACAGCACCGGGTCCACATACATGTGCAATGTGGAATCGAGTGTAAAACCGGTCATCGAATCACATACAGCTTGAAAATCGTGACGATAAATCCGCACATTATGGTAGCCAAAAACCTTGCGCACCAACGAATCCTGTTCTGCTGTCACTGTATCAGCAACCACAGGTTGTAACGTGTCAGCCTGTTGTTTGGCCAGCTGCGACAATGAGTCGTGTTGACGCTGCAACCGTTCAGCTTGAGCAATCGAATCGGCACGCGCAATGGAATCAGCCATAGCTTGTAATCTATTCCGTTTACGCTGGGCCTCTTTCTGTTTCCACCGCTCCTCTCGGGCCTTCATGCGAGCAGCCCGCTCTTGTTCCTTCTGCTGTCGTATTTTTTCACGTTCTTGTCGTCGCTTTGCTGCTTCAAGACGTTTCAACTCTTTTTTTGTCAGTTGAGATGAATCCGAAACCTCTGCCTCCGATTGCTTCTCTTCAGCTGATTCCCCCAATTGATCAACTACCGCATCATCACCAGATTCATTCTGTTCTGATTCTGTAGCAGCAGCTTCATTTTGACTGTTCATCTCTATTTCTGTCGCATCCATCTCCTCCAATTCAGCAAGGGAGTCAGCCGCCAAGGAATCTTTTAATACAGAATCACGATTGAAGGTATAAACGAACATCGAATCGGCACGCATATACAACGTATCCACCTTACTGCTATCCGATTGTTGGAATGAAGCGATTACTGGATCTCGAGTCAACAGCGCTTTGCGTTCGTGGCCCCAATATTGAATCAAATCGCCGAAAGCCACAGCTTGCTGCTCTTCATCAACAACCTGCACATTGCTCAAAAGCAAAGCATCTTGGTTGTCTTGCTGGTAGTAGATTGTATCAGCCCAAAGCTCCTGATTTGCAGTCAAAATATACGACTGATCCGTAAACGTATATTTATTGGCCTTACGATCATACATACCGCGAATTGCAGTCAAAAATTCATTATCCTTATTCCAGATAAATGACCGAGTAGAAAAACGAGCCACCTCGGTATCCAAATTGTAATTTACTGAATCGGATTTGAGTTGGTAATCGGGATTGCTCATCTCAACATCATGTACTCCGACCAGTTCACGAGTATCGGCGTAATAATACCCATCACGTGATTCAAGCCGGTTCTCCTTTTGCAACATCGTTCCCCCACCCGTATAATGGCCTATATTATCCAGTGTGTTGAACGAAAAATTGTAGGTATATAGCGTTGCATCCCCATTTACCACTTTGATCAATGGAGCATAGACCCGAGCCATATTAATATTACCGTTATACTCAGCACGGTCGCCATATACGAATGTACTATCCTTATTGATAATAACATTATTATAACAGTCCATCATGCGATCGTTGAATCGAATGGCGCTGTCACAGGTAATTACCGCTCCGTTATGGTAAAAAACAACATGCCCTACCAGACTGATCACAGATGAATCTGCCACCTTAACCGGCCGCATCACATCAGCCGAAAAGTTCACTATTTTAGGGGTACCGTTGGACGCAGATTGTGCCACCGCTCCAATAATCCCGGAACAGCAGCACAATCCCCCAATAAGAAGTTGAAAAAATCGCTTCACGTCAAATGGGTTTTCTACAAACTATTTGAGCAGATATGTGCGTTGAAAATCGCAGGTTTTGAATTGAGGATCAATACGGATGTACATACTGCTGGCCTTTTCTTTCAGCCATTTTTCATAATCATCGGCTTGTTTTCGGGTCAGAGCCAACTCTTGGATGCGCAGAAAGTCCTCTGAAAGGTTAGCTTTATGAGTTGGGATAATCTCATCCAAACGAACCATCTTACCCATGATATTGCCTCGAGAATCCTGAGATGCAAAAGCATCGGAAATATCGCCGGGCTTCATGGTGCGCAATGCATTGTAAACTTCTGGCATCTGGCTCAACTCTTCCTTCAAGAATTTGGTTGTAGCTGCCTTCGCATCGTTGCGATTCGTCATCGCCAATAATTCAATATTGGTAGCAACACCACCATTCTTATTCGAATACTTATCCTCAGAATATTTCTCTACCGCGTCTTTGAAGGTAAGATTTCCTTTTTGGATTTCACGTTTCAAGCTATCAAGCGTCTTGAATGAAGCCCGTACTTCCTCATCAGTAAATTGAGGTTTGAGCAAAATGTGTCGACAATGATAGAGATTACCATTTTGGTCAATTAACTCAATCAAGTGAAAACCGAATTCAGTTTCGACAGCCTCAGAGACTTGTCCTGGACGCAATTTAACTAACGCATCTGCAAACGGTCTTACAAAACTCTCTTTGGGCATTGGATCCATTTCTCCACCTCGGATCGATGTGGCCGGATCCTCGGAGTACATACGCGCCAACATCTCGAACTTGGTGCCGTTCATAATACGCTCGCGAAGTTCCAAGATACGCTCGCGTGTCCGGAATTTAGCCTCTTCGGTCGATGGTGGGTAACGTACAATCTGTGAAAAAACATACTGTTCCGGAATAATAGGAATAGAATCCTTGGGCATGCGTTTGAAATAATATTCTACCTCTCCAGATGTAATAGTCGATTTACTCATTACATCCTGCTTCATGGTCATCGCATATCGCACCTCTTCATACCGAGATTGCAAATCACTGCGAATATCAAAAATAGGCTTATGATAATACATTTCAACTGCTGCCTGGGATCCTTTTTCTGCAATCTCTTGATTAATGGCATTCTCGACCATCATTGCAATATCACTTTTATCGATTGTCAGGGAATCAATCTGAGATTGCGTATAAAGAATTTTCTGCTCAATCAGAGTCTCTAATGCTTCACATATCGGATCCCGATCCGATGTATAGCCCTGAGAACGTCGCTGCTCAATCAAACTTTTGCTGGCCTGTACCAAATCAGAATATAAAACCATTGAATTACCCACTACGGCAACCACTTTGTCAACCATCACCTGCTGAGCAGACGGTTTGTATGGCTCTGGGACAGGTTGTGATTGCTGAGATTGTTCGGATGCTTGAGAAGCCTGTGGCTCCTGAGCCAACACTGAACATGGTGTCAAGCACATCAGAAAAGGAAGTGCGGAACAAAGAATTCCGGCTTTCATAGTATAATGTTTAATTGGCATGAACATAAATTTGTTTCTTAGACAAGGCTTGCCGATAAAGGCTATCTTCATGAGCTTTGATAATATCCTGTTTACGCTGGTTGAACAATACACGTTTGATCACCTCCGAGACGCTTTCTACAGGAGCATAATCACCCGACCGACGGATATCTGTTACCCGTACATAATAGATATCATTCCCCTCCTTAAACTCTGAAATCTGTCCAGGATTGAATAAATATCCATAATCTGTCTCCTTATCGGTCGGTAATAACGATAACAGCACTGTCGGTTCTGACCACGTATTAATCTCGACCAGTTCAAATCCATTCTTAGTACAAATATCGACAAAATCCTGATAGGAGTCATTGCCCGCTGCTAACATCCTCTCTTTAAGCTTAGCAGCCTGTCGATAGCTGCTGGGAAGCTTGACAACACGGGCCTTTAAAATTATTTTGTCAAGCACAAACTCAGATTTATGATTGAGATAATAATCAGCAATCTGTTTATCTGTAAACAACGTATCCAACTCCTTATCTACATAATACTGATCCACCTTGTGTGTCAATAAAGAGTTACGATACTCCTCCACCAAACGATCAATGTCCTCCTGACTACTGCGAAACATCTCTTCTGCCTCCTGCACTTTGAGCTGTTTTTTCACCCATTGATCAACATATGATTTTTGGACCTTGATGCTATCCTCAGCCGTCATGTCAGGGGTAAAAATCGGAGTAAGCTCATGCAGATAAAGCCGCTCACCTCCCACTTCTGCTAAAACCTTCTGATTGGTGAATGGATTTGGGAAACGCTTACATGAACTCATACCCATGACACACGCCAAAGGTAGAATCCAAAAAAGCCTATGTGTATAAAACTGTTTCATTCGCTTAAGGTAACAACGATCAATCAACCCGATTAGTATGATCCGTTGATGTTTTTTGTCCGTTTAAGCCTGTTTTCTCATTTGAAGCAGAGGGCGCATCAAAAGGCACTTCCGTCGTGAGCATAGTATCTTGGCTTGATGCATTTGCTACAGTTTGTGCACTGTCTCCTCCAGAAACCTCTAACTGACGGCGTTTTTCTTCTTTCGAAATACGGATTGCGATAGAAACAAAACCGATGACAAAGAGCACGCATGCAATTCCATAAACCGTAAAATACAACGTATCGTTACCCATCTGTTCACGAGTCGAAAGCAAGGTTTCACCGTTGAGCATCCAGGTGAAATAGGAAATGGCATTATTGATGCAATGGATCAGTATCACCGGCAGCAGTGCTCCAGTCCGATAATAAATGTAACCCAATACAATACCGATCATAAAGGCATTGACCACCTGTTGTGGAATTAGGTGCACAATACCGAAGACAGCCGATGCAATCAAAATACCGACAAAGACTCCATATTTACGCATCAAAGCATCCTGGAGGATTCCCCGGAACAGTATCTCCTCCATAATGGGGGCTATGACGATCGACGTAAACATCATCCAACCGCCAGCAGCCATGATATTGCCCAGGCGATCCAAATAGGTCTCAGGGAAGAGATTCAACAATGGCTCAATGACAACGCCCGTTGCCAGCACCATAATGGTCCCCCATAAAATGATGACAAAATCAAGTTTTGCCAAACCGAACTTCAACAAACGTGTTTCCTTGGGAGATCGGATCTTACGTTGAAACAGCCCGAATATGATCACCAGCGAGAATTGGATCACATATCCTAAAAACGCGCCAAAACCGACTGAGACACTTCCAATCTTTTGTAAAACACCTGTCAGTAAGGATCCTAATACGGTCGCAACAATAAAAACACCCAGCAGAGTCAACAAATCTCCCCAAGATGGATAAGCCACTCGGAACTGCTCTGTTGTTAATTTACTACCTCTCCGCAACATGGTTCAACGTTTTATTAAATACGATATAGTTATGTACCAATCTATTCTCGATTCTTGCTTTTGATAGTGATGCAGCACCCAACTGTCTCTATGACTTTCGCAACTATAGGCGCTTTCCCAACAATCGCAACTATCTATCAAACAGCTGATATTGACCTGCCACTTTAAGCATCAATTATCCGCAATACTATTCTCTAATCGGCAGAGGACGCACAATATCAATACAAATCATTCCCCAAAGTGGCGACCATAACCGCTTTAATCGTGTGCATTCGGTTTTCGGCCTCATCAAATACAATCGATGCCTCTGACTGGAACACCTCATCGGTGACCTCCATCTCGCGCAATCCGAATTTTTCGTAAATCTCGTTACCCACTTTGGTCTCCAGATCATGGAAAGCCGGCAAGCAGTGCATAAACTTGCAATCGGGATTCCCCGTTGCCTCCATCACTGCACGATTAACCTGATAAGGTTTCAACAGTTTGATTCGTTCGTTCCACACTTCGTCAGGCTCTCCCATGGAAACCCAAACATCGGTATAGACAAAATCGCAACCGGCAACACCCTCTGCGATACTATCGGTAATTGTAATTTTTGCTCCAGTTAATTCGGCCACTTTGCGGCAACGCTCTACCAACGATGGATCCGGAGCACACGCCCGAGGCGAAATGGCACGGAAATCCATTCCCATTTTGGCAGCCATCACCATCAACGAATTGGCCACATTGTTATGTGCATCGCCCAAGAAACAGAATTTCATTTCAGACAACGGTTTCGAGCAGTGTTCACGCATCGTCAACATATCGGCCAATGCCTGCGTCGGGTGGAATTCAGTTGTCAAGCCATTCCACACTGGCACACCCGAAAATTCTGCCAATAACTGAACAATGCGTTGGGCATATCCACGATACTCAATTCCGTCATACATACGTCCCAAGACATGCGCTGTATCTTTGATCGACTCCTTCTTTCCGATCTGAGAACCAGTCGGACCCAAATAGGTCACATGAGCTCCTTGATCATGAGCGGCCACCTCAAATGAGCACCGGGTACGTGTCGAATCTTTTTCAAAAAGCAGCACTATATTTTTACCGACCAACATCTGCTTTTCACGATGGAGGTATTTATCGGTCTTGAGGCGTTTGGCCAAATCAAGCAGATAAGCAATCTCTTCAGGGGTAAAATCCAGCAAAGTCAGCAGGTGTCTTTTTCTTAAATCAATCATAGCGGACATATCTGTTAAAACAACTTCAAAGATAGCGAGAAGTCACGAATTTTCAGCATACTTTATCAAAATAAAGTAATACGCGCCAATGAACGGCTGCAATAATAAAACGACATCCGGTATCAATGCAACTTGACACCGGATGCCTATATCAAAGAATCACTTGATTCATGATCCGAGAAGACTACTCGCCCAATTGCTCTTCCTGAATTAATTGTTGCATCTTTTTCTTAATAGATCCCGGACCATAACCACTCCACATAGCCACAACTATTCCCTCTGGAGAGATCATTACATAACGTGGTATGCCTTTCACCTGATAAACAGCTGCAAGCCCAGTGGTTCCCTTAGCAAATTCATTCCATTGATTACCGGTCAAACCTTTACGTTCAACAAAGTCGCTCCAGCTCTCTTTTGTATCCATACTGATACTGACAATTTCCAGACTGTCTTTATACATTTCAGAAACCTCCTTCAGCTCCGGAAAAGATTGTACGCACGGCCCACATTCCAGGCTCCAAAAATCAAGCATAATATATTTTCCTTGAAACTCGGAAAGACGGTGCAGGTTCCCCTTCACATCATACAAATCACCATCCACCATCTGATCTCCGACATTCACAACCTCTGGTAAATTGAGGTAGGCGGTAATCAATTGCTCCTCTTCCGTTGCCCGATCAGCGTCGGACATGCGATCATACAAAGAACGGATCAAATCTTCATGGCCAAACTTTTTATTCCATTGCAAAAAGGGAACATAGGTGGCATATCGATCCAACCACACGGCCGTTACCGGAGCCTCTTTCATGTAGTTTAATTCATGTAATGCAATGGAATCCACCAACGGTAAAAACAATTTAAGAAGCGAATCTACCTTTCTTAAAGTGGGCTTATCCAAGCCATGCTGCAATCCCGTACTATACACGTCATTCCATTCCGTCACATAGGGTAACATCTGCTTCCGTTCTGCCAACGCAACCTCAGAAAACAAATTCTCATCATGCTGTTCCGGCACATCACTCTCTACATGCCACAATGAGTGCAAGCAATCATTGCCTGTGATTTTTACATAGGCACCCGATTTAACCCAAATATTTAGAAATGTATTCGGAAACCCTTTTGATCTGGCAGTCAAACGCAATTTATGGGCCTGAGAATCGGTAATTGTATCCCGAAAAACAAACTTTCCATCCATCACTGTATCGGATGTAATTCTGGGCATTAGATTGCCCTCAGATCGCAATAGTTCAAGGACCGATCCGTCGGTACATTCTGCAACTCTCCATAAATCACAAACTCTCCTTCAGGCACTTGACAGGGTTTTGGTTCCTGATGTTTTGAAGTTGCACTTAGCAATAGGAAACTCCCCATTACAAAAGCAATCGACACCCATTGTTTCATGACAATTATTTTTGAGTTCAGAGGCACATTCAGATTAGATACTCAACAGATATACAACCTAATAAATATAGCGATTTTTTTAATAAAATAATAAAAATAAATCAGCGGACAGATTAAATAACTGTCCGCTGATTTATACGTTATCGAATAAACGAATGTTCTGTCTAAACTACTTCACGATTTTAACACCTTTCGGAGCGTCAATTTTTGAACTTATCGTTCCATCTGCACGGCGTTCGTGACGAATTTTCACCACACCAAAAGGGGTCGGGACAGAACCCTCTACCCATTCCAAATCACCCAAGTGAGGATCAATACGAATCACGCGACAACCAGGCTCAACAATGGTTACCCCCAATACATGTTCCGTTAACCAAGCAGTAGGACCTGAAGCCCATCCATGACAAAAACTGTGGCGTAACCCTTTATAACAGTAATCACCGTAAGTACGATGCACATCCACCTTACCAGCCGGAACCAACTCGTCGATACGGGCAGCATTCTCTAGCCAAGCAATATCGAAATCCTCCCAAAAAGTGGTTGCTCCCAAATCGAGCATACCACCCCAGTAACGACAGATATCGTCCATTGCTCCGGCGTAATCACCTGCCATTGCTTTGGCTTGCAACATATAATAGCCGTAGAAGGTCGAATATCTCTGCACGCCGCCATCGCTCAACACCTCGTTGCCCTGTTCAGGAGTTGCCAATCCGGCCAAAGCCGCCAAAGCAGCAGATTGTTTGGACTGTTTGTAATCTGGAATTGCCTGACGCATTCGTTCAACGGTAACCTGACAACGTGATGCAAGGGAGTCATTGTTCAGCACCTGCATAAGTTGCTCGCCAGCCTCCAAAGACATTACAACCAAAGCCTGTAGGCCTGCATTAACAGCCGGTTTATTTTTACTGGTAGGCCAATCTAAGAATCGACCTCCGCCTTGCAAATGCTCACGCCCCTGCTCATCAACAGACTCAATGACTTGCGAAAGCAATCCTTCCAAATATTGTTGTTGTTCCGTTAAATAAGCACGGTCACCTGTATAATTGTAGTAATCTCGATGAATCAATATCCACCAAAGTGAATAAGCACATATCCCGTTCATCCAACCCGGCAGAGGTGTCTGATCACGCGCCTGGTCAAAAGTTTTGCGCAAAACCTCATTATCACCAAATACGGATAATATCGTTCGTAATTCCGGGTGTGCATCTCCCATCCAGACCAGACGATCCCGTTTAATACCGTCCCACAAATAATTTTGCATATTGAGATGTACAGTATATGCTCCTGTCATCCAAATACTATCAAGACGTGGATTGCTTGAATGGAATGATCCTAAATAAGGCAGATCTCTATACACAAAAATTGCCCGAACCTCCTGCAGTTTCACAACCACATCTTCCGTCAACAAGTCTAAACGCACAAAGCGAAAACCCGAGTTACCCACTTCACTCACTCCATACCAAGGTACACTAACAATCAAATCACGCATAGCATGATCATTAGTAGCTCCGCTCTCAACCGATATGTCACTCATCGCTTCGCTGACCGACTCACCCAAACGCATACGGAACTGCACAGGCTTGCGATTAGATATATCCCCAACCACGATTTGAACTCCGCCGTGTATTTCCCGGCCGAAATCCAACAGAATCGAAGGTCGTTTCCCATCTTTATTGGTTAAAATACAATGCGGATAAGGCGCGTTGATCATCTGACCTTTACCTTTAGCCAGCAAAACTTCCGGTGTTTGCACGAACTCTCCGTTCTGCGTCCAAACAATACGAACGGGAGGTAAATAGGTTCGCATGCGCGTATCATGCTCTAAAGTATCAGACATCTGCTCAGGAAAAACCGGAGGTAATTGAGCAGACACAGGTAATGCACACAAAAGTGCCAACGCAGTAAATAGTGTCTTCATTTATAAGGGTTTATTAATTCAAATACTTTTCAACATACTGATTTCAACCTTTCCTTGCATTCGCTCTTTAGCGTTCTACACGTTAACATAGTTTACTGCAATTTACGTTTATAATCAATTTAACAATCAGTCTGAGTACACACAAAGTAAAAAACTATGCATACTACGCGTACAAACTTTTCAAGGCAAGGTTTAAAATACATTTTCTTCTCACGAAAGTAATGATTAGTTGTAATTTCTGCAAGCAGGGCTCAATCCACTTCCTAACAACACCTAAAGACGACACCCGATCTTTATATCAAACTAATTCACTCATTTCAAAATAATTGCATCAAAACAACATAAAACCTAAGTTTTTGATAATAGCATCCTCCGCCATATAGTCATACATGAATCTACACACATATAACAATTATTTAATACGGGCCGACTGCTCACTATCTATTCTGAAAAAGGCAGACTCAAAACCGAGCTGTCTGTCCAACACCAACTGATTAACACATTAAAGCTACAAACCTAAACATATATACCAACCGATTTTGTCAGTTATACCATTCAATGCAAAAATTCCCCTATCACACACAACATCAATAGATTTAAGTTGCCGGCACAACATGTTAATTCCAAACACACTCTAAAATCTCAAGAATTTTGATTAATATTGCATAATTATTCAATTGTATAAGTATGGGTAAGATTGTGGCGCTGGCCAATCAGAAAGGAGGAGTAGGAAAAACTACTACCGCAATCAATTTGGCTGCCAGCCTGGCTGTTATCGGGAAAAAGGTACTGTTGGTCGATGCTGATCCGCAAGCCAATGCAACATCAGGATTAGGTCTGGATATTAATCAGGCCAATATCTACGATTGTATCACCGGTGAAGCCTCAGCTGCTGATGTGATTCAAAAATGCCCTGAAGTCAAAAAACTCGACATTCTCCCTTCCAGTATCAATCTGGTTGGAGCTGAAACTGAATTGCTCGAAATTGAAGACGGACAAAAAAGGATGAAAACAATCCTTGAGCCCCTCAAAGCCAATTACGATTTTATTCTGATCGACTGTTCACCATCGCTGGGTTTAGTCACACTGAACGCGTTGGTGGCTGCAGACAGCGTTCTGATCCCCGTACAATGTGAATATTTTGCATTGGAAGGACTGGGCAAATTGCTCAATACGATCAAAATGACCAAGTCCAAACTCAACCCCGACTTGGAGATCGAAGGTTTCTTGTTGACCATGTATGACTCCCGTCTACGCTTGGCCAATCAGGTGGCTACCGAAGTTCGTGAACATTTCGGAGAGTTGACCTTCAAAACAATCATTCAACGTAACACACGTTTGAGTGAAGCCCCGAGCTATGGCAAACCTGCCCTACTCTACGATGCATCGTCAACCGGTAGCGTCAACTACCTCAATTTGGCCAAAGAGTTTATCAAGAAAAACAAAAAAACGGCATAACACACCATGAACCCGAAAAGCAAAGGTTTGGGGCGCGGATTGGGCGCCATTTTCGAAATTGAAGGCAAAGAACTGCCAAATAAAAAGAATAGTCATGCCTTTGAAGAGGTAGCTATCACATCGGTTGTTCCGAACCCCAAACAACCACGTACCCATTTCGATGAGCAAGCTCTGAACGAGTTGGCCGAATCCATTCGCACACTGGGAGTTATTCAGCCATTGACTGTCAAAAAAGAAGCTGACGGAAAATATACGATTATCAGCGGTGAGCGACGTTGGAGAGCTTCACAATTGGCTGGTTTGGAAACCGTACCAGTATATATCCGTGAAGCAGATGACCAACACGTTTTGGAGATGTCTATCGTCGAAAACATCCAACGCCAAGATCTGAATGCTATAGAGGTTGCTCTCAGTCTCCAGCGTCTCGTGGACGAGTGTGATCTGAAACAAGAGTCACTCGGGGAACGCATTGGAAAAAATCGTTCGACTGTAGCTAATTACATGCGATTACTTAAACTTCCGGACAAGGTTCAGCTGGCCATTCGTGAAGGACTGATCTCTATGGGACATGCCCGGGCGTTGATCACTGTAGAGTCGCCGGAAGAGCAACTCTCGATTCTGAGTAAAATTATCAAAAAAGGGTTATCCGTCCGTCAGGTCGAAGAGTTGGTAAAAAAACTTCACGCACCTCGACCAACCAAGGAGGAAGAGGAGTTCCCCGAAGAGTACGCACAATTGGTTGAGATGCTCGAAAAACTATTTTCTCAAGAAATCAGTATCAAAAAAAACAACAAAGGCGGTGGAAAAATCGTTATCGGTTTCGATTCCGACGAAGATGTCCGTACATTTGTCCGCAAATTCGAACAAGCCGTCAAATAGCCAATGACCGTTTTGCGCTCATATTTCCGCACGATTATTGTCACCCTGTCACTGATGGGGAGTACCCTTGCTGTATCAGCTCGAAGTTCTGCTTGCGCTATTGGACACGTTTCATCTGCATCAACGATCCAACAGCCTTCATCTGCCAAATCTGCAAAATCGGCTGAAACAACTGTTTCTCAAACGGGATCATCGTCCAATACACAAGGTGAAACTCAAACCTCAAACAGTGTAATCCCTTCTACAGAAAGCGGTATTAATCAAACGAGCTCTGCTTCTCAAACATCGACGACAACAGTAACAACACCCAAAGACAGCACTCAGAACGCTGCACCCACACAAAGTTCCACAACAGAGGAACCAACAGCCACAGACGTCAACAAACCGACCAGCAAGAACTTAAAGAACATCTCTTCATCCAAAGCGTCGGCACAGATGAACATTGTTCCTGTGGACAGTACGCTGATCAAAAAAGGCAAACACGCCAAGGTCAAATCAACGAAGAAAAAGGCCAAATCAAACGTTGCTGATTCAACAAAACGTCTTTCATCCAGCACGGCTCCTAAACAGTTTCAAGTAGAAGGAGGGGTACTTAAAATGGTTACCCCAACAACTGCTGAACAGATTTTAAGCAAGGATACTGAGATCGACACCCTGACTCAACCCAGTTTAAAACCATTAAAGGAGGAGGTAGCCTTAACCGATGAGCAAGCCGATTCCTCAAAAGTACAAAAAAGGAAAGAAGAGGACACTTCAAGCGTACGTTACAGCTCAATTTTCCGTGACACGATTCCTCTTTCTCGCATGACGGCTATCTCTCTTGTAGCACCTGGATTTTCGCAGCTGTACAACAAGCAAGCATGGAAAATTCCAATTCTGTACGGTGTAACCGGAGGTTTGGCAGTTTTAGGTTTCAATCAGAGCAATAAATATAAAGCGGCCAAGAACGAATATAATACATTGGTTAATCAGCAGGCAACTCAAGAAGAACTTGATCCTGCCCAGTGTAAAATGATCCGCTACAACACGACCCGAACAGTTTTCTTCGTAGGAGCTATTGCCTCATATCTCTATTTTCTTGGCGATGGAGTACTCAATTACAACGGCCCTGAAAATAGCGTCAAAAAGGCAACAACACTTGCGATGATATGTCCCGGAGCCGGACAACTTTATAACAAAAGCTATTGGAAGGTTCCAATTGTTGTGGGCGCATTTGCTACGATGGGTTATGTAATCGATTGGAATGCACGCGGCTATAAACGCTATCGGACGGCATACAATCAAGTCGTTAACGGACAACCGGACGAATTTGAAGGTCGATACTCAGCTGATTACCTGAAAAACATGAAAGACAATTTTCGCCGTAATCGTGACCTGTGTATCATCCTTACCGGTGCTTTATATCTGCTCAATATTGTCGATGCACATGTCGATGCACACCTAAAAGACTACGACATCAGCGACGATCTTTCGGTCCGTCTTGAACCCACTGTATTTCAAAATTACGCCTCTCGCAATGGTTATTATGGTGTCGGCATGTCTCTGAAAGTTACATTCTAATCCATATATAGAACCTAACGGAGATGAAAGGGATCACATATACTTTGCTGATGTTGACAGGACTCCTGGGCTCAATAACAGCATACGGAAAAACCTCATCTCCCGAAGCAGACTCGATCCCATTCGATGAGCGATTGAACATAACTTCAGATTGTGAAAGTTATGATTCTATCATTGCATCGTGGCGTGAGAGTAATCGTTTCGGGGCTTTTGACAACTACGCTAGTCTGTATATCAACGTTGATACCAGCACCTACTACATAGAGGCGGTAACTCCCTATACGGATGCGCAATATCAAGAGCGACTACGCAGTATCGTTTCCCCTGTGCACCTCCCCTATAATTCAATTGTGCGCAAACACCTGGTTGCATACGTTACCTCTCGTCAAGCCATCACGAAACGGATGATCGGACAATCACTCTACTATTTTCCGATTATTGAACAGGAATTGGAGAAAGCTGGGCTCCCTCTTGAATTAAAATTCATGGCTGTTGTCGAATCGGCACTGCAGCCCACCGCTGTATCCCCTGCTGGAGCAGTCGGTTTGTGGCAATTTATGCTGACCACTGGACGTCATTACGGACTTGAAATCTCGTCAATGGTGGATGAGCGGCGGGATCCAGTAGCTTCGACACGAGCTGCATGTGCGTACCTCAAAGACCTGTATGATATTTATGGAGACTGGACATTGGCGCTTGCCTCTTATAACTTTGGACCAGGGAATGTTAACAAAGCTTTGAAACGTGCAGGAGGGACAGCCTCTACATACTGGGATATCTATCCCTACTTGCCTAAAGCGACTCGTGACTACATTCCTGCTTTTGTAGGCCTAACGTACGCATATCACTACTATAAAGATCATCACGTTAAGCCCAATCCCCCTACCCTTCCCATTGCCACCGACACTGTAACCATCAGCAGAAATTTACATTTGCAACAAGTAGCAACGACACTCGAGATCCCTTTAGAGTTGTTGCAAAATTTGAATCCACAGTACAAACAAGATATTATTCCCGCGGCCACCCGCACTTATCCATTAGTACTGCCCCAACGCGAAATCTCACGTTTTTTGGAACACGAACAAGAGATTTATGCAAAAGACTCTCTCTATTTAGACACCCATTTGAGTTTGGCAGGATCGACCAAACAGCCTCAGCCTGCAGCTCCCAAAACTGTAACTTACAAAGTACGCAAGGGGGATACGCTGGGAGCTATTGCATCAAAATATGGCGTTTCTGTTTCCCAACTGATGAAATGGAACCGAATCAAAAGCGCAAATCGTCTCCAAATCGGACAAACGCTACAAATTGTCAAGCCATGAGCTCAAATCAAGAAACCATAGTAGCCATCGCTTCTGGGACAGGAGGCGCAATCGCTCTGATCCGCATTAGCGGCCCTGATGCTATTGCTATCGCTGATCGTATCTTTAGTGGAGTATCTCACAAATCGCTCACACAATCGAAGGGATTTACTCTTCATTATGGATATATTCGCAATGAACTTGGCGAAACCATCGATGATGTAATTCTTTCATTGTTCAAAGCCCCCCACTCCTATACTGGAGAAGATATGATTGAAGTCACCTGTCATGGTTCAACGTACATTCAGCAAGAGATTTTGCGGCTGTTTATCCAAAATGGAGCCCGGATGGCTCAAGGAGGAGAGTTTACGCTGAGGGCATATATGGCAGGAAAAATGGATCTGTCTCAAGCAGAAGCCGTAGCCGATATAATTGCTTCGGACAGCAAAGCCTCGCTCATGTTGGCCTCTCGACAAATTCGAGGAGGATATTCTGAAGAGTTTGCCTTGTTACGTGCTCAATTACTCGAACTCGTATCTCTCCTTGAATTGGAATTAGACTTTAGTGAAGAAGACGTTGAATTCGCTGACCGCAGTCGTCTAAGAGCCATGCTCGATGATATCCAACATAAAATAGAAACATTAAGCAACTCTTTTCAACTGGGCAATATCCTCAAAAATGGCGTTCCAGTTGCTATCGTCGGAAGTCCCAATGTCGGAAAATCAACACTGTTAAATGCTCTTTTAAATGAAGATCGAGCCCTCGTTTCCGATATTGCTGGAACGACCCGAGACTTAATTGAAGAGACAATCAATATTCAAGGAATTACCTTCAGATTTATTGACACAGCAGGTATTCGTGACACGGCAGATCCACTGGAACACCTAGGCATTGAACGTACTTTGCAAAGATTGCAGCAAGCTGCCATTGTTCTATTTATGGTTGATGTTCGTGAATCATTTGACACCATTGCTCAACAGCTCACAACCTATCCGCCACAACAAGGACAGCACACAGTTGTTCTACTCAACAAGACAGATCAAGCCAACATCTCACAAATAAAAACGCTACAAAAGCAGCTAGCCCAACAATTTGGTTATCGCGTATTGGCCATATCCGCTAAACAGCATGAAAACTTATCTGAACTAACTCAGGTCTTATATAATTGCGTAGAAGCGGATACTGCATTACGATCAGGGCAAATTATCGTATCCAATGCACGCCATCATGAGGCATTGGAAGCAGCTTTGACTGCAACGCAACGGGCACAAGAATCCCTCGACAATGATCTGCCAGGCGACCTGCTTGCACAAGACATTCGAGAAGTCCTACATCATCTCGGAACCATCACAGGAGAAATTACCTCACAAGATGTTTTAAACTCCATTTTCTCCAAATTCTGCATCGGCAAATAAAGCGAAATAAAAATTCATTGGAATTTTTGACAATGATATTACAGACAATAAGGATCTTAGCAACTGCTCAAAAAAGATAATAATAAAAAATTAAGCATGCAAACTATAAAGATGCGGCTGCATCGAATAACTTCTACGTTTTCTGTTACCTTAAGCAACTATATACAATCCGAAAGAGCAAAATTGTTATCAATCAAAAAAATATCAGGAGACGGTAAAGTTGACCGTTGCAGAAAAACATGAACATTATATAGGTCTGTCCATAGACAAAGTAACAGATGATATTAAGAATAAGTTAAAAAATATGATAGCAGCAAATTGTAAACCATTAAAAATGAAAGCCTTGATAACTTTTGAGTATATTTTGATTTAAGTTGAAATAATGATGGGCAAAACTATTCCCACCTATTTGATTGACAGTGATCTGGAGGGAACACAGTATGCATTCATTAGCAACCAGATTTCCAAATGTTTTAATTCCGCATTCGGAACACAGCAAAAGCATTGCAACAAAAAGGCAAGACTATTTTCGCAGAGGCAAAGCAATCTGTCGAAAACATGATAATTGGATAATTGAAAATGAATTTCAGACGAACAGAAAATATATTGTCTTTTTGTTTGGATAAAATTCAAGGATAACCAAGAACATCGCTAATCCACAAAGAGCTACAATATATAGATGCCCCATATATCTGTCATTTGATGAAGATTCACGGGGCATCTGTAGCATCCGAATATCCGATCAAAATCGCTCATAAAACACTACTATACTAATAGAATAATACAGAATACTAAACATTCTATTATTCGGGTTCTGTTTCCGAACTTGCTCTAAATTCAAAAGCCAATTCTGAATACGGAATATTGCACTCAGAGAACATGCCATGGATAACCCAAATCTTTGAAGATGTGCTGTTATCGGTCCAAACATATAAGCCGTCCGAAAACTCCATCCGTCCTGATTCCGGTGTATTTGAGAAACCATTTTTTTCATTAGCACATAGCCATTCCAAGGTAGATCTTTTCTCTAACAATACATGACCGCACAACTGTATAAGCATTTCTTTCCAAGTGGCTACATTGTATTTTACACCTCGATAAATATATGCCTGCAATTTTTTACCAGTAAATTCAAAATCTTCATCATCTAAGGATGCAGACTCGGCTTCTATATGAACAGGGACAAAAGATGTTGTCGGCATCGGCCATAATTGCATAAATACGTTTAGCAATTCTGATTGACGTTGTTTCATCTCATCTTCAGTCCATTTTGTGCAAGATTTAACAAAGTTGTTCAAACGGAAAGCACTATCATTGAACCCCTTCTCCATATCTCTTTTTTCTGCAAACGTCAAATTGCTATACTGCGAATTATAACCTGTCAACGTCAAATTGGCCATAGTATGCAGATACTGTTGGTGGATACGCTCCCAATCCTGTCCCAATGCCTGTTTCCATTTTTCAGACAAAGTTTGAGGCATTATATGCTCAATCGTAATCTCTTTCTCGGACAGCGATTTGACAACGTCGTGTCTTTCCTTACTATCCCTATTTTCCAAACGCTCTAGAATAAACATTCGAGCATTGACAGGCATTTTATATACTTGACGCGTACAAAAATCTTCTTTGACTTCATCGTCGGTTGGAAATACCGAAGACCGTCCCTTTTTCAATAGTTGATACGTCAAGACTTCAATATATGAAGGCTTTGCTCCTTCTTGTGCTTTTGTAATAATATTTAGTGCTTCTTTATGCAATGTGGCGAATACCTTGTTTAAGGCATTTGATGGTAAATTACATATTATTCTTCTTGCCCAATAAGACTCTATAATGTCAAGCACCTTAAGTTGTTCATCAATCCCCATTCCCGAAGAGTTGGCATAATCAAAGAATGCCATATAAAACGGATATGCTACGGTTGAGTCCAACGTACGAACCTGATTGATCTTTTGATTTATTTTGTCATTATCAAAATCAGCCCTATCTATTTTTCTGTAGATTTGGGCGTAATGATACATATCAGATAACAATGTTGTTCTGTCACATTGTAGAGATTCAGCATACTCCTTGAATATAAAGTAGATTTTGTCGATTTTACCGATTTTGCCTTGCTTCATTGTAAGGTAATCTCTGACAAAAGATGATGGATCATACTTTGTAGCCTCCTCAATCGGATTCCAGTATGCTGTATATAATGATTCCTGTTCCTTTGAAGTTAATGACATCAACAAATAATTGCGAATCTTATCCGCCTCACTAAGATCTAAACCTGTAGAATTGAGGCTCTCAAAAATCAATTGTGGATCATCATCTTCATCTAGTCGAATATTGATGACTTCAAGCTTCTTTATTACATTAAAAAGCTCGTCCATCGTCAAACCACAATCGACAACATTATTATAAAGACATTTATAATTTCGTGTTACATTTGAATCATTAATATATTTATTTACTGGTTTATATAACAACGCATCAAATGCCTGCATATCTTTCTTTATGGGCTTTAATTTTACCTTACGCTCGTCTTCCTGATATTCATCAACCAAATAGCGTTTGAATATCTTCTCAACGAGTTTTGGATCTTCAACAGCAATCTTATTCTCCTTACTTGCATTGACCATAGCGATCAAGAGTAGAGAAACCGTTGTAATGCGCTGTTGCCCATCTATTATATATCGATCTTCAGTACCACTTTGAATACTAGAAACAATACTCCCAAAGAAATGGCTTTTTCTGTCGCTGTTATGAAGTTTAATTAAATCATGGAAAAGCTGTTCACAATTTTCTTCTTTCCAATCATAATTACGCTGGTAGAGTGGTATGATGAATCGTTTATCAGATCCATCAAAAAATTTTATTAATGGTTGAGCATCTCCTTTCATATATGTTCATTTAGCAATTACAAAAATACAGATAATCAAACATGTAGAATAAAAATAAATTGGAAAAATAGGAATAGATTATGATTGCTTCGAATAATAATAGTAGTACGCATTTTTCTATTCTGAACGTTGTAAGAAAATCACAATTAGCATGTTCCGTTACCTAAACCGACCTCCTTCTGTAAAAAACAGTTAAGGTATTGGATTACACATCCTTAATTAACAGTACTGGGAGTAGTCAAATATCATATCATACAATACCAACTTGTTTCTCAGACTCTATAATTTTTTATTTATTAAATTTCTGCAGTGAGATGTTAGAAACACCAATACTCACTTCAGATACTCGCGAATCGCTTGAATAAATTCGTCTCCATATTGTTCACATTTACGGTCTCCAAGTCCTTTAATGGCGACAAATTCCTCACGTGACACTGGCTTATCTGTAGCCAATCGGACCAAAACATCATTTTGCAGAACACGAAATGCCGCTAATTCATTCTTTCGTGCTATCTCTAGCCTCAATTTTCGAAGTTTGGCAAGGAGAACCATATCGGTCAAAACTTTTCCCTCGGAATCAACCAACACTCGGAAACCATCTTTTTCAATCGTCTGCACAGCTTTGCCTACAGTATAAATCTGTGACTTTCTACGTTCGGTGGCTGGGTTCAATGTCTGTTTTACAGGAATCATCTCAAGAACAGCTTCGTTTTGAGGGACAGAGGCCTGTTGAACCATAAAACCGGGACGAGTCAACGAGGTGTCAAGACGTCCAAAATCGTTATTTCTCCATGCAAAATAGTGCGTCGTATTTAACAGCCTTCCACATCCCGATTTATCCTGTTTGTAATTGGTACATCCCAAAATATACCCAGAGCGTCCTTGTTTAACGATTAAATATCCATCTTTGCACCAATCACATTTTTGGATAGAGAGTTCCCCTCCTCGTTTATCATTGGTCATAAAACCGCATATCTCCTGATCATTCGCACAAATCCACAATTTAAGGCCATAGTTTTTATTCCAGCGAAATTGCATAGGATAGCCACAAATAGGACAACGATCACGAACAGCTGACGACAATGTACGATCTGTTTTCAGTTCACCTTTCAAAGTGACATTCGGATAATTTTGGGGTTCACTCAATAGTTCTTTGATGAAGTCTGACGGACGTTTTTCTGGAGTAACGATGAAAACACGATTTTTTGTTCTGGTTAGAGCTACATAGAAGAGACGTCGTTCTTCAGCATAGTTGTAGGAAACATCATTCGAAATCACTAAGTTCAACACTGGATCATCATCCACCTTAGACGGGAACCCATAGGTTTCATCCTTTGCATTGATGATGATCACGTTGTCGGCGCTTAATCCTTTCGAGCTGTGAGCAGTCAGAAATTGAAGTTTTACTTTCGATCCGTATTTTGATGAATAAACCTTGCCACTTTTTTCGTCGAAATTAAAATCCTTTGAATAGCAAATATTACGAGCATCAAATCCATATCGTCCAATTAATAGGATCGATGCTACGTTGGATTTTCCTTCCGCAGCATTAAACTCCAAAACTTCTTCAATTGCCCGATTAATAGCAACTCCAAGATTATAATATTTACCTCCCTTTTGTTTCTCCTCTTTTTTCTCTGTCGTCTCAGAATAGGTATGGATGATTACCGGATTGGTAATTCGTTTTGGAGAAATCAACTCCTTTCGAATCTGTGCTGCATTCTTCTGAATAAATGTCCCAGCAATATTGATAATCTCTTGCGCGTTACGATAGGTACGGGTTATTTTCAATTCCTGACCATATCCCACTTCTTCACAGAAACGGGTAAAAAGCGGAAGTATGGAACCACTAAAAGCATAAATGGATTGCCAATCATCACCGACTGCCATGATTTTAGCATTGCACAACTGGGAAAGTTCCTTCACCAGATTATAACGTTGTCGAGAAATATCCTGATATTCATCAACAATGATGTATTGATAATCGAGACGTTCTTTATCGATTCGCTTTCTGCGGATCATCTCAGCGGATTCATTAATCATATCCTGAAAATCAATACTATGTTCCTCTTGTAGCCGTTTTTGATATTCATAATAACAGACTTTGCAGACATCTAAGAACAATTTAGTCCGTACGTTTTTGGTTGCCACCTTAAAATCGTCGAACTTTTCAGCAGAATATCCCTGTGTTTTAAAATTATTGATAAAAGTACAGATCAGCAGCGCTAACCGTGTAATGTATTTGTTTTCTTCTGAATCTACTAACTTTTTGTAAACCTCCTCAGTGGAGCGTTTCTCTAATTTATACCCTCTCCGTAGCAATTCTTTCTCCAGGTGATCTAGATAATCTTGACCGTCATTATATTGCGAATAAGTGCAGATCAGATCTGTATGATGCACTTTGTGAAGACGTTTTTTGTCTTGAATCCGAGTGATGTAACGATCAAGTTCCTCCTTTGTATATCGGCTACTTTGTCCATCCTCAGTGATACCAAAATGCTCTATATAGGTTGTTTTATCCTGCTGTGTGATCTTGAAATCGGGAGTATACGGTTTATTGGCATCTAAAATTGGATATTGATAAATTGGTTCGTATTCGTACTCAATCTGATGCATATACAAATAATTAGCAATCCGCACTTCTTCTATCGACCGTACAAATTCAGTATTGAGTGTCTGGGCTTTTTGCGTCTTTCGATCGACAATTTGCCTGACATATTCATGAAGATTGCTCTTTAAGGTTGAAAAATCTGCTTTAGCTATAAACTGAAAATATTCATTGACTTTATCACCTTCATAAGGTGCCGTAAAATAGGATCCAAAAAATAGAATTAGTTTGTCGACCATTATGGGATCCTGAAGTACGACTGATTTGAGATAAGTATTGATAACTGTATACAAAAATCCTCCATCTACAATTTTCTTTCGATTTTCTTCTCCTTGTCTCAAAATAGCATATCCGATAGAGTGAAACGTGGTAATTGGACAAGCTATGCGCAAATTATGATTGATTCGTTCGCGTAATTCTTCAACAGCTTTGTTGGTAAATGAGATAACTAGAATTTTGCTGGGATCAAAGCCTCGTTTCTCAACCAAATAACGAACCTTAGCAGCCACGGTTGTGGTTTTGCCAGCCCCCGCCCCCGCAATAACCAATGTGTTGTCTTCTTCCGACAATACGACTTCCCGCTGTTCCTGATCAAGCAATATAGTTGGATCGCACGCCTTGAGAATATGATCCAAATATGCTTTTTCTGACTCCATATGACGAGCTACATAAGCGTCGTTATGCTTCTTAATTGTCGGAGAGATAGTCGCAAGGTCTTTGATTTCAGTATAGGCCTTACAAAATGCTTTTATTTGTGTACTATCAAGCCCATGCTTTACCGCATATTCATCCAACATTGCCGATTGCGCTAAAGTTTCGAAGAATTGCTCAACTTTACAATAGGTCTCGATGAGCACTTTATAATCACTCCGAGCAATAAATTTATCCTGGGATAGAAGGGCTGCAAAGGCATTATTGAATGCCTGAGCTTTGATATATTCTGATGTTGTTCGAACCCTCTCGGTGGTATTACCCTCCAAAGAAGGTTGAATCTTTGAGCGCCCAAAACGTTTCAGAAAGTTTATAAATCCCATCACAACAATCTAATCCTTTTATAACAAAAGGTGGAGATTAACTCAAACGGCTTGCTGCAACCATTCACCCATAAAACGATCGTAAATGATATACCCGTAAGGTGTCTGATAGACCAATTCTTTATTGAGCTACTTTTTCAATGAGGCACTTACGCTACTTGCTGCACGAAGTTGATGCCTACTGATAAAATTTCCTGCAAATACCTCTTTAACCAAACCTTCACGAATGATAGCCTTTAACAAGCGCACATGACCAGCCGTATAAGCTTCCAACAGATCAGCATACGAATAGCTCTGTTCAGAAACGATCTGTTCCGTAGCATATGTTACCAACTCCGTATCCACCTTCCGATTATAGTCATACAGGCGATTACGAAGACACTGGATATATCAAGTATTTCTGTCAAATTTATCTTAAATCGTATCGAAAGCATCATATGGAAACTGCACACCATGTTCTGCAAAGTGTCCAACGGCAAAACAAGCATACGCCTTACAATCAATGGGACCGATGGTCAGCAATTGCGTACTCTGATTGAACGGCCTTTTCAATAAGGTAAACATTTCCTGCATCATATATTGCTTACTACCCGCAAAAATGAAGTTCACATTAGGCAAAAACTGGATAGAGCACCACAGAGCGTCTATTCTTTTCTCTATGTATTCGGGAATCTACTGGAATTCGTCGATGGCAATATCACATCGCATCTCCGAAGAACCCAGATAATCCAATATCTCTTTCAATGTACTCTCTTCCTCGTAGGGCACTACGTCAATCATCACTTTAGGAGACTCCGGTCAGTTCGTCAAGAGTGAATACCGACAGCAGCTGAGAATAAATTGCCCTAAGCAACTTAACGCTTTCTGGAGTACAGAATACAGTTTACCCAATACTGTATATTGGCAAACAACAGCACAAAATCACCCATTGACTGCGTGGAATAGATATCCATATAGAGCGTGACAATATCTGACTCCTGCTCTTTCAGAAGAGAAAAGGCATGACGAATCAAACCGTAGCGTCACGTCCATTATGAAGTGCAACGAGAATAGCTACTGTTTCCGCCTCACGGTCGTAAAAGAATGCAGGGCTGTGGTAACTGGCTGCCAGAAAAGGATGGTTCGGCCTCATATTTATTTCACCTATTCATTACATAATCATCGCAACATAAATATCGCAATTAAATACAAAACAAACAAAGAATTTACTATATAATTTACAACCAAAAGAAAAGACAATTTTACTTTGCCCCTGTATTCATATATTTAATAACGTAAAGTCAAAACAAGGAAAGAAAAGAAAAAAGATGACTAAGCCACTGTAAATAACAGAAGTCATTTTTCTTTTTGTTGCAAAACTTATAAGCGGTCAAAGGGCAATGGGCAGACAAAACACCACTTCAACTAAACACAAGCCTTCTCATGGAAACCTAAAGATATCTGTGAAATCATTCTCTATTTTACTGCCAATTTTAGCAATATAAGCCCGAATAGCCCTTATTTTGTGAACAGTGATTACGAAACCGTAAAGGAGAGTTATAGCCTCTTACCCCTGTTTGAAGAGAGTCGAAAAAACGTTAAATATTCGATTTTACAAAAAAATTAAGTTCTAAAAGCGGAAACATTCACATCTAAAAGACAGCCAAATGTCAAATAAAAACAATATTTCAATTAGAGTATTTATAATAGTATGATTAGCTTTAAGGCAACGATTGGAATCATCAAATTCGAGACTACTAATTTTTATAACTATATACCAGTTTAGCAGTATCATACCCTCGCTCACGAAGTTGATCCAAAAGATCTCGGATCACATTCTCAGCCAAATCTGGTTGTCTGCTCATAATCCAAAGGTATTTATCACTACTGCTACCTATTACTACATAACGATACTCAGGATCGAGTATCAACACATAATAGTCCGAATAAAACCAAAAAAAAATGAGACTTTTAGTTTGCCTGGATCTGCTGGATTTGGTTGTTTGGCTTTACCTTTAATCTCTTTGTACTTACCATTTTTATATCCTGAATTTAACACTTCGATACGCTCATCATCTAACAAGGTATAGGTAGCGCTTACACGAGTCATACCCTCCTCAAACCGATGATCATAACGTGCAATTTCACACCATTTCCCCATAAAGCGAGCCACATCAAACGTTTGCACCGTTCGATTGTCCATAACCGCTCCATCACTGTTAGACCGACATCCACCAATATCTACCAAAGTGCAAATATCAATTAAAATATGTTTCATGGCAATTCTATATTATTTAACAAATATTTTTTCACACAAGAATATACCAATAAATATACCATATCTCTAAACGTAGCGCATGAAAATACATTTATTCTTAAAAATACTCAAACAAATACCCCCTCTCCTCAGCAAGCAGGATGGAATAAAGACACCTACATTGCAATTCAACAATCATATGCTACACTATCTTTAGCCATCTAAAAACAACTGCATCCACCACATTCTACAGCACGACTATTTCAACGCTAACGAATTAACAACAACATTGACAAATCCAACAAGCCGACTTTATGAAACAGATTTTCCTTTGTCTATTATTGGGATGTAGCGTATACACGTCGTTATCTGCACAAGAACATATCGACACATTATTTTACACCAAATCCGGACAAAAAGCTCCCAATCAACTTTTTGCAGAATATTATCGAATCGCATTATATCCGGCAGACTCTACAAGACCCAAGATGTTCAAAGATTTTTACCGTACTGGAGAGACTCGTTGTGAAGGCTATTTTCTAAGTATTGACTCAACAGATGACATGCGTTCTGTTTTTGATGGCGACATTGTGATGTTTAATCAAAATGGCACAGTCGCCCAAAAGGCCCATTATGCTGACGGCAAACTCACTGGCGAATTTTTACAATACTCGACAGAGGGGGCTCTACAGGTACAGACATTCTACGTTGACGGTAAAAAAGACGGTATTCAAAAAACCTACCTGAATGACGGTTCTTGTCGCATTGTAGAATATGATGCCGGAAAACTCACCAACGATTACTATCTACTTGCCGACAGCGCAGGTAACACTTTGAAATATCGCATTACTGACGATTCCCCGGTATGGGAATCACCCACCCTTGCAGAACGTATAATCGAATATAAAGATGGAATACCGTACGAAATTTATTTTAAAAACGGATTGACAATTGCCCTAAAATGCGCCATCAAACGAGATTATGGAAAATGGTTTCGCGTTGACATGATTATTACCAACCATTCATTAACTCCCATTGAAGTAACCCCAGAAAATGATATTACCGCAGTCGCTTTTGACGAGCAAAATATGCCAACCGACTTACAGGTTTGGTCATACGATGAATACATGAAAAAGGTGAATCGATCTCAAACCTGGAGTGCAATTCTGATGGGTGTCAGTGAAGGATTATCCACCGCTGGTGCCGGTTACTCAACATCAACAACTACTGTTCACAGCAGCCACGGAGGATCAACATCATTTCGAACCACGACATACAGCCCTACTGCAGCCGCTCAAGCCAATCTGGCTTCTCAACAACGGATCGCAAATTTCAGCCAAGCCCTTCAAAATGACAGGGAGATTAAACAATTAGGATATTTGAAGAAAAACACCATCTACCCGGGTGAATCTGTATCTGGATTCATCCACATTGACTGTGATAAAGGGCTCAGATTAGTGGTCAATGTCAACATTGAAGGAGCTGAATATCTATATGAATGGGGATCGGGAAGAAAGACACCTTTATACTTGATACTTGAGAAATAAAACATATCTTTGAGGATCAATTAAGCCTATTTATCTTCCATCGATCAACAGACTAATGATACCGATAGAATTTTACACCCAATACTATAAACAACAAGAGACCTCTTTACGCACCTCTTCACGCATTCGGAATTGGTTGACCACAACGAAATTATTACTATTTGCAGCTATTGTCTACGGTATTATTCGACTGATCGCGACTCAAAATATAACTATATGGTTGAGTGCATGCGGTTTCCTAATTATCCTATTCATCAGTTTGACCGTATGGGATAATCGAGTCGTGAATCGCATTGCCAAGCTGAAAACATTGATTCGATGCTGCCAAACTGAAATTAAATATCTCAATGGAGACTGGTCCGCTCTAAATACTGGCAAACAGTTTACCAACCCAACTCATGCATACGCTCTTGACTTGGATCTATTCGGAGAACAATCCTTGTTTCAATCATTAAATAGAACCGCTACACCTCACGGGTGCAAACTGTTAGCAGATTGGCTGCTGAACCCCGAATTAGACGACCAAAGAATTCTTGCACGACAACAAGCGGCTGCTGAATTATCCAACAAACCTGAATGGATGTTAAATTTTCAGGCAACTGGATTGATTCACTCGATCACCGAAGAGGATAACAAAATAGCACAAAAGTGGTTGCAAGAACCCTGTTTTTTTCACAACTCACACGCCAAGAAAGTTCTCTATTTGAGTAATGGAATTTGTATTTTACTATGGATTTTGACAATCCTGTCCGTCATTCCATACGGATACGCTCTATGTGCATTCTTTGTACAATTAGGTGTTTTAGCCTATTATCTCAAACGCATCAACCGTATCAGCAAAATAACCGATCGGTTCTCCAAAGTAATCGGCACATACAATCATTTGGTCAAACAGATTGTTAACACACCGTTCTCGAGCCCTGAATTACAACAGTTACAACAGTCTCTCATCGGAACGATCACTGCGGACAAAGCGCTCCGTTCGCTGAATCGAATTCTTGACAGCTTCGACCAACGGAACAACGTTTTGGTAGCCATAGTTATGAATGGTCTCTATTTGAAAGATCTGCACCACATCATCCAATTCGATCGTTGGCGTGAGACACACCGCAAACAAGTCACCTCTTGGTTCGATACCATACATCAATTTGACGCATTAACCAGTATGGGTTTTTACCGATACAACCATCCAACCTACTGTACGCCTACAATCAGCAATCAACATTTACTGCATACTGAAGAAATGGGACACCCACTGCTCCCCGCCAATGGTAAAGTGTGCAATGATTTTGAGGTTTCAGCCCTGCATGATATATATATCGTCACGGGAGCCAATATGGCTGGGAAAAGTACCTTTTTACGCACCGTGGGGGTCAACCTGGTTTTAGCTCTATCGGGTAATGTTGTATGCAGTCGCACGTTTGCATTTCAACCTATGAGGCTATTTACCAGTATGCGTACTACCGATAACTTAGCTAAAGGAACCTCTTATTTTCATGCTGAACTCCTCAGACTTCAGCAGTTGGTGCAAACAGCCGAGCAGTCGCAAAAGACATTTTGCATTCTTGATGAGATGCTCAAAGGAACCAATTCGCAAGATAAATTGAACGGCTCGCGAAAGTTCCTGCACAAGCTACAAACTTTGCCTGTTGCCGGGTTAGTTGCCACACATGATCTTGCTCTCGGAGAGCTGGCACAGCAGGATCCTAAACATTTTCACAATATCTGTTTCGAAATCGACCATTCCGGGAAACAAATTGTGTATGATTACAAATTACGCCCAGGTGTCAGCCGTAACATGAATGCCTCAATTCTCCTGGAGCAAATGGGTTTAATCTAACCTTTTTGCGTACGCCCATTGTTGTTGATTTCTCTCATTCAAACTATTTCTCCAAGCACTTCCCTACTATGATTGTCTCTTAGGCATAAGAGAACTCGCGACCCGATCGCATCAAGAGAATTCACAGTATCCAACCATTTGTCTCCGCTTTAACTCCATTTCAACATAGAAATGAAAATGGGGTAGAAATTTTCATTTCTACCCCATCGCTCACATTAACCTAAATTAAAACATCTCTACTGTAAGGACATTTCTTATTTGAAGTAACGATTGTAAAGACCCTCGAATCCTTTACCGTGACGAGCCTCGTCTTTACACATTTCGTGTACGGTATCGTGAATGGCATCCAGATTGAGTTTCTTAGCCAGTGTTGCAATACGTTTTTTATCCTCGCATGCTCCACACTCAGCTTCCATACGTGCCTTCACGTTGGTCTTGGTATCCCAAACAACCTCACCCAACAGCTCAGCAAATTTGGCAGCGTGCTCAGCCTCTTCCCATGCATAACGTTTGAAAGCCTCTGCAATTTCTGGATAGCCCTCACGGTCAGCCTGACGACTCATTGCCAAATACATACCAACCTCAGTACACTCACCCATGAAGTGATCTTTCAGACCCTGGAGCACCTCTGCATCAACCCCTTTAGCGACACCGATAACGTGCTCGTCAGCCCAAGTCATGCCTTCGCCTTCAACAACCTCTTTGAATTTAGAACCAGGCACTTTGCACTGAGGGCAGAATTCAGGAGCATGCTCACCTTCGTATACAAAACCACAAACCGTGCAAATAAATTTCTTTTTCATAATCTTCTTCTTTTAAAAGTTCAACTCTATCGTATTATCAGTTTCAATTCGTTCCGTGTTTACAATCGCGACAAATTCCTTTGTAATAAACCTGTACGTCTGACACATCAAAAGACTCCGGAACTGCCTGCAGTAAATGTTCTCCACCAATTAACGGCAAATCTTCAATTCGACCACACGACTTGCAGTAGAAGTGAGCGTGAGGCGTAACATCACCATCGAATCGGGTATTTCTCGAATCCATGTCAAGCTCCAACACTGCGCCGTGCTCCGCCAATAAACGTAACGTATTATATACGGTCGTTTTGGACAGGGTTGGCATAGATGGTGAGAGCGCTGTATAGATCTCATCCACCGTTGGATGTGTCCGATGCGTCATCAAATACTCCATGATCGCAATACGTTGCATCGAGGGTTTTACCCCGAAACTAGACAAATATTGATGCAACTTTGCGTTCATTTCTATTTTGTAATCATTACAAATTTGAATTCATTACAAAAGTAGGTCATTTTTTTTGAATCTGCAAATAATCGGAACTATTTTTTGAAAATAAAATAGACGGCCAACACCAAAAACATAAAAGCAACCGCATGATTCCAGCGAAACGCCTCATTCTTAAAGAAGATCAGTGTAAAGAGCGTAAAGACTAAAAGGGATATAACCTCTTGTATTACTTTCAATTGAACCAAAGAGAAGGGACCGCCATTCTCATGAAATCCTATACGATTGGCAGGCACCTGAAACGAATACTCCACTAATGCAACACCCCAACACAACAGAACGATTCCAGCCAACGGCAAGCTATCAAACCATTTTTGGCCTTTGAGACGTAACTGACCATACCAAGCAAAGGTCATAAAGATATTCGAAACGACTAACATGCCAATTGTCAACAATCCTTTCATAGCAAAATTGAATTTTAAAACACACAAACAGCTCTCATCCTCATGAAAACTGACGGGCAAAATTACAGGAAATGCTTTAAATTGTGAATGCTCAAATAATTTTACTAATAAAAAAACGTTCTCCCAAATCGATAAACACACCAATAAAAAAGTCTGCGCGACATCACATCACGCAGACTTTTATTGACATGTAGGATAATAAATAACTAACCTAACAAACTACCTCTTAATAAAAGAACAATCAAGAGCGCACTTGACCATCTCCATTGATCAAGTATTTATAGCTGGTCAACTCACGCAAAGCCATCGGGCCACGCGCGTGCAACTTTTGAGTACTGATACCGATTTCAGCACCAAAGCCAAATTGGGCTCCATCAGTAAATGCAGTCGAAACATTAGCATAAACACATGCAGCATCCACTCTGTGCTGAAAAATCTGAATTGCTTCCGGATCTTCACTCACAATTGCCTCACTATGCTTGGAAGAGTAACGAACAATATGCTCCAAAGCCTCCTCTAACGATCCGACAGTGCGAATCGCCATACGATACGAGAGGAACTCCGTTCCAAAACTTTCAGCCGTAGCATGAACTAACAAATCTGCTGGATAACGACCTTCGAGGGCAGCATAGGCATCTGAATCAGCATAAATCAGCACATTTTTTGAGGCGAGTTTCTCACACACAGCCGGGAGATCAGCCAAACGCTCACGATGAACAATCAAGCAATCCAACGCATTACATACACTTACACGACGTGTTTTGGCATTAAAGACAATATTAGCGCATTGGGCAACATCACCTTTAACATCAAAGTAAGTATGACAAATACCTGCACCTGTTTCAATAACCGGAATATGTGCATTCTTGCGCACATAGTCGATCAAACCTTTACTTCCCCGAGGAATCAACAAATCCACATACCCGACTGCATCCAACAGAGCTGCGGTCGCCTCACGATCTGCAGGCAAAAGCGTCACGGTATGTTCGTCCACATCATTTGCACGCAACACATCACGGATCACCTCGACAATCGCCTCATTTGAATAACGGGCATCATGCCCACCCTTCAATACAGAAACATTACCCGATTTCAAACAGAGAGAGAAGACATCAAAACTGACATTAGGTCTGGCCTCGTAAATCACCCCAATCACTCCAAATGGAACCGATACTTTAGTAATTTTCATTCCATTAGGACGGACAAACTCATCCAACACATGATTTAATGGTGAAGGCAACGACGCTACATTTCGCATATCGTCTGCAATACCCTTAATTCGTTCGGCAGTCAACATCAACCGATCATACATCGGATTAGATTCGTCCATTAATGCCAAATCACGACGGTTAGCCTCAAGAATATAATCAGTCCTCGCCTCTGCTGCATCAGCAACCGCTAAAAGAATAGAATCAATCTTGGACGCAGGTATCAGATTCAAACTACGGGAAGCTACAACAGCTTTCTCAAAAAGTTCGTTTAGTTCCATATCAAGTAACACTTAATATAAAAAGATCAACCTTATTCAAGATCAAGCTGATCTAAATACATATAATCATAATGAATCAGAGGACGTTCTCCTTTAGTTCCCGCCAGTTGAGCCGCTTTAGCGCTATCGCAAGAGATACGACCGACACCAATTTGCCGACCATCAGGAGCCAAAATCCGTACAATATCACCCTTCTCAAAGTCTCCCTGTACATCCGTCACACCAATCGGCAACAGACTGACTGCCTCTGGTTTTGTCAACGCCTCATAAGCACACTCACTTACTCGCAAATCACCTTTAGCGAAGCCTTCTGAATGCGCAATCCATTTTTTAACGGGTGAAACAACACGTTCAGAAGGGATAAAACGAGTACAGATCGTTTCAATCTTATCAGAAAGAATTTCAGGTAAAATATTCTCTCGCTTACCGTTAGCAACAATCACCTCAATTCCCTCTTCAGCCACTTTACGAGCGATACGGCATTTTGTCAACATGCCGCCACGTCCAAATTGAGATTTGCCAGATTGGATATATTGGGAAAGATCTTGTTGAGGAGCAATTTCACGAATCACATATGAGTCTGGATCTGCCGGATTACCATTGTACACTCCGTCAATATTACTCAAGATCACTAAAGCCTCCGCATCCATCATTGCAGCAACCAAACCCGACAACTCATCATTATCGGTAAACATCAATTCGGTCACCGAAATGGTATCATTTTCATTCAAAATCGGGATCACGCCATTAGCCAACATCACCGACATACAATGCTGCTGATTCAAATAGTGTCGTCTTGTCGAAAGGCTCTCCTTAGTCGTCAACACCTGTCCACACACCAATCCATGGTCACGGAACAGCTCATAATAGTGATTGATCAGCTTTGCCTGTCCAACTGCTGAGAACAGCTGTCGAGCCGACACTTGTGCCAATTTACGCTTAAAGGTATGTGCATGCATTTCGCTCCGTCCCGAAGCAACAGCTCCAGACGACACCAAAATAACTTCCATCCCACTATGGTGCAGATCTGCAACCTGATCAGAGAGGGCTGACATACGCGTCACATCGAGCGAACCGTCCGGACGAGCCAATACGTTGCTACCCACTTTGACCACAACTCGTTTGAATCTGAATCCCATAATTATCGGCTTTTAAATAATCCCTCTTTAACAGCAGGCACAAAACCGGCCTCCTCCATGGCAGCCAGGCCTTTCAATGTAATACCACCAGGCGTCGTTACCTTATCAATTTCCGTCTGAGGCATGGTTTGATTATGTTGCATCATTTCCAATGCTCCACGCATGGTCTGCATCACAATTGCACGGGACTCTTCAGGGGTAAAACCAAGCTCTACCCCACCTTGGATGGATGCATCGAGATATTTCAGAGCAAAAGCAATTCCACATGAAGCCAATGAAGTTCCGGCCACCATCATCGACTCTTCGACCACAATGGTCTGACCGAGTTCATCAAACAGTGAAACCACAAATTTTAGTTGTTCGTCTGAAGCCCCACATGCTGCAATGAAGGTAACACTTTCACCCAAAGAGATGGCCGTATTCGGAATAATACGATACATAACCGGAGATATTCCTGAACCATTGTCGAGCATTGTCTGCAAGCGATCAAACGAAACACCGGCCACAACCGAAGCTACTGACTGGCAAGAATAGTCCAGCAAATCGCGAAACCCAGCCACAACATCTTCAAGCAGCCACGGTTTAACAGCAATGATAATCAAATCTGCTCCTTGAACAGCCATTCGATTATCAAGCGTTGTGTTCATCTCCGCATGAAAGCTTTTGATTTTATCCAATGTCTTTTGCGTATGAGCCGTAACGGTCAAATTGGATGCTGGGACCAGTGAGCCGGCAGCAATTCCTTTAGCAATTGCTCCGCCCATATTTCCGCCACCGATAATTGCGATTTTCATCTCTTTCTAATTTGTATCATATGATTTTTCAAAGGTAGTAAAAAATATCCTGCGAATACTATGTAGATCCCGTCCAGCGTTGAAAAACTGAAAGACTGTCGGTTCAGCACGCATAACACAAAAAGCCACAGAGGACAGGCTACACAACCCAAACATAACCCATAGGCCTTATAACCACTTTGCAGACAACACATATCAGATATCAATGACACTTCTAAACCCACTGCGTTCATCAAAAAAAAGATCGAGGGATAAGGATCACTTCCTTACCCCTCGACAAACATCAACAGCTAAAAAGCTATAATATCAAATTCAGAAAATTATGCCAATTTATTCAAAGACGCAAGAATGTCGGCTATAATTTGACTATCCGTCAAACGATTGGCTTGCATCAATTCCGATGCGACATAACGATCAACGAACTCTTTACGCAAGCCAAAATTCAGTACACGCATGGAGGTATCTCCGTAATAACGAGCTATCTTCTCTCCAAATCCGCCGTCCAAAACACCATCTTCCAACGTCACCACCACTTGATGTTCTTTCTTTAACGATTCAAGCATATCGACATCCAAGCCTGTAATATAACGGGGATTAATCAACGTTGCATTCACGCCTGTTTCAGATTGCAATTTGGCTACCACTGCTTCACCCAATCCATAGAACGATCCCAAAGCCAAAATTGCCACACGGCTTCCCTGACGTGTAATCCGATATCGATTCAATTCACTGTAATCCACATCAAAAGCCTCTGGACGAGACTCAACAACCACGCCCGGGACACGAATAGCCACAGGATGCTCGCGTTGCTGGATTGCCCAGCGCATCATAGCAAAGTACTCCTCTTTGCACGTAGGCGCCAAATAAACCATATTCGGAATATTTGCCATCAACGGAATATCAAAGAACCCGAGATGGGTAACATCATTCATACCATTTATAGTACCCGCAAAGACTGCAATGACAGCCGGATTATTATTGATGCACAAATCTTGTGAAAGCTGATCATAACAACGCTGAATGAAGGTACTGTACACCCCATAAACAGGTTTTCCTCCATTGGCAGCAATTCCGGAAGCCAACGCTACAGCATGCTCCTCAGCAATACCCACATCCACAAATTGGCGGCCTGCTTGCCGACGTCGCTCTTCGGTGAATCCAATTACAGTAGGTGTACCTGATGAGATTGCGACCAGAGTCGGATCACTTGCCATCTCTTTCAACAAGAATTGTCCGGTTAAATCGCAATAATCTTCACCAGCACCACTGTTTTTCGAGGCACCTGTCTGCAAATTGAACGGCCCTCCCCAGTGATATTTCTCACGGTTCTGCTCTGCGAAAGCATAACCTTTCCCTTTCTGGGTATGAATATGTACTACAACAGGACGAGTTGCATCTTTCACCTGTTGGAAAGCTGCAATCAACGCAGCGACATCATTCCCATTATCAACATACAGATAATCCAACCCCAATGACTTAAAAAAGTTACAGGGAGAGTTTCCTTGACTCTCACGAAGTTCCTTCAGATTTCCATACAAACCTCCGTGATTTTCGGCAATGGACATTTCGTTATCGTTTACGACAATAATCATATTGGTGCCCATTTCACCGACATTGCTTAATCCTTCATAGGCTTCTCCACCACTGAGTGAACCATCTCCGATCACTGCAATTATATTCTCTTTGTCCTGCTTCAGATCACGTGCTTTAGCCAACCCGCATGCCAAGCTAACTGATGTGGAGGTATGCCCCACTGTAAAGAAATCGTGTTCGCTTTCGTGTGGATTAGTATAACCCGACACGGTGGCATATTTAGTCGGATCAAGAAACGCCTCTTTACGACCGGTCAACATTTTGTGAGTATAGCATTGATGCGACACATCAAACACCAACTTATCTTTAGGAGAATCAAAAACAAAATGCAACGCTATCGTCGCTTCGACAATACCGAGATTAGGGCCAATGTGTCCTCCACATGTACTGAGCCGTTTCAACAAGGCTTCACGAATTTCACCAGCTAAAATATTTAATTGATCCACAGATAACTGCTTCAGTTCCTTGGGGGAATTGATTTGTTCAATATACATAAGGCTGCTTGAATTTAATTCTTTTTGTACGATGCAAAAGTAATATGCTATTCGAAAACTGAAAAACCTGAATTACGGGCAGAAATACCTCAATCACCGAACAACACCTTGCTCGATCAGACAACTTTTCATGAATATCAATGCTTTCACGAATCGTATCAAGTACGGGACTATCAACAAAGAGGGCAACCACTTAGGTTGCCCTCAAATTGCGTTATTAATCACATTTATGAATTCTCAAAACTTGTTACGCTTCAACGCGCATGCAGTCGAGAGCCACAAGTTTTGCGATCAAATACAGATCTCGACATCAATATCATCTATGAATGCATTAGAGTTTATATTATTCCATAGATCCAAAATCGCATCAGACTGTTGACACAAAATAAAAGATGGATGCTTATCGAATATTAGCGATGCTGATAATATCCGCAAAAACACCTGCCGCAGTTACGCTGGCGCCTGCACCGTAACCCTTAATCTGCATCGGATACTCTTTGTAACGTTCGGTAGTCAACAGAATCACGTTATTACTACCTTCCAAATGGTAGAACGGACTGTCGGGTCCCACCTCACGCAGTGAGACTTCGGTTTTCCCGTGATCCATGCTGGCAATAAAACGCCAACGTTTACCCTCTGCGGCCAGTTTTTTACGACGCAATTCGAAATCGGCATCCAACTCTGGAATATGTTTCCAGAAATCCTCTACGCTACCTTCAAAATATTCAGCCGGAATAAACAGATGTTTTTGGACATCTTCTTGCTCAACATGATAACCGGCTTCACGAGAGAGAATCACCAATTTACGGATCACATCCATACCACTCAGATCAATACGTGGATCCGGCTCTGCATAACCTGCCTCTTTCGCCATAACAATCGCACGACTCATCGGAACCGTCTCATTCATTTCATTGAAAATGTAGTTCAACGTTCCTGAAACCACCGCTTCGATCTTCAAAATGCGGTCACCACTATTAATCAGATCACTGATCGTATTGATAATCGGCAAACCTGCACCCACATTGGTTTCAAAGAGGAATTTTACACCTCTCGTCCGCGCAATGTTTTTCAATTTGAGATAATGATCATATTTTGAAGAGGCTGCAATCTTATTGGCAGCAACAACCGAAACATTATGAGACAACAAATCTTCATAAATGCTGGCTACCGCCGGGCTGGCCGTGCAATCAACAAATACGGAATTAAAGATATTCATCGACAATATCTCATCCCGGAACCGTTCCGGTGTCGAAACCAATGTCGATGCCGCCAACTGCTCTTTATAGGTAGTTAAATCAATACCTGAACGCGAAACAATGTAGTGGCGAGAATTGGTGATACCGACAATGCGAATCTTCAATGAATTTTCACGCATCAGCTTCTCTTGTTGCTGACGGATCTGATCCAACAGATTGCTACCGACCAAACCCACACCGGCCAAGAAAATATTCAACACCTGATATTCAGACAAGAAGAATGAATCGTGAATCACATTGAGCGATTTACGCAGGTTCTCTTTGGCTACGACAAACGAAATGTTGGTCTCCGAAGCGCCCTGTGCACATGCGATCACATTGATACCGTTCCGTCCCAACGTACCAAACAGCTTGCCGGCCACACCGGGGCGATGGCGCATATTTTCTCCGACAATGGCCACTGTTGCCAAATCATGCTGCGTTACCGGCGGATTAATCTCACCCATCGAGATCTCTTGGGCAAACTCCGTAGAAAGCACCTGCACGGCCAGTTCGGCATCTCCATTACGTACGCCGATCGAAGTGGTATTCTCCGACGCCGCCTGCGAAACGAAGAAAACACTGATTCCCGATTTCGAAAGAGCCTTGAAGATACGGTAGTTAACGCCGATCACTCCGACCATACCCAAACCGCGAATCGTAATCAGACAGGTATCGTTGATCGAGGAGATCCCCTTAATAGTACGGCTGTCCGGAGTTTTATCTTTGGTGATATAGGTTCCGGGGGCGTCCAGATTGAAGGTATTGCGAATACGAATCGGAATATTGTTATGATAAGCCGGGAAGATAGTCGGCGGATAGATCACCTTGGCTCCAAAGTTACAGAGCTCCATAGCCTCGACAAATGTCAAGTGCTCGATCACATAAGCATTGCTGATCACCTTCGGGTCAGCAGTCATAAATCCATCTACATCTGTCCAAATCTCAAGAGAATCGGCCTTCAACGTTGCAGCCAAAACCGAAGCCGTATAATCCGAACCACCTCGACCCAAATTGGTAACGTCACCCGTCTGGTTATCCGATGCAATAAAGCCCGGAACGACGGTCACCTTGGGCATAACCGCAAAACGGGCACGAATCAACTCCTCTGTTGGAGCAAACTCTACGATATGTTTACCAAAATAGGGCTTCGTCTTAATAAAATCACGCGCATCGAACAATTCGGCCGGAGCCAGCACTCCTTGAACAATCACCGACGAAAGCCGCTCACCATAGCTAACAATTGCATCTCCGGTTTTCGGAGAGAGGTCCTTGATCAAACATACCCCTTTAAAAATATTGGCCAGCTCATCAAGCAGAGCGTTCACTTTAGCAAGTACTTCAGCACGGCAAGAGCTGTCCACCGTATCCTCAATAGCCTGACGATGGCGCATGACGATCTGATCGAGTTGGTTTTTGTACTCCACATCACCGGCCGCAGCCATTCGTGAGGTCAGCAACAGTTGATCGGTGACTCCTCCCAACGCCGACACCACGACGATAACCTCCTCGTGACAAGCCTCTACAACACGTTTGACCTGTCTCAGACCCTCCGCACTTCCGACGGAAGTTCCTCCAAACTTCAGTACTTTCATAGATTTATCTTAGATATTACAAGATCGCAATTTTAGAAAAATTCCCCGACTTCTCCTAATTTTTAGGAGTCACAGATCGCAAAAATCCAATGAAATGAATATATTTGCTCTCCGTTCCACAAAACGACAATTTATCATCAAAACATAACAACAAACCATGAAACTAAAAGAAATCCTGGCCATATCGGGCCAAAGCGGGCTGTTCAAGTTCGTAGCACAGAGCCACAACGGAGTAATCGTCGAATCTCTGACCGACGGGAAACGCAGCAACGCATCCGGCTCGGCTAAAGTGAGTGCGCTGGGTGAAATTGCCATCTATACCGAAAACGACGACATTCCACTGGGCAAAGTTTTCGAAAACATCTACAAACACACTGAAGGCAAAGAGGCCATCAGCCCCAAATCAACCCCTGAGGAGTTAAAAAAATTCTTCGCAACTGTACTGCCTGAATACGATCGTGACCGTGTGCATGTATCAGACATGAAAAAGGTAGTTGCTTGGTACAACATTCTGGTTGGTATCGGCATGACCGATTTTTCCATTGAAGACGAAGAAGAACCAGCTCAAGAAGCATAATCCATTAAGACGCATGAAAAAAAGCTTTATTATTCTCTCGTGCGCTCTGTTGGCCAGCGGTGCATTTGCACAAGGACAAGGGGTAAAGGATCGTCTCAAAGCACACGTTTACACGTTGGCAAGCGAAGAGTTCGCCGGACGCAAGCCCAACACCCATGGAGACACCTTGGCAGTCAACTACATTCGCGAACAACTCAAAGCACTGCCCGGATTCAAATTGCTGGCTAAAGATGGCCTCCAGGAGTTTTCTTATTCAGCGTACCGTTACCTCACTGACGAGGGGAATACGCTTAAAGCCGGTAAACGGGCATTGGTTTTAGGACGTGATTTCATTCCCTCCGTCACTTCGAATACAGGCACATTCAGCGGAGAAGTAATCGATCTGGGAGAAGGCAAAGCCCGTGACTACGAAGGGAAAGATGTCAAAGGAAAATTTGTTGTGGTGCATCTCACTCCCCGCTCCTATTCAGATGGCAGCGAACAACGTTCCCGTGAGACAACCGCGTTGAAAAATGGTGCAAAAGGCATTTTAATGGTTGGACAACCGCTGAGCAATCTGCCAGCCCGTTGGCCGTCAGGACCTGACTTTATGGTAATGAAGGTCAGCGAAAAAGCAGCCAAAACACTGTTGACACAAAAACAACTCGAAGCCACCGTGTCCATCGATGTCAACACCGAGCACACCTTCAATGTCGTAGCCAAAATCGAAGCCCCTGAGGAGAACAATCCGGAAGGAGATGTGCTTATTCTTGGCGCACATTATGACCACATGGGTCTCGAAGAGTTCGAAGGAGAGCCGGCTATTTTTGCAGGAGCAGACGATAACGCATCGGGCACAGCCGGTATTTTGGAATTGGCCCGTTACATCAGCGAACGTCGCGCATTCCTGAAAAAAGATGTCATTGTCATTCTGTTTGGTGCTGAAGAGCGTGGTCTGAAAGGTTCACGTTATTATGCTGAGCATCCTGTCGAACCACTTGACAACGTCAAAGCTATGGTCAACATCGACATGATGGGCCGTATGCCTAACGAACGCACTTTGGGCATCCGCGGTTTAGGATCTGCGTACGAAGCACCAGCTCTGTTTGCCTCCCTGCCCAACAACGACAACCTCGAATTGGTATGGGAATTCCGCGAAAAGGGCCCGACCGATTATTCGTCATTCTATGCAAAAGGCATTCCGGCATTTTCATTCGGCACTCCACACCACGTGGATTATCACAAGCCCACCGACACTCCGGATCGCATCAATTATGACGGCATGGTCATGGTGTACAACTATGCTGTCAACCTGATTAATCGTCTTGCGTTCGAACCTTTACGACTCACCTATCGCCCACAACCTCAGAAATAGGTATACATAACTACATCGATTCTCAGCACGGCCGCCATTCATGACATGGCGGCCGTATTTTTTATCCTACGTCATATTTTCCGGCCCTGCACCCGACCGTAAATATGGGGCTCAAATCAACTCCAGCGTATTCTTGGGCATCATCCCTCTCATTCCAACGCCATTACTATTCCGCTACATTTATCATCAACATGACCACACCAGTAAAACACATCATGATCTTACCATTATACCATATGGCCTTTTAATAGACTTGCGATACCATTTAAGTGACACCTGATTACCTGTCTATTAAACCACACAATCCACATATAGGACAAATTGATCAGACACAGACCGTAAAATCTCGCAACATCTTACCATCATTATTTCCACTATACGATCAATAACATTACAATAAAAAACCCGACGCAATCGCGCCGGGTTGTACAAACTGAGACTCAAAATCTCAACGATATTCTATCGACTATTTTGCAGGCGTTGCAATGTCTGAAGGATCACGCATCACCATGTTCTTATCAACACGAATGGCGACATTATTGTCCACTTCGACCAGCACATAACCCTCTTTAACCTCTTTTACAGTACCGTAAATACCACCGGCAGTAACAATTTTCTGCCCTTTTTCCAGTGCATTGCGGAATTTCACCAACTCTTTCTGTTTTTTCTGCTGAGGGCGAATCATCAGGAAATACATCACCGCAAAAATCAGCACCATCATAATCAGGAACTGCATACTGCCACCAGCGGCTGAAGGCTGTGCCTGCAACATAATTGTCATCATATTCATAATAAAAGATATTTGATTATGGATACAAATATAAAACATTCCGTGATATTTTCCACACGATTACCAAAAGTGCGGAAAAATGGAAGAACTGCTGATTGAAAAATTTACGATTCAGGAATTACCTCACCGGTTACCACCAACGTATAAGGCTGCGGACCAAGCGAGGTACGAAGTGTAATATGCTTCAGTTGATATCCATTGAATCCCCGGCTATCAAATTCGAATGAAAAGGGCACCGACTCACCTGAACGAATAGGCTTTTTGTAAAAATCGACTTGAGTACACCCACAACTGGTCTTTACCTCTAAAATCAAAAAAGCAGAAGGACCGACATTGCGTATCGCCAAATCGCGTCGGATCACCTCTCCTGCATACATG
>ERZ773148.285-NODE-285-length-43787-cov-5.552136_pt1 | contig 43787 bp, 48 predicted proteins | sample MGYA00580846_ERZ773148 | MGnify/ENA primary metagenome ERZ773148 (study PRJEB29015, sample SAMEA2737879) | human gut metagenome | biome: human gut; feature: human-associated habitat; material: faeces | place: China | collected 2012 ... | reverse complement strand
CCCCTTCCATAGATTTTGGTTATTTTCCTTGTCTACTTAAGAGGGATCATATCAAAATCGGCTGCCTTGCGCGGATTGATTTGAATTTGCCTTCAAATCGGTTTGAGTTATTTTGGGTTACAAAACTCTTTTCCTATTTGGTCCAGAGTCTGTTCGCATATTTGCACTGCTTCAGCGCGGTCTGTGCTACGAAATTGCCATTCTTGTCATAGATCATGACTCTGGCTTTGTAGTAGTACATCGTGCCTTTCTTGCCGTAGGTATTAACATAGGTCGGTGCTTTTTTGGTCAGCACTGCCTTGTAGCCTGCGGATTTTTTCGTGCTTCTGTAGAATTTGTATTTTACGGTATAGCCCGCGTCTGTGATTGCCTTGAGGTCGCCCTTCACGACAACTTTGATGTTCAGCTTCGCGGTCTTTTTGGAGCGCGCCATCAGCGTCAGCTTGGAAGCCTTTTGCGCGACTATCTTATCCATTTCTGCCTTTCCGTCTGTCTTAGCCCGGAAAGTGATGGTCGCTTTGTCACCGGTCTTCAAACCTGTGAGTTTCTCGACCTTACCCATTTCCTTACCGTTTAAGACTACGGATACCAGTTCGTGTCCGGCAGCCGCGGTGATGGTCGCCGTTCTGCCGTCCGCGCTGAGATCTGCCTTACCGGAGCCGATGATGGTGATCTCCGGCTTCTGTACTTTCGAAACATGGCTGCCGCCGGAGGAAGAACCGCCGGTGTAGGTCCAGTGCGCATAGACGGTGGTGTCGGCAGAGAACACATAAGCAGTCGTGATCTGGGTGCCGCCGCTTGCTTCGGTGTACCAGCCGGCAAAGTTATATCTACCACTGTGTGTCGCAGTAGGCAGAGAGGTCAGTTTGCTATCTATCGTGGTCATAGTACCCACAGATGGTGTACCGCCATTGCCATTAAAAGTAATAGTGTACTCGATGACCGGGATCGTCTCCCAGATCGCATACAGTGTGGTGTTCTCCGTCACGGTGATGCTCGCGTCGGTGATCACAGCGCCGCTTGCGCTCCTCGCCCAGCCCTTGAACCGCTGACCCTCAGGAGCGGTGAAGCCGTTGGCGGGCAGCGTGTAGCTGCTGGTGACATCGGTGACATTCGCCATCGTGCCGGTGCCGCCGTTCGCGTCAAAGCTCACGGTGTAGGTCGTAACCGCGGCGGTGTAGTCCACCGTGAACGAATCGCTCAGATACCTTTCACCGTTCAAAGTTACTGCCATACGGTAATCGCCGGCCTCCAGATGTTTGATATCCCCCCGGTGTAATAGTTGGAGGCACTGACGCTGTACTTATAGGGGGACACCGTGGAAACTGGGGTCGGCTGGGGAGCAATGGATCGTTTTCTTTCCCGACCTTAACATACTCGAAGTATTCAGCCCCGCCATCCGGTTTTGCTACCGTTTGGAATGCAATCGTACCTTTTGAGTCGTCCGTTCTTGTGAACACCGGCGCTCCGACAAACGGGCTGTGCATCGCCGTTACGGTGACATTCTTGCTGGGAACGGTGAAGGAGTAGCTCGGTGAGGTCGAGTTGGTGATCGTCACATCCAAAGAGGTCCACTTCTGGAAGGGAATGACCTCTCCGCTATTACTCTTCTTTTCATAGGGCTTGATGTTCACCGTGTCGCCCGCAAGGAAGTTTCCGTTGTTCTTTGCATAGGAGACGACACCGGGACCGTCGAGATCGCCATTCACGACCGTCACCTTATAGGGCTTGCCCTTGCGGTAAGAGGCGTAGCAGTTAGTCGTATCCACATTGATTGCGTGGTCTGTGTCGCTGAAGGTCGCTCCTTTGGTGAAGGCTCCGCCGGAGTAACTGGTACTGTTGCCTTCTTTTTTCCACTGGACCTCCATATTGCCAACCTTGGTCAAGGTCGCAGTTCCCGTAGGATAAACACCGAAGCTGTATCCATTATCCTTATCCTTACCGGCGTTTGTCACATCGATTTTAATCGTGCCGTTGGTGCCGATGATCACATTTTGGTCTGTGCGCAGACCGTTGCAGTTACCACCGCCTGTCGTATTGTTCTGCGTAGCGCAGGTGATGTCCACCGAGGCATCTCCGGAGATGGTGATGTCTTCCTCCGCGTAAATGCCGTAGGCTCTCTCGTGGGTGCTCGTGCCATTGTGCGTCATGTTGATAGCCACTTCAGCATTGCCCGTGATCGTCACCTTGCCGCTGTCATAGCTGGAAGACCAACCGGTCTCGATGCCGATTGCGGCATTACTGGAGTCGCTTATTTTTTTGGTAATAGAGAGCGTGCCGCCGCTTTCCGAAGTAATGGTTATATCGCCGCCCACATCATTTGTAAGGCTACCATTGATGATATTCGTGCCGATCAGTACGACGGTAATATCAGTATAATTATTGGCTCCGCCCACCGTGATGCTCCCGCCGTCGTAGCCGTTCAGCGTCAGCGTGCCGGTGGCGGAATCATAGTGGGCGTTGTAATCGCCTGCGTTGCCGCTGAAGGTGTCGTTCCCATCGCCGTTTTTGTAATAAAGCTTACTTGGACTTTGAAAGGATTTACCGCCGTCAACGGAAACCGCATTGGCAGCGGGGTAATTGCCTGCCGCCAGCACCGTGGTGGGGAGCAGCGAGAACAGCATCACAATACTGAGTAGGATGCTTAATCTTCTTTTTTTCATGTTCGTTTCCTCCTTTTCGAAAGAAATTTGGTTCTGTTCCGCGTTTTGTGTTTCCCGGCACGCGGAGATGCCGTTTCACGCGGCATGGATCTCTTGCTCTTGCCATGAGGACGCAAAAAGGCGCGTCCCTCCCGAAGAAGCTTCGGTCAGACCGCATCTGTGAATCGACTATGGTAATAGGGGCAGCAGAAAAGAGCAGACTACAAAACAGCCCTATGCTGTCTATCGCAAGAATTATGCCATTTCATACTCAAACCGTATCTCATTCAGCAAATCCTCCTTTCTTAAAAGTTTTTTTGTTCTGCCGCGCCTCGCTTGGCATATTCCTGTCTGAGATTTTACTCTTTTTCACACAAAAAAGCCCCACCCTTTTTGCCAAAAAGGGTGGGAAAATGAAAGTTTTTTTTTAATTTTTTTGATTTTTCCATGATTTTTGTGTCAACGCTTTCCTACAAGAGCATCTTGCGGCTAATCTGTTCTATACAAAGAAATTTTTGATTCATAGATTTTCCATGCACATCCGCAAACTGTTCCGCATAAGATAAGTTGAGTCTATAGGCAGATGGGAGATAGATATGGGACTGGATACCAGGGAATTATTCGCGAGATTGATACAGTGTGAGGCGGGCGGAGAAGGAACCGCGGGAATGCAGGCGGTCGCCACGGTCATCATGAATCGCGCGACCATCAACGTGGGCGAATTTTCGCGGGTCAATAACGGCGGCGATGTGCGGGCGGTTATCACGCAGCCCGGGCAGTTTGTATGCATGCAGGAGACCGTCGGCGGCAGATATAACGCACAGAACGTCTACAACATGACGCCCTCGCAGGAGCACTATGACATCGTAGACTGGGCACTGGCCGGCGGCAGGCTGGCGGGCGTCGACGAATCGCTGTTTTTCTTCAATCCTTACAGTGATTCCTGCCCGACCTACTTTCCTACAAGGGTCGGCGTCATCCATAACCGCGTCGGCAATCACTGTTTTTACATACCGACCGAGCTTTATGCAGATACTTAAAATTTCAGGAGGATTTTTATGGCACCATGCAGCACTAACATCATTACACCAAAGATGATTCGAAGAGGCCAGGTACAGATTGGAGATAAAATCGAGTTTGAAGACATGGCGGTTTCCCCGGCAGTTTCCGAAGCTGCCACAGACCCGCAGGAGACGATTCCTTCAGCGAATATGCAAAGCACCACAACAAACAACATGGCAAACGACAGCGGCGTATGGTTTCGCCCGCAGGCAGGCAGTACATCGCCTTCGTACATAAATCCAAATGCTGCCCTTCAGTCGAACACTGCTTCCGTTCCGTTGATTTACCAGAACATGACCGATTATGTCAATTCTTTGGAAAACAACGGTCAGCAGACCCCGATCTTCGCCGTGCCAAGCAGTCCGTTGATGCCGCCGGAGTACGAACAGACGATTGACTATGAATCCATTCAGTATATGAACGGATTCCTGCATACGCAGATTGGCCGCTATATGCGTGTAGAGCAGATGATTGGCTCCGACTCGACGGAAGACCGCTACGGTTTCCTCGTCGGCGTCGGCAACAACTATGTGCTGCTTCAGGATATTTCCAACGGCAATGTTGCAATCGTCGATCTTTATACCATCAAATACGTGTATATGTATTGCGGTGAACCGATATTCCCAAACATTCCGTTCGGATCCTCCGACAGATAAGTCCCAACCCTCACAGCATGGCTTAGAAAAATCCCGCCCCAAACCGGAGCGGGATTTGCGTCTGCATTTGTAACCTTTAAACCCCTTGCAGCATATCCATGATATGTGCAGCAGTTTCCTCAGGGGAGTTCCCTGTGATTTCAATTTCGTCATCACACCAGCTTCTGTATAAAGGAAGCCTGATGCGGTACAGTCTTTCCGGCGGCACTGCCTGACTGACAGGCCTGCCGTCCGTGGGAAGAAGGCTGATGTCTCTGTTCAAAAAAACAATATGTCCGTTTTCCGCCAGAGTATAATAATTTTCTTCACGATTGACTACTCCACCACCACAGGCGATTACCGCACCTGTAACCTTGGAGAGTTCCCTTGCAGCTTCTGATTCCGCCTGGCGGAAAGCGTCTTCTCCATCTTCTGCAAAGATTTCGGGAATGCTCTTTCCTGCCATCGACACAATCATTTCATCGATGTCATAGAACGGGCGTCCCATTTCTGATGCCAAAGCGATTCCGGTCGTCGTTTTGCCGACTCCGGGCATGCCAATCAGCACAATGTTCTCTTTTTCTACACTAAGCTCGCGTTCAATCTGTCTGCCAACCGAAGCGCTGATTGTTTCATCCCAAAAGATTTCTGCAGCAGCCACTGCCTGAAGAACCAGCATCGCAAGCCCTGACATATAATTGATACCGGCTTTCTTAGCCTGACATAAAAAATTTGTCCGCAATGGATTATAGATAACATCCACCGCCCACTTCAAGCTCGGGAAAGTTCCCGGAAACACAGCGGCCTGCCCTGTATTAGGGTACATACCGACCGGCGTTGTATTAACCAAAATCTCGGCATCCTTATGCCGGTTCAGATTTTCATAATTGATTTTTCCGCTCCGGCTCACAAGTTTAACACTTGCAGCCCCCATATCCTCAAGAACGCGGCAGACAGCCTTGGAGGCTCCGCCGCTCCCGAGCACCATGGTTCGTGCGCCGCGCACCGCCACGCCGTTCTGTTCCAAGCTCTTTCGGAAGCCTGTATAATCTGTATTGTAACCGACGATTTTGCCGTCTCGGCGAACAAGCGTATTCACCGCTCCGATTGCGCGTGCCTCTTCCGAAAGCTCATCGCAGTAAGCCATGACCGTTTCCTTATATGGTATTGTGACATTCAGTCCGTCCCATTCGCCGTTTCGGAGGAAGTTTTCGACTTCTTCCGGTTCTTTTTCGTATAATTTATATTCATAGGGCCTGCCTGTAAGTTCTCCGATTCTACGGTGAATTTCAGGGCTGAAGCTATGTTTTAAGCTGCGACCCAAAAGACCGCGGCATTCCTGGTTTTTTTCTGTATTTCTGTTTTTCTGCATTTCGTCCTGTCGTTCTTTCGTTAAATGGATAAGGTTTCATCTTCAAGCATACGGTAGCCTACGCCCAGCTCCGTAAAGATATATTTCGGTTCCCCCGGGTTTTTTTCGATCTTACGGCGTATATTTGCCATATTTACCCGAAGGATTCTGTTGTTGTCGTCCGCATACGGCCCCCAGACTTCGTTAATCAGCGTGTCGTAGGTCATAACCTTACCTGAATTTTTGGCAAGCAGCGATACGATTTTATATTCCACTCTCGTGAAATGAATCTCTTCTCCCTCGAGGCTTACAATCCGCTTTTCAAAGTCGATGACAAGCCCGCCCGCCGAATACGGCCGGTTGTTGTTCATTGTGTCGTCTGTGAGCCTGTTGTTGTGCCGGATTGCTGTGCGGATCCGCGCAAGGAGTTCGAAAGTTCCAAAAGGCTTGGTAATATAGTCATCGGCACCGGCATCAAGCGCGGCGACTTTTTCTTTTTCCTGTGTTCTTGCCGAAATAACGATAATCGGAAGACTTGACCACTCTCTTGTTTTCTTTATGACTTCGAGGCCGTCCATGTCCGGAAGCCCCAAATCCAGCAAAACCAAATCAGGAAGCGAGGATGTAATCATCGTGAGTCCATCTTTTCCGTTGTGTGCCGCGTTGACCTTATATTGATGTGAATTCAGCGTTTTGCTGATAAAATCGCAAATGCTTTTTTCGTCCTCTATCATTAAAATTGAGATTTTCTGATACATTGTCTAGTCCTCCTTCTCTTTTGGCAATGAAAAGCAAAATTCCGCTCCGTCCCTATGGTTTACGGCGATAATCCTGCCGCCGTGAGCCGTAACAATTGTCTTGCATATCGAAAGCCCGATTCCCATGCCCTTGTAGCCGTCCGTCTTGGCCTTTTCCGAACGATATCCCTCACCGTCGAAAATCGTCTCAAGCCTGTGTTCGTCTATGCCGACTCCGTAATCTCTGATATGGAAAAAAACTTTTTCCTCATCTTCGTCGATGGTAAGCTCCAGCGGTTTTGTGCTCTTTGCGTGCATCTGCGCATTCTGCAGGATATTAATAATTACCTGCTGAATCAGCATTGCATCCATCATTACCATGACTACATTATCCGGTACCGTTACATGCACTTCTGCATCCGGAAAACGCTTCCTAAAGTGTATTACCGCCGCAGATGCCACCTCGTCAACGGGTTCAAGCGACTTTGCAACGGAGGCAGTCTCATTGTTGATACGGGTTACCGACAGCAGATTTTCAACCATGTTCAAAAGCCAGTTTGCGTCGTTGTTTATGTAAGTTACAAGAGCTCTTTTTTCCTCGTCCGTGAGTCTGTCACCCATTTCCAAATAGGACGAGCTGTTTCCGATAATTCCCGTAAGCGGCGTTCGCAAATCGTGCGAAACGGCCCTCAAAAGATTTGCGCGCATTTTTTCCTTCTGCGCTTCCATGAGCTCCTTTTCTTGTTCCGCAAGCTGCTCTGCCTGCTCTTTCATGTTGCTGCTCATTGCGGATGTGATAATCGCAATGGCGAACATGCCCAGGAATGTTACCTGATATCCTTCAATCGAGAAGTTGAAGTCCTGATACGGGTAGGTGAAAAAAAAGTTTACGGACAGAACGCTCATTATCGCAAAGAGCATGCCGTACACATAGCCGTTTGTGTATCGTGTAATTACAAAAACACCAAGCGTATAGAGCATTGCGATGTTAAGCGACGGGTCTGATGCCATGTTCTTGAAAAAGAATGATGCCAATGTCGCTATCGCAAAAACACCCACGCAAAGAAGCATGTCCCTCTTGTGTGAAGCGACCAGCTGTTTCCGCTCCGACAAAAGCCGCTGTGTATTGATTTGTTCCTCTGTCTGCTTCCGTTTTTTTTTCATATCACTTCCCATTACACAACTCCCCCAATACATAATATATCAATTATACGTTAAAATGCCGCTAATTTATCTCTTATATCCCTATTCTACCGCATACAAATGCCGATTTCCAGTCTTTTATGCCGATATATGCCTGTCTTCATCATTTTTTCACACTTCCTGTGTGTCGTGCATAAAATAAAGCATAGATCAATAGGAAAGGGGTATTTATTTTGATTAAAGATCCTTATATAGGCATGCCCATAACGATGGGAGGAAGGTGCGATACCGTACCGTCAAATCCTGTAAGACCGCCTCAGAATCCGAAGCCGAATCCGAGTCCGAATCCGGAGATGCCCGGCGGCGGCGGTGCGGGCAATCAGGGCGGCACAAGCGGCTCCGGTGGTAATAATCGGCCGGGAACAAACGCCTCCGGCTTCGATGCGATGTATTTGGGCAGTCTTCCGATTGCCATGTCATATACACCGATGCAGCAGTGGAAAACCACTTATTCCGCAGAAAAAGGTCTTTCGCGCGGAACGATTTTCCCTGAGCTTGACCTCCCGTTTGAGGGCAGAACCATTTTGAGCGAGCGCAGCAAAGGAGGAAGAATGTAATGGATAGACAGGAATTATTCAATAAGGTTGAGGCTGTTGGCTTCGCGCTTTACGACACCGCGCTCTTCCTTGACTCCCACCCGACAAACCGGATGGCGCTTGACTTTTTCCGCGACAATCAGGCAATGTATATGCAATATCGCGACGAGTACGAAAAAAACTACGGTCCTTTGACCTTCTACGGTGTCGACACCTCAAAGGGCTGGACTTGGACACAGGGCCCGTGGCCTTGGGAAGTGGAGGCATAGCATGTGGAATTACGAAAAAAGACTTCAGTATCCTGTAAACATCAAAAATCCGAACCCGGCACTGGCGAAGTTCATCATAAGCCAGTATGGTGGTCCGGACGGTGAACTCGGTGCCTCGCTTCGCTATCTTTCCCAGCGTTACAGCATGCCGTACCGCAGCGTTGCCGGAATCCTTACGGATGTCGGCACGGAAGAAATCGGACATTTAGAGATGATTGCGACCATCGTTCATCAGCTTACCCGCAACATGACCATGGAGCAAATTAAAGAGGCGGGCTTTGAGACATATTTCGTAGACCATACAGCAGGCGTATACGCGCAGGCTGCGGCAGGTTTTCCGTTCGATGCCCTCTGCTTTGCATCCAAAGGCGATGCCATCACCGACCTGACGGAAAACATGGCTGCCGAGCAAAAAGCCCGCACGACCTACGATAACATCATCCGTCTCTGCGATGACCCGGATGTCCTGGACCCAATCCGCTTCCTGCGTGAGCGCGAAGTCGTGCACTATCAGCGCTTCGGCGAAGGGCTGCGAATCGTTCAGGATAACCTTAACTCCAAAAACTTCTACGCAATCAATCCGGAATTCGATATGTAACAGCTCTGCCAAAAGCCGGAGCCCGAAAATCAGGCAATAAAAAACGCAGAGCCGTATCTTAGCATCATACGCTCTGCGTTTATTTTTCTTTGTGAACAATCGTCCATTCTTTTTTAGATACAAAATGCCGCATACAGAGGCACAATTTTCTTATCGTCCTCGAAGCCAAAGTTTTTGGCGGAAAGTTTGATCGCATAAGAAGGATTATAGGTATCCATATAAACTTTCAGTCTCTTGGCTTTGGTGTTATCGGCGGATTTGACTTCAATCGGAATCAGTTTTCCGTCACGCTGGATGACAAAATCGATTTCCGCTCCACGCTCGGACTGCCAGTAATAAGTGCGATATCCATTGATAGAAAGCTGCACATTGACATAGTTTTCTGCCATCCCACCCTTGAAATCATTGATTTCCGGCGTCTCATAGAGAACATCGTCAGCCGTCAGATCCTTCTTGGCACAAAGCAGCCCCAAATCGGATACATAAATTTTGAACGCATCAATATCCCGGTAGTTTTCAAGCGGCTTTTTGATCTGCTCCACCTTGTAAACCTGCGAGACGATACCGGACAGGCAAAGCCATTCGATTGCATTTTCAAATTCGGAAGCCCGTCCGCCTTTCTTTATCAGCTTATATTGAAAGCGAGTATTTTTCTTTGAAAGCTGAACGGTAATATTATCATAGGCAAGTCTGGTTTTCTTAATTTCATTCAAATTGTTGTACTTACTCATATCGTTGAGATAGCTTGCAAGTATCGTGTCCTGCGTATGGCGGACAAGAATGTAGTCCTTGGTCTGCGCGAACTGCATCACGCACTCCGGCATGCCGCCGACTACAAGATACTGACGATAGAGCTGCATTGCGGTTTCGTGCAAAGCCGCCGGCAGCGGCTTATCGGTATTGAAGCTTTTTTTTATCTCTTTTACGAGAGTTTCCTCTCCGAGAGCAAGCATGAATTCTTCCATATCCATCGGATAAAGCGTTTTCATATCGACCTTTCCGACGGGAAAAGAAAACCGGGCTCGGTTGACTGCAACACCGAGCAGGCTGCCGAGGGCGATAATGTGATACTCCGGCGCGTTCTCGCAGAAGTATTTGAGCGAAGTCAATGCCCTTTCGCAAAGCTGTACCTCATCGAAAACAATCAACGTCTTTTCCTTTACAATCGTCTGCCCCGCAATATGGGACAAAATCGGTATCAGATAATCGGGGCTGATGTCTTCCTCAAAGGTCTCATTCAGCTTCGGATTGGTTTCAAAATTGAAATACGCTACATTCTCATAGCATGTGCGCCCAAACTCCAGAACGGAATAAGTCTTTCCGACCTGTCTTGCACCCTGCAAAACAAGAGGTTTTCGGTGTTCATCCTCTTTCCATGCTTCCAAGAAGCGCATAATTTTTCTGTACATAATCAGACCTCCTTAAAGGTTCTGATTATAGTATAACCGGTTTTCATGTGAAAATCAACGATTTTTACATAAATTTTCGCATTATTTTACATGAATATTTTTTATATTTTTACACTATTCGGCACAAATAGTGATTATATCCTCTCTCCAATCTTCTCGCCCATGCGGACCTTCGTTTCGATGCCTTCTCTGCTGTTTGCCAGAATATCTTCGTCTACCCGCAGGACATCTTTCTTGACGCAGAGAATGACCGTCGAGCCGCCAAACTCAAAGCGGCCTTTTTCCTGTCCGCGTTTAAAAGAAAATCCGCCGTGCTTGTGATAATTTACGATTTTGCCGACCATGAGCGCTCCGACTTCCATGTGGAGCAGCTTCCCGAAGTTTTCGGTTTCGAGCGCGCAATAGCAGCGGCTGTTTTCCTTATAGATCGGCAGAATCTGCCCCGCAAACGGGTTCACCGTGTGGAAAACCCCATTTATGTAGGTATCGCAGCTCTTGGTTCCGTTATCCGTATAGCAGTAACGATGGTAATCGTCTACCGTGAGCCGGAACAAAAGCAGCAGACCGCCGCGGTATTCCTCAGCCAGCCTGCTGTCGCGAAAAAGACTGTGCATGGTATACTGCGTGTTCTTTATATGAAAAGAAGCACCGTCGCAGATTTCATGCACTGTCAGCCTGCTGTCGCACGGAGAGATGAAACCGGCCGGCTCCGGGTCCACGGGACGCATGCCCTTTCTTATCCTGCGGGTAAAGAAGTCATTATAAGATTTGTATCTTTTGTGCTCGTACTGGCGCATGTCGATGCCGTTTTTCTTTACGAATCCCGGAATGGCAAGTTTTGATATACGCGAGGACAAGACCGCTCCTCCGAGCCGGCTTACCCACGGCCTCACCAGGACTTTGAGCGCCATCCGCCCGCCGGCTGTGCCGTACAGTTTTCTTAGAATGGCATCCTGCTGCGCGTCGCTTGGCACGGGCATTCCTTTTCTGTCTTTACATTCCATGGTACACTCCCGGCTGGCTCCCGCCCTGATTGATATAGATAAACACTAACGCTGCCGCAACAATCACACAGATGAGCAGAAGCAGTTTGTTGCTTGGTTTTCTGAGCTTGAAGTTCGATATGAACAGCATTCCCACTCCGAAAAGCAGAACTGTCAGAATTGCATTATACGCAGACGCCGTAAAAATCCCCTTCAAAAGGTATACGAGTGGGAAAATCACCGCCGCAGAGGTAATAGGAAGGCCGTAATACACTTTTTCGTGTTCCTCTTCCGAGAAAAAGTTGTTCGTCTCAATCACATTGAAGTACGCAAGCCGAATCACGCCGCAAATCGCATAGAAAATGATTGCCAGAAATCCCAGTCTGCCCTGAACTCCCATGCAGTAGCACAGGTATGCCGGAAACACGCCGAAAGCAACCACATCGCAAAGCGAGTCGAGCTGAATGCCGAAGAGCTTCTCGTCATCGGTTCGGTCCTTCTTCCTGCGAGCGACCTTGCCGTCAAACATATCGAAAAAGCCCGAAAGAGCAAGACAGAATATTGCCGCTCCGAACACCCCCGCATGTGCAAACGTCATTCCCGTAATCGCCGAAATCAGGCTCATGTATGTAAGTATTACCGTATAATTATAAAATCCTATCATTTTTCTCTCTCCTCCCAAATATCAGAAAATACGCTGCCGCGGTGAAGACCGCGCTAATCAACAGCTGCGCATAAAAACTCAAACCCCTGCTTATAATCATCGCCGGCGTGATTACCCCCGCGCCGCATACCGGCAAAAATATCAATTGAAATAAATGTTCGCTGATGCCAAGACCTCCCGGCAGCGGAAGCATATCGACTGCCAGCGAAATTGTCCCCTGCAGAACGATTACATCTGCAAGTCCGAGGCTCTGAATTCCAAATGAGCGCAAAACCACATAAGTAACCGCAAACAGCAGACAGCGCTGCACCAAGGTAATCCCAAGCACATTCAGGCTCACCTGCTTATGCCGGCGGACATACACCGAAGTTTCCTTGTAGCCGTCCATATAGCGGATAGCTTTTGCCTCCAGCCTCTCCAGCTTTTCCTGCTTCCCGGCCTTATGCAAGTGCCGCCGCATAATTCCGACAAACCACTGCACCAGACCTTTCATAATTTCCGGCGACCATACTACGGCAAGCATGAAGGTTACGCAAATCACATTCAGCGCCAGTCCCAGATACACCCAAGGCATCGCCGGGCGCAGCAGCCTGAGCTCAACTGCAGGTCTGAAAATCAAGACAAACAGCCCCAGAAGCACCAAAACCGCCTTATATGCGATTGTAACAATCATTAACGTAATCGTGGAAACATGCGCCGAGAGCTTGTCCTTGTTCATAAAGACGAGCTGCATGGGCTGTCCTCCGGAAGCCGTCGGCGTCACCAGACTAAAGAAAAACCCGACAAAGGAATACAAACAGCAGTGCGAAAGCTTCGGTTTTTCTTTCAAGGTCCCCATCAAGTAGAAAATAATCACTGATTCGCTTAATATAAATGCAAACACCAGCAGGATTCCGACCAGCCACTCCGGACCTTTGGCATGTTCGATATATTCGGCCACCTCGGAAAAGTCCTCTCCGCGAAACACATAGTAAACCGTTAGGCCGATACAGAGCGTCAAAAATATAAAATTAAACAGTACCTTCTTTTTTTTCTTCATTTGCATCCCCGAATACTTTCTCGTTAATCCTCTCAAACACCTTTCTTACCGGTCGTGCGATGTCCGTTTTCATCGCTATACTGTAGCAAAGCAGCGCAAGCACCACTCCGCTTATAACATCTGAGATGTAGTGCTGCTTGGTGAACTGCGTCGATGCGAAAATCAGCAGTGCAAAAGCCAGCACACCTCCCTTCGCCACCCGGCTCATCTTGTCCGTTTTCATAAGACCCAGAAAGCAAAGCAGGCTGATGATACAGTGTATCGACGGAAACAGGTTGTACGGCAGATCCAGTTTGTAAATCAGTGCCAGCATCCAGTCAAAAACCGAGTTCATCTCGAGTACCGGCCTTGTGTTCATGGTCGGGAAAACGACGAAAATAACTCCGCAGATTGTCCTGGAAAGAAGATCTGCTGTCACAAACCGGAACCAGAATTCCCTGTCATTAAAGCGCGCAATCAAGATATAGCATATAACCCAGAAGGCAAAACTTGCTACATAAATCAAGACCCACCACGATTGGACGGGAACCCACCTGTCGAAATCCGTTGTCAAGTCAAAGTGTCTGCGCCCCGCACATAAAAACTGCGTTGTCCAGTAGACAAAGCAGTTCCATACGAAGCAAAAGACCAGTGAGATAACCGCATATTTCGGAATCAATTTTTCTACATTTTTCATCACTTTATCCAATTTTACTCCCTTATATTATATCTTATACCGGAAATTTTGCAATATCTTTGCAGAATCTTAGCGGAATTATTAAAAACTTCGCAATTATATCATATAATTGTTGGAATACATTTCCGTCTGCCGGTCAAGCAGGTCCTGCAGCGTTATTCCGTCAAGATATTTTTCGATCGCGTCACGAAGGCCTTTCCATAGTGGCAGTGTCACGCAGAACTCGCTGCGCTCGCAGCCCACGGGCGTTGTATCCAGACACGCAACAGGTGCAAGGCTGCCCTCCGTCAGTTCCAGGATATCTTTTACCGTATAGGCACTCGGTGCTTTTGCAAGCCGATAGCCTCCCTGTGCACCTCGGTTTGCCTGCAGGAAATTCGAACGGTTCAGAATCGGAATAATCTGCTCCAGATATTTTTTGGAAATTCCCTGCCGTGCCGCAATATCTTTCAGTGAAACGAAACCCTCGCCCTGATGCTCCGCCAAATCTATCATCATTCTGAGCGCATAGCGCCCTTTCGTGGAAATCTTCATCCTGCACCTCCTCTTGTGCGCCGGCATGCAAAACTTTTCACACAAAAAGCCTCCTGCCCTACAACCTACATAATACCATGAAAATGCTAGGTTTTCAAGCAAGAGGCCAATATGGTTCAAATTTCCGGCCGATATTATTCAGCAAACATCGGAGTGGAAAGGTATCTTTCTCCGGTATCCGGCAGAAGTGCTACAATCACCTTGCCCTTGTTTTCCGGGCGTTTTGCAAGCTGCGACGCTGCATAAACAGCTGCACCGGATGAGATTCCGACGAGCACACCGCCTTTTCTCGCAAGCGTTCTTCCGGTTTCAAACGCATCCTCGTTTTCCACTGTAATGATTTCATCATAAATCTCTGTGTTGAGCGTATCCGGAACGAATCCTGCACCGATTCCCTGAATCTTGTGCGGGCCTGGAGTTCCTTTTGAAAGAACCGGAGAGCCTGCAGGCTCTACTGCTACCACCTTGACATCCGGATTCTTGCTCTTTAAGTATGCGCCTACGCCGGAAAGCGTTCCGCCTGTGCCAACTCCGGCAACGAAGATGTCAACCTTTCCATTCGTGTCATCCCAGATTTCAGGACCGGTGGAAGCCTTGTGCGCGGACGGGTTTGCCGGGTTTGTAAACTGACTCGGGATGCAGCTTTCTTCTTTTGTCAACACAAAAATAAAAAAAATCGGCAAAATCTTCCGAAAAAAATTCTGCCGATTCCTTATTCTATTCCATAGCGGCTACATCATTCCCATTCCGCCCATGCCCGGAGCGCCGCCGCCCATTGCTGCCGGAGGCATCGGTTCCTTGATGTCTACGATACCTGCTTCTGTAGTAAGAAGCATTGCGGATGCGGATGCCGCATTCTGAAGTGCACTTCTTGTAACCTTTGCAGGGTCAACGATACCTGCTTCAATCATGTCTACATATTCTTCCGTAGCTGCATTCAGGCCAACACCTACACCGGATTTCTTAACTTCCGCAACAACAACACTGCCTTCAAGCCCTGCGTTTTCTGCAATCTGTCTTACCGGTTCTTCCAGTGCACGCTTGATGATTGCAGCACCTGTCTTAACGTCGCCGGAAAGGGTGTCAACATATGCTGCCACAGCCGGAATTGTGTTTACGAGCGCAACCCCGCCGCCGGATACGATACCCTCTTCAACTGCAGCCTTTGTTGCGTTGAGAGCGTCTTCGATTCTGAGTTTTCTTTCTTTCAGTTCCGTTTCGGTAGCTGCGCCTACCTTGATAACCGCAACGCCGCCTGCGAGTTTGGCAAGTCTTTCCTGAAGTTTTTCCTTGTCGAACTCGGAAGTTGTATCTTCAATCTGCGTCTTGAGACTTGCAATTCTTGCCTTAACATCTTCGGAAGAACCGCCGCCGGATACGATAACCGTGTTTTCCTTGTCAACCTTAACGGTTGCTGCTGTTCCAAGCATGTCAAGTGTCACTTCGTTCAGCTCATAGCCAAGATCCGTTGCAATAACGGTACCGCCTGTAAGAACTGCGATATCTTCCAGCATTGCTTTTCTTCTTTCGCCGTATCCCGGAGCCTTTACCGCAACCACATCGATAACGCCTCTGAGTTTATTGACAACCAGTGTTGCAAGTGCTTCGCCTTCCACATCTTCTGCGATAATGAGAAGCTTACGTCCCTGCTTCATAATCTGTTCAAGCAGCGGAACCAGTTCCTGAATGCTTGCAATCTTCTTGTCAGTGATTAAAATATATGGATTTTCCATAACCGCTTCCATCTTTTCCGTGTCGGAAACCATGTAAGCCGACAAATAGCCCCTGTCAAACTGCATGCCTTCCACAACATCTAAAGTTGTGCCGAGGCTCTTGGATTCTTCTACTGTGATAACACCGTCCTTGCCTACCTTTTCCATAGCCTGTGCAATCAGTTCGCCGATGTTTTCGTCAGCAGCGGAAACTGCTGCAACCTGTGCGATGGATTCCTTGGTTTCAACCGGTTTTGCAATCTTACCGATTTCTTCAACCGCTACATCAACCGCGCCCTGGATGCCCTTCTTAAGTTCCATTGGGTTAGCACCTGCTGCGACATTCTTGAATCCTTCTTTTACGATAATCTGAGCAAGCAGAGTTGCTGTTGTTGTACCGTCGCCGGCTACATCGTTTGTCTTGGAAGCAACTTCCTTAACAACCTGAGCACCCATGTTTTCCGTTGCGTCTTCAAGCTCGATTTCTCTTGCAATCGTAACACCGTCGTTAGTGATGAGCGGTGAGCCGAAGCTCTTATTGATTAAAACATTGCGGCCTTTCGGTCCTAATGTAATCTTTACTGTATCAGCTAATTTATCAACGCCTGCCTGCAGTTTGCGTCTTGCGTCTTCTCCGTAAAAAATGTCCTTTGCCATTTCTATGCACCCCTTTCAACTATTCAACAACCGCCAGGATGTCATCCTGTCTCATAATCGTGTATTCTTCGCCTTGATACTTAATTTCGGTTCCGCCGTATTTGCTGAAAACAACTTTGTCTCCCGGTTTCACTTCCATGGAAACATCCTTGGTTCCCGGTCCTACGGCTACAACCTCTGCCATCTGAGGTTTCTCCTTCGCCGCACTTGTGAGGATAAGGCCTCCCTGTGTTCTCTCTTCTGCTTCCAGTTTCTTGATGACTACTCTGTCACCCAATGGTTTGATTCCAATCATTTATCATTACCTCCGTTTAGTAATTCTCGTTTCCTTAGCACTCTTTGCTTCTGAGTGCTAACATAATTTTATTATAGCAATCCTGCCGCAATTGTCAATACTTTCTTGCTTTTTTGCATGTGAAGTTTCTGTGAAACAATTTTGGAGCCGCACCACCATGCGGTGCCTTGGCACAATCAATGCAGCCCGCGTATGTAATAAAAAAGGTACTGCTGTGCGATTCCGCCGTAAGGTGCAAAATTTTTCTTCGCAAAATCCTCCATGCCGCGCACATCCTTTTCATCCATACCATAAAGTCTATGCATAACTCTTCGCATCCATACATCAATCGGAAAAGCATCCGGAAATCCCAGGCCGAAAAGGGCTGTGCAGCTTGCGACCTTGGGACCGACACCGGGATATTCCCGAAGAGCCGCCTGTGCCTCTTCAAACGTCTCACAGTTTCGCAGTTCTTTCTCAGCCGCAAGTGCTCCGCCTTTCTCCAAAACTTTCTGTGCCGTTTTGATTAGGTAGGGCCCCCTGTAACCGAGTCTGCACTCCGCCAGTTCATCCGGTGTCATGCCTGCAAGCACTTCCGGCTCAGGCATAGCATAATAATCCTTTCCTTTATATGTGCCGATTTTCGTGCCGCAGCGGTGCGTCAGAGCCTCAATGCAGCCCTTAATCCGCGGTATATTGTTATTCTGCGATATGATGAATGACAGCAGCGTTTCCCAAAAATCCTGCTTCAGAATCCGAATCCCATATCCGTATTCCACGGCCTTTTGAATCTGCTCGCCTTTCAAACCGCTCTTTATCTTCGCATAATCTCTTTCCAAATCCAAATACGGCGTCCAAATCTGCATGAATTCCTCTTCCGTGCAATTGTCGACTGTCAGCGTGCCCTCCGGCTCAAATCGCATATTGACGATTTTTCCCATCGCAGTGCCCGTATAGCTGCCGTCGTTCTGTCTTTCCCAGCGGAAGCATTGTCCGCATTCAAAGATATGTGCAAGGTTAAAATCTTTTATCCCGGTCTTCGTGTACTGCACCTTCAGTCAATCCCCCTCACTTCTATGTCGATGGCCGAAACATTGAACGCGGTCATTTTTTCTACCATTTCTTTGATTTCTTCCTGTATCTCACACACCGACTCCCACAGGGCAAATCCGTGTTTCATCTTGATGACGACAAAAAGCTCGTATGCCTCGGGCTGCGTGCTGTGGCTCACATATATGACTCTGCCCGCTGCGGGGTGTCCCGCCGCTATGCAGCCAATGATATCATCAATTACGCGCTCTGCAATCAGATATTGTCCCATGTAGCTGTATGTCGGCCTGACGACCGTGCGTTCCCCGTCCTGCTCCTTTCCTCTGAAAAACCGAAGCGGATCCATGAAATATCCGGCAAAGTTTCTCTTAAGCTGCAGTGACGGCGCGGGAATGACATGCTTGCCCAGCTGCTCCCTTTGCTGTCTTGCCTTGCGGCGCTCGGCCTGTGTCGTTATGTCTTCGATTTTTATACGCCTCGGGCTGTCCTCCGGGGGTTTTTCCAGACCCAGCCTGTCCATGATCCGGTCTACCATCCCTTCGCTGGTTCCCAGAACCAGGATGGATTCGGGCTTCGTTCTCGCAATTTCATCTCGGACACTCTGGCATTGTTCTTCATTTATGAACAATGCCGTCTTTACTGCTCCTATCTTGGTGCCGGCTCTTTTGGCCGAGGATCCGGCAAGCATCGTATTCCGATATATATATAGGCCGTCATCTATGATAGACTCAATATTTTCTTTCCGGCATAAATCCATTGCATGAAAACTCTTTCCGGTTCCGCTCTTTCCGACCAATGTGTATATTCGCATTTTTTTCGTCCTCTTTATTTTTTACAAAAAAATCAACTTTTTTTTACTTTACTATTATACATCATTCTGTTATAATTGTCTGCGTAAAGATATATCTTTTTTAATAGGAGGAACAATAATGGCTTATAAAATTACAGATGCTTGCATCGCTTGCGGTGCTTGCGCAGCAGAATGTCCTGTAGAAGCTATCTCCGAAGGCGACATCTATGTTATCGATGCTGACAAGTGCATCGACTGCGGTTCTTGCGCAGATGCTTGCCCGGTAGATGCTCCGGTAGAAGGCTAAACACTACATAAAAACAACCGGTCTTTATGACCGGTTGCTTTTTTTGATTTTATTCCGCATCCTGCATGTAATAGGCAAGCGCGTGCAGACTGTCACTCATGTGAACATTCTCAACCGCGACGTCTTCCGGCAGTTCCAAGTCAACGGCGGTAAAGTTCCAAATGCCCTTGACTCCCGCACCCGATACCGTATCGGCAACAATCTGTGCCTTCTCGGCAGGAACCGTGATTACGGCGATGTCTATGTTTTCTTTCTTGATAAATCCCGCCAGTGAGCCGCATGTCATAATCTGCGCGTCCTTGAACTCCACATCCTGAATGATCTGCTTAACGTCAAAAATTCCGCAAATGTGGAAGTTTCCTTCGTTGTTAGCAATGTAGCTTGCCATGGCCTGACCAAGTCTGCCGTATCCTACGATTACAATCTTGTACTCTTTATCAAGTCCGAGAATCGCTCCGATTTCTTCATACAGATAGCTGACACTATATCCATAACCCTGTTGACCGAAGCCGCCGAAATTATTCAAGTCCTGTCTGATCTGCGACGCAGTATACCCTATGAGCTTGCTCAGATCCTTAGAAGAAATTTTTTCTATCCCCTTCTTCTGCAGTTCCTTCAGGTATCTTCTGTATCGAGGCAAACGCTTGATTACTGCTTTGGATATCTGCTTCTCTCTCATCTGTAACACCTGCCTTCTGATATTTGTCTTGCGACTATTTGTTTTCCTCTACATACTTAACCAAATCTCCGACCGTCTGAATGTTCTCAGCGTCTTCGTCAGGAATTTCGATTCCGAATTCATCTTCGATTGCCATGATAATTTCAACAGCATCCAGTGAATCTGCCGAAAGATCCTTCATGAGATTGGTATCCATTGCAACATCGGATTCTTCAACCTGTAATTGGTCTATAATGATGTCTTTAATTTTGTCAAAAATCATAAAACAGCCTCCATTCTGTTTAGTAAAAATTACTATGGAATATTATAATAACTTTTTATGTGCATTGCAAGTTTTTTTTATGTGTTTTTACGCTTCTTGCACCTTTGCCCACTCATCATAGGCTTCCGCAAGGCGTTTTTCGGTCTCTTCCCGCTCTGCTCCGAGCCTTGCCAGGAGTTCATAATCGCTCATGTTTTCCGGTTTGCAAAGGTTTTGCTCAAGTTCGAAAATCTGATTCTCAAGTTCGGAAATTTCTGTCTCCAGTTTCTCGGAAAGCCTTGCCCTGCGCCGTTCGGCTTCGCGCTCTTTCTTCAGCCTGCGCTGCTGCGCGGCATCTCCTACGGATTTTTCCTGCACTTTGCTGAAGTATTTCTTTGCGGATATTCCCTGCGACTTCTTTTCAAGATAGTAGTCATACCTGCCGAGGTACTCGATTACGCCGTCCTGCGTAAGTTCCAGGATTCTCGTCGGTATCCTCTGCAGGAAATACCGGTCATGCGATACAACGATTACCGTTCCCGGAAATTCCATCAAAGCCTCTTCAAAGACTTCCTTTGATTCGATGTCCAGGTGGTTGGTCGGTTCGTCCAGAATCAGGGTGTTTGCGCCCGAAAGCATGAGTTTCAGAAGGGAAAGTCGTGCCTTCTCGCCGCCCGACAAGCTTCCCACAGGCAGGAACACTTCTTCGCCTCTGAACAGGAATCTGCCGAGAATCGAACGCATTTCCGTATCAGTATACAGTCTGTACGATTCCTTCAGTTCCTCGAGAACCGTGTTGGCATCGCTGAGCAACAGCTGCCCCTGGTCATAATAGCCGAAGGCAACATTGTGCCCGATTTTCAGATAGCCCGCATCCGGCGTCAGTTCTCCGAGAAGCACCCGAAGAAGCGTCGTCTTGCCCACGCCGTTCGGCCCGAGGATACAAATCCTCTCGCCCCTCTTGATATCAAGATTCACACCGTGAAAAAGTTCCCTGTGCTCAGCGCCTCTGCCGAAGCTTTTTTCAAGATTTTCTGCCATGATGACATCGCCGCCGGACGGAAAGTTTTCCTTAAAGTTAATCTTCATCTTTCCCATTTCACTTTCCGGGCGCTCGATTCTCTCCAGCATGTCAAGCCGCTTTTCACGCGATGCCGCCCGCTTTGCGAGGTGCTCGGTACCGCGCTGTTTCATGCGCCTAATCATTTCCTCCTGGCGTGCGATTTCTCTCTGCTGGTTGTTATATGCACGAAGTTCGGTTTCTCTTCGCAGTTTTTTCTGCGCCGCATAGTCGCTGTATTTCCCTTGATAAGAATAAACTTTGTGATTTTCCACTTCGAAAATCCGGTTTACCGTCCGGTCGAGAAAATATCGGTCATGCGATACAATCATAATCGTGCCGCGATAGGCTTCCAGGTACTGCTCCAGCCATTTCAGCGTTCCGATGTCCAGATGGTTCGTAGGCTCATCGAGCAGTAAAATATCCGGTTTCTCAAGCAAAAGTGCCGCAAGTGCCAGCCTTGTCCGTTCCCCGCCCGAAAGCGAGGAAATCTTCTTGTTGTAAAAACTCTCGTCGAAAGCCATGGAGTTCAAAATCCCTATCATTTCCGACTTATAGGTGTAGCCGCCTTCTCTGTCAAAGCGGTGCTGCAATTCGTCCAGCCGGTTAATCAGCCCGGTGTCATGCGGGTTTTCTGCAACTTTGTCCGAAAGCTCCGCAATTTCGTTTTCAAGCTCCCGAAGTCCCGAAAAAATCCCTTCGATTTCCTCGAGGACCGTCCCTTCACTGCTGAAATTATCGCGCTGTTTCAGGTAGCCGATTCTCGTGTTCTGTGACACGAAAAATTCCCCTTCGTCGCACGGAAGCTCGCCGGTAAGCATGTTCAGAAGCGTCGTTTTTCCGGCACCGTTTCTGCCGATGATGCCGACCTTATCGCCGGCATTCAAGTGAAAGCTCGCCTTATCGATTATGACATCCGTTCCGTATGTTTTTGTAAGATTATTCGCTGAAAGTACAATCATAATTCCATATTTGCATAGGCATCAAGGTCAAGCCCGTCTGCCCCTTTTTCCTTATATTTATAGTATGCCGCTGCCCCGATCATGGCACCGTTGTCCGTGCACAAAGCAGGAGCCGGACGGTAAAGTGTGATTCCGTCTGCTCCGCAAGCCTCTCCGAGCATCTCTCTGAGCTTGGAATTCGCCGCAACGCCGCCCGCGAGAACCAGCTTCTTTTCGCCGCGCATCTTTACGGCATTCACGGCCTTTTCGACGATGACATCCATCACCGCCTGCTGAAAGCTTGCTGCAACATCGGCACGGTTTATTTCGTTTCCTGCCTGTTTCTGCCGGTTGATGTAATTGAGCACCGATGTCTTCAGCCCACTGAAACTGAAGTCAAAGCTGTCTTTTTCAAGATATACACGTTTAAAGTGAATTGCCTCAGGATTTCCTTCTTTTGCGATTTTGTCGATTTTCGGACCGCCCGGATAGCCCAGCCCCAAAACTCTTGCGACCTTGTCGTAAGCCTCTCCGACCGCATCATCTCTGGTTCCGCCCAGAATTTCGCATTCGGTATAGCTCTTCACATCCACGATTTCCGTATGTCCGCCGCTTGTGATAAGCGCCATGAACGGCGGCTGAAGCTGCGGATATTCGATAAAATTCGCACTGATATGCCCCATCAGATGATGAACGCCCACGAGCGGGATGTCCTTTGCAAATGCAAGGGATTTTGCCGTTGCTACTCCCATCAGAAGTGCCCCGATGAGACCCGGGCCGTTCGTAACGCCGATGAGATCAATGTCATCAAGGCTCACCTTTGCATCTTCCAGCACTTCCGTGAGAACACCGTTGATGTTTTCCAAATGGTGTCTGGATGCGATTTCCGGCACGACTCCGCCGAAATTCTTAAATATATCGATTTGTGATGAAATGACATTGGACAAAACCGTTCTTCCGTCCGCAAGGACGGCAATCGCTGTCTCGTCGCAGCTGGTTTCGATTCCAAGTGTCAAAAAACTTCCGTCTTTCATTTCTTTTCCTTCCACATGATAATGGCATCCTCGCCGTTATCTTCGTAATATCCCTTTCTCAGGCCCGCCTCACGAAAGCCGAATCCCTCATAAAGTGCGATTGCCGCTTGGTTTCCTGCTCTGACTTCAAGCGTATAGCTTTCAATGCCCTGCGCCCCGGTAACATCAAACAATACGGAAAGCATTGCACTTGCAATATGCATCCGTCTGTATTCCGGTGCAATGGCCACATTCGTGATATGGCCCTCGTCGAAAATTTTCCACACGCCCACATAGCCGCATACCTTGCCGTCTATCTCCGCCACAATGTAAAAAGCCAGCTTGTTTTCCAATATATCGTGATAGAGCGATTCGTAGCTCCAAGGAACGGAAAAGCACGCCTTTTCAACCTTTTCAACCGCCGGAACATCAGATTCCGCGGCTTTTCGTATTATCAGTTTCCTGCTCTCTTCCATATGAAACTACTCCTGTTTCGGTCCCTTGCAAATCGGAAGCTCCCCTGCTTCAAGTTTCTGCTCCGCCTCCGCTTTCCGCATGTAATCCGGCAGCAGATCCTCGCGTTTTACCGTATATACATCTGCATTAACCGCAGCACACAAAGCTGCAGCACGAGCGTCCTGATACCTGCAGGAAGAATCCGCAAAGCTGTATTTTCCGGCTCCTGCAAGTCCATCGCAAATAAGCGATTCGTAGGCATCGATACCGTCTCCGAAGAAAAGAACTTCCCGTCCGTCCGCAAAAACGCGGTTTCGGATTACTTCCAAAACATCCGTCAGCATATACGGACCATCCGCAAGGTATCCGTCCACCATGCCGTAGACCTGCCCGCGCCTTGCGTTGATAATCGCACAGACCGTGATTCCTTTTGCTCCGGCCTCAGCGGCCTGCTCTTTATATTGGAAGGCCGTGAGGGTAGGCACCGCAATTGCGTATTCCAGTCCGAAAGCTTGTGACAAGGCGCGTGCCGTTGCCACCCCGATGCGGATTCCCGTGAAAGATCCCGGGCCCACGGAAGCTGCAATGTATGAAATTTCATTCTTTGAAACCCCTTGCGATTCCAAGAGACTTGAAACGGAAGGAATCAGTTCTTTGAGATGACTCATGCTTCCCTCTATCCGCTTTTCTCCCAAAACAGCAGGCTCCCCGCCGCCTTCGTCCTTTTGCACAAGGCATACGGAGCCTTCTTTTCCCGTGGTTTCAATGGCTAAAATGTACATTTATATACCCTTTCTCCTTCATTTTCTCCGTATGCGAGATAAATGTATTTTGTGTTTTCCGGCAGAATATCCAAAATCAAGTCCGCCCATTCCACAATGCATACTCCTTCGCCGAAAAAATACTCATCGATGCCGATGTTAAACAATTCATCCGGATCACTCACCCGGTAAACATCAAAATGATACAGCGGCATTCTGCCGTCCGTATATTCCTTTACAATCGTAAATGTCGGGCTGTTTACCCGCCGTTTGATTCCAAGTCCCTCCGCAATATACGATGTGAGCGCCGTCTTGCCTGTTCCGAGGTCGCCGATCAACGCAAGCACATCGCCGGGAGCAAGGCTTTCCGCAAGTTCGTGTGCAAACCGCCGGGTTTCTTCTTCGTTTTTAATTGGTATAATTCTCTTTATTTTCATGTGCTTTGTGAAGCCCCTCTCTGTGAAGGAATCCCGAAATTCTCTTATATACCACAAAAGTGATAAGCGAATTTAAGATGCCCTTGATTACGTTGAACAAAAGAATCAGCGGCATCAGGCTTACAACGACCTCTCTCATTGCTTCTCCGCCGTAGTAGAACGGTGTTACAAAATAGTTTGCGAAGCCCATGACAACCGTCATTACAAGAGTTGCAGCCGCCATCGAAATAATTGCGACTTTCTTCGTCTTGTGTTTTCTGTAAATGCATCCGGCTGTGATAAGAAATGCACCCGATGCAATCATATGCATCAGGAAGCCGTAAACGCTGTCTCCGCCAAGGAGAAACGCCTGGATTGCACTCACGACGGTAAGCGCAAGCATTCCTGCCGCAGGCCCGAACGCAAAGGTCGTGATGATAATCGGAATGTCTGCGAGGTCGTAAGTTAAGAATGATACCGCCGGTATCAGCGGGAACCGTACAAGCCCGATTACACATGCGACCGCAGCCATCATCGCCATTTTGACAAGTCTGTCCGACTTTGCCTTCTGATTGTTTAAATTAGTCATTTCTACAGTTTCCTCTCTTTCTGTATCTGCCCGTTTTGAAGTCCGGGCGCCCTAAGATGTAGTTGGAAATCTGTCAGGTTACACAAGTAGAGCCTTGATGGGAATCAAGGCTCAAAAAAGCAACATACGAATTCCGCGCCAAGCCTCCGTCATTCTATTACGCAGGCATCGCGCAATCCTTTGTTTCTCTCATCCGGACTATACCGTCGGTGCAGGAATTTCACCTGCTCGGCGCCTCTCGGCGTTCGCGGACTATACCGCCGGTGAGGAATTTCACCTCGCCCTGAAACAGATTATGTCATTATATTTCCCGTTTGGGAAAACTCACGCTAACTATTATATTCCCCCGAAGAGAATTTGTAAATAGCTTCCGCATAAATTTTTGTCATTTGCTCGAGTCTCTCAATGCTGAGATACTCATTCTTCTGGTGCATCAAATCTTCATCACCCGGGAACAAAGCCCCGTATGCGATGACATTCTTTGCAGCTCTCGCATAGGTTCCGCCGCCTATCACCTTAGGCCCCGACTCGGTATCTCCGCTGTGCCTACGGTAAATATCAACCAGCATGCGAACCATCGGGCTGTCCGCTTCTACAAAGATCGGTTCGTGGTGTTTCAGCTTCAGAACTCCGATATTGTACTTTTCAAGCAAATCGCTCATCGCATCGTACACATCGTCGTCCGTCATCGTCACCGGATATCTTACATTGATCGTAAGCTTGCCCGCCTTTTCATTCATTTCGGCCATGCCCACATTGAAAATCAACTTTCCGGATGGTTCATCACAGAAACCGATTCCAAGCTTCGTGCCGTCGAGGCAGAAGCCGATATACTTGTTGTAAAAGTCTATGAAATCGTTATGGTCTTCATCCACAAAGTTCAGCCTCCCGAGGAACTGCATCATAATCGAGACTGCATTTAAGCCCGCTTCCGGCCTTGCACCATGCGCTCCGATTCCTTCCGTTGTGATTTCCAAGGATTTTCCCACGCCTTTTGCGTGAATCCGGTAGCCGGTTTCCTCTCGGAAATCGGTGATTTCCTCGCGGATTTTCACATACGGAGCTTCCTCGTCCTTTTGATTTCTGATTACCACTCTGCAGTAGTCGGCTACACTGTTTGCAGCCATGCCGCCTTTCATTGATCGAAGCTTCAGCCCCTTAACCTGCGAATCGCGGAATTTTCTCGCAAGTTCAAAGACCAGTACGCCCATTTCCCCATTTATCACAGGAAAATCCGCATCCGGTGTGAAACCGTAGTCCGGCTTCGGTGCTTTTGAAAAGTAGTAGTCCATGCCTTTCCAGCCGGTTTCCTCATCGAGTCCGATTATCAGGCGTATCGTTGCCTTCGGCACATACCCGGAGTCCTTTAGGGCCTTCATCGCATACAGGCACGAAATCATCGGACCTTTGTCGTCCGTGGTTCCTCTGCCGTATATCCTGCCTTCCGCTATGCTTGCCGCATAAGGGTCAAAATCCCATCCTCCTGCTGCCGGCACGACGTCGAGATGTCCGAGAATGCCGAAAATTTTATCGCCTGTTCCCGGAAAGTCCACATGCCCTCCGTAATTGTCCGCATTGAAGGTTTCGAACCCCATGCTTTCGGCAAGCGCAAGAAAAGTCTCAAAAGCCTTCTGGACGCCTTCTCCGAACGGATACACACCGCCGTCCGCCGTCTTTACCGGCTGAGACTGCTCGCTCTCGCACCGCAAAACAGACTGCAGGGATGCAATCATTTCTTCTTTATTCCGCTCAAGAAATTCCTCGTACTTCATTTTTATACGGATTCGACGCCCTGAATTTCAGGATAGCTTTCCTTGAGGATTCTTTCGATTACAGCCTTGAGCGTCATCTGAGCTCCCGGACATCCTGCACAGTGTCCCTGAAGTTTCACTTTCACAATATTGTCTTCCGTAAGTTCTACGAATTCAACATCTCCTCCGTCTCTCTGGAGGAACGGTCTGATCTGCTCAAGAGCTTCTTGAATCTTTTTTTCCATTTTTGTGTTTCCTTTCGTTTTCTCTTGTTTTATTCTATCGTGTAGGTCGGCTGTTCGATTCCGCCCACAATAAAGTTAATCGTAATCGATTTGGTTGCTTCATTCTTTCCGTTGTAATTGATTACACCGGACGCACCTTGGAAATTCTTTATTTGGCTCAGGGCGTCGCGGATGTGCTCGCCCGCCGGGATTCCGGTTTCCAGTGCGTTCTGGAGAATCTCCTTAGCGGTTCTTCCTTCTGCATCGGTTGCGGCATCTGCCGTAAGCTTATCCGGATCCATGGTCTGCATTGCATCGTAGGCTCTGCTTATCGCATCGATTGCAAGGCAGTATGCATCAAATGCAACGGCCGTTCTTGCCGAAGGTTCTTCGCTCTCTGCGTATTTCGCTTTGAATGCCTGAATAAACTCGTTTGACACCTCTGTTTCCGCATTCTGGCTCTGTTCTGTAGGAAAAGCTGCCTGAATACGCTCATTTTCTTCGAGGTATTTGATGAGCTTGTCATCGTTCCAGCTTCTTGTTCCGAGAAAAAGCACATTCATCAGCTTCTTGTCCATCGCCTGCTTCATAAACTCGATGGAGTTTTCTGCAGAAAGCGTAACAAATACCGTATCCGCGCCGGATGCCTTGATATCGTCAATTGTCTTGCTGTAGTCGGTGCTGTCCTTCGGAACCGTGAAGGTCCCCGCAACGCTGTTGCTTTGGCCCGACAGCTTCTTGAAGCGGTTCGTAAAACGTTTGATTGTAGCTGTAGCCGTATCGTCATCCTCTGTTTTTATCGCCGCCGCAACGATTTTTTTCTGTGATGTATATGCGAAGTCCGCCAAGGCATCCCCTTGTCTTGTTTCCGAATAGGTCGCACTGAAATAATAATCGTTGTTGGTCGTAATAAGCGGGTTGGTACTGGAAATCGTGATTGCCGGAATATTGTTCGCTTTTGCGTACTTGCCGGCGATCAGCGTGAGTGTTTCCCCATAGCTGCCGAGAATCACAGAAGGCGAATTCGCGGAAATCAGTTCCTGTATTACCGTCTCGCCCGTGTAAATATCCGACTTGTTGTCTCCGTAAACAAGCTCCACCTTCTTGCCGCAAACGGTAGGATAAAGGTCGTGGGCAAGTTCGATTCCCATGAGTTCCTCGTTGCCCTCCGTTTTATTTTTACCCGAAAGCGGCTCAAAAACCCCTATTTTAATAGTTCTTTCCTGTGCTTCTTTTCCGTCGTCAAAAAACGCGTTTTTAAAGTTGTTGTAAGTTGTGCATGCGCAAAGCCCCGCGGCCAGCGAAACAGTCATGGCGCATGCCAGCACTTTTTTAACTGTTCTGTTCATATCTTATTCCCCTAAATATGCATGTTTTACTCTCTCATCCGAAAGCAGTGCCTTACCCGGTCCTGCCATCGTAATATTCCCCGTTTCCATTACATATGCGTAATCCGAAATCTCAAGTGCGGCATTCGCATTCTGCTCAATCAGCAGTACGTTTACGCCTGCCTCCTTAATTTGCCGGATAATCGTGAAAATATCCTTGATTATCAGCGGAGCAAGACCCAGCGAAGGTTCATCAAGCATCAGAAGTTTCGGTTTGCTCATCAGTGCGCGTCCTACCGCAAGCATCTGCTGCTCACCGCCGGAAAGCGTCGCTCCAAGCTGCCAGGTTCTTTCTTTCAGACGTGGGAAAAGGCTGTATACCCATTCTCTGTCCTTTGCAATCTCGCTTTTATCCTTTCTGAGGTAAGCCCCTGCGGAAAGGTTTTCTTCCACCGTAAGGTCAGGGAAAATCTTACGTCCTTCCGGACAAAGAATAATTCCTTCGCCAACGATATCTTTTGTTTTCATGGATGTAATATCCGTATCATCCCAGTAAATATGGCCTTCCGTCTTGGCCACAAGCCCCATGATTGCCTTAAGCGTTGTGGACTTTCCGGCACCGTTTGCTCCGATCAGCGAAATAATCTGTCCGTCCGGAACATCCAGGCTGACGCCGTTCAGCGCGTGAATACCGCCGTAATATACATGTAAATCTCTGATTGCAAGCATTATTTATCCACCCCCAAATATGCTTCAATTACCGCAGGGTTGTTCTGAATTTCCTCCGGCGTGCCGTCCGCAATCTGACCGCCGTAGTTCAGTACATAAATATGGTCGCAAATACCCATGATTACCTGCATATGGTGTTCTATCATCAAAATGCTGAGGTCAAACTCGTCACGGATTCTGCCGATAAAACGCATCAGTTCGTCAGATTCCTGTGGGTTCATACCTGCCGCCGGTTCGTCCAAAAGCAAAATCTTCGGATGGGTCGCAAGTGCTCTTGCGATTTCCAAATGTCTCTGCTTGCCGTAAGGAAGGGATGTTGAGAGATCATCCTTGTTTTCATAAAGTTCAACTTTCTTCAGGAGTTCCTCGGCCTCTTCAATCATCTTCTTTTCTTCGGCTCTTGCCGTTTTCGACTTGAAAGTAGCTCCGAAAATGCTCTGCTTCTGGTTCATGTGCATGGCAACCAGAACATTTTCAAGCACGGTCATTTCCTTGAACAGTCTGATATTCTGGAACGTACGCGCAACTCCGAGTTTCGTTACCTTGTCCGGTGTGAGCTTAATCGTCTGCTGATAATCGCCCTGGTGTCTGCCCTTATAGGTTGTCGCCATCTTGCCTTTCGGATAATTTTCGATTTCAACCAGTCCGTTAATGTGGACTGCACCGTTTGTCGGCTCGTAAACTCCGGTTACAACATTGAATGCCGTTGTCTTTCCGGCACCGTTCGGTCCGATAAGTCCGACGATTTCATTCTTGTGGACCTCAAGGTTGAGGTTGTCTACTGCCACAACTCCGCCGAACTGCATCGTAATATCGGAGAGCTTTAATACTACTTCATTTGTCATATTACTGCACCTCCTTTTCGAATACTACGACATGGTCGTAAACCGGAAGCGGCGTAAACAGCTTCTCTCCGGCTGCAAGTGCTTCTGCACCTTTTGCCTTCTTCTCTGCTGCCTTCGCTTTTGCTTCTTTCTTAGCTTCCTTCTGCTCTTTGCGTTCAGCAAGCTGAGCCTTTTTCTTTGCCGGCCATGCCTTGATTCTCTGCGGAAGCGTCTTAAACCAGCGAATGATTCCATCCCATGAGAATTCCTTGTTGCCCATGATGCCCTTCGCAAAGAAAAGCACAACGAGCATAATCAGAATCGCAAATACTACCTTACGGAAACCTGCACGCATGAGTGTGGACTGGATTCCCAGCCACTGCCCCTGGTCGAGTCCTCTGAGCAGCCATTCGTTGAGTCCGATGAAAATGAACGAACCGATGATGGAGCCTGTAATCGAACCGATACCGCCGATAACAACGATAAGCAGAATTTCATAAGTCATATTCGTTGTAAATGTCGAAGCGGTTGCGGAATTCTGGAACATTGCCAGAAGCGCTCCGCCGACACCCGCAAAGAAGGATGAAATAACAAATGCAAGTTCTTTATGTTTAAACAGGTTTACGCCCATCGCCTCTGCAGCGATTTCGTCATCGCGAATCGCCTTGAAAGCTCTGCCGTATGTGGAATTAATCAGTAATACGATTAATGCTATGCAAATACCCGAGAAAATAATCGGGAACAATGCCGTTTCGTAAGTTGTGAACTCTCTCAAAATGTTCGATCCGTTTGTAACCGGTCCGATGGCGTTCCACTGGAATACGGCTCTCAGGATTTCGGCAAATCCAAGCGTTGCAATCGCAAGGTAGTCGGACTTGAGTCTGAGTACCGGAATACCGATCAAGTAAGCGATTCCGCCGGTCAAAAGTCCTGCAAAGATAATCAGAATAAAGATACCCGCATATTCGCCGAGGAAACCGCCGAAGCTTCCTTCTCCTCCGAGTGCATTCATGAGAATCTCCGGAACCGAGAATTTAAAAAGTCCGCCGTTGAAATATTGATAAACCGCATCATGCTGAGCCGCAGGAATCGAGAAAATCGCATAAGCGTAAGCTCCGATAAGCATGAAGCCTGCCTGTCCGAGGGAGAAAAGTCCCGTAAAGCCGTTCAGTAAGTTCATTGATACCGCAACCAGTGCAAAAATCGCGCCTTTCTTGATTACCGTCATAAGCATGTTCCACTGCGATGTCATCGGAATCAGTGTGTCGCCTAAGTACACAAGAACAAGGAACACCAAAATGGCAGCAGCACTGTAGACGGTTTTTTGTTTTTTTGATAATGTCTTTTCCATCTCTGCCCCTCCTTATACCTTGTTGATATCTTTCTCGCCAAAGATTCCCGTAGGCTTAACCATGAGAATAATGATGAGAAGAACGAATGTAAACGCATCCGAGAATGTTGTCCAGCCCGCACCTTTGATAAGGTTTTCGCAAAGTCCGATGACAAATGCACCGACAACCGCGCCCGGAACGGAACCGATTCCCCCGAATACCGCTGCAACGAAAGCCTTCAGTCCCGGCATTGCGCCTGACATCGGGTTAACGCCCGTGTAGTTGGAGAAGAACAGAATCGAACCTACCGCAGCAAGGAATGAACCGATAACGAATGTTACGGCTATAACCCTGTTAATGTCAATACCCATAAGTTCAGATGTCTCAAAATCACGCGAAACCGCACGCATTGCCATGCCGATTTTCGTATGGTTGATGAGCAGAACAAGCAGAACCACAAGTCCGATGGTCAGGAACGGTGTAATAACCGTTACCATCTTCGTATGCGCTCCGAGAACCGTTACGGTCTGCTGAAGGAACGGTATGGACGGATAAGTCTTCGTCAGCCCGCCTGTCACATACAATGCGATGTTCTGCAGGAAGTAGGACACGCCGATCGCGGAAATCATGATTGACATTCTCGGTGCCGAGCGCAGAGGCCTGTAAGCGACTCTCTCAATCGTGCAGCCGAGCACAACCGTAAACGCGATAACGATAATTATGCTTACCCACACAGGAAGCACCGTTACCAAATAAATCATAACCAGTCCGGCCATCATAAACATATCCCCGTGTGCGAAGTTAATCAGCCTGAGAATGCCGTAAACCATAGTATACCCGATTGCGATGAGGGCATACTGACCGCCTACGGAAATTCCCGCCAGGACATATGGCAGCCATTTCGTAATTAATTCCATATTTTAACCTCCAAAATAATCATAAAAGACAGGACGCTTTCGCTCAAAATCGTCCTCTCCTTCATGATTCATCAAAAAATCATGCAAAAAAGAGTTTCCCCATAATACGACGATAAGCGGGAGGAATCATCCCTCCCGCTGTATGCCTGAAGTCATATATAATATGTATCTGATTTCAAAAAGCAAGTCATACTATATTGTTATTATTCGATCGTCTGTGTCTTAACGAATTCCCATTCACCGGTTTCGGTGTTGCAGTGCTTAACAACAGCTTCTGTCTTTTCAGCATCGCCTGTTTCGTTGAACTTAACAGTACCGCATACTCCGCCTTCGTATACGAGGTCAGGAAGAACTGCGAGGATGTCTGCAGGTTCTTTCGAGTTCGCTTTCTTGATTGCTTCAAGAGCAACGAAGTAAGCATCATATCCCATTGCGGATACAGCAGCAATCTGGTCGTTGCCGTTGTTGTTAGCCTTAGCTGTGGAGTCGGAGTTGATCCATTCTTTGATTCCGTTATCGAAGTCAGGGTTTCCGCCTTCCTGATAGAAAGTAGTGACATTGAGTTCGATGTCCTTGCCCTTAGCAGCTTCGAGAACTACGTTGGAGTCCCAAGTATCGCCTGCAAGGATCGGCATTCCGAGTTTCTGAGCTTCTGCCTGGTCGATGATAAGAGCTGCGGCTTCGATGGATACCGGTGAGTAGAATACATCGCATCCCTTAGCCTTAGCGTTTGCAACATAGGATGTGAAGTCGGAGTTTCCCTGAGGGAACTGTTCTTCCACAACCTTACCGCCGAGTTTCTCGAAAGCCTCAACGAAGTAGTTTACAAGACCTACGGAGTAGTCGTCACCGAGCTTGGATAAGCAGTAAGCTTTTCTTGCACCGTTTTCATATGCAAAGTTTGCAAGTACTGTGCCCTGGAACGGATCGAGGAAGCAGATACGGAAGTAAACCGGATTGCCTTCTGTTACCTGAGGGTTCGTACAAGTGATTCCGAGTGCAGGCATTCCTGCTTCTTTGAACACCTTGCCTGCTGCGATTGCAACTGCAGAACCGTAAGTTCCGAGTACCATGGATACGCCGGAGGATACGAGGGTCTGAGCAGCGGAGATACCCTTGTTTGTATCGGATTCATTGTCAGCCGTTACAAGTTCAACCTTGTAAGTTTCGCCGTTGATGTCAACGGTAGGCTGTACTTTGTTTGCGTACTGGATTCCCAGTGTTTCCTGCTTGCCGCCTGCACCGTTGTCTCCGGATGCCGGTTCAAACACACCGATTTTAACCATGCCTGCATATTCTGCGTCATCATTGCTTCCGCAGCCGACTGCAAACAGGGAGAAAATCATAACGAGTGTTAATAATAAAGCAACTTTCTTTTTCATTCTAAATGTCCTCCTAATTTAATCGGTTACAAATATAGGACGATTATATACCTTCTTGGCACAAAATGCAAGCTTTTTTCAATTTATTGTGTTGAAGCAACAAAATATTTTTTCAGAAAATGTTTTTTGGCAATAATTGTTTTCGTTTAAAAACATTTTTGTCCTGCTTTTTATTCCGGCTGCCTTAATCCGAGTGCGTGGCTTACAGGAAGCGAAAAAACGATCGACTGTGCCTTGCTTTCAAGACCTGCTTTTTCCATTATCGCTTTCATTATATTGTTTCTTCCCTGTGCCGGTGTGACAAGCAGATGAATTTCTTTCTCGGAAGCAATTGAAAACCCGAAGAATTTCTCGGTATACTCCGCTCCCGTTCCTTTCGCCTTGATGACCGTACCTCCCGCAGCACCCGCTCCGCGTGCGGCATCCATTATCAAATCGCTGTATCCTTCGTTTGCAATTACAAAAATAAGTTCGTGATCTGTTTTAACGGACATTCTTTCCATCCTTTCCGCCTCTTCCTGGCTTCTCTGAGTTGTGTCTACAGCCTGGCCGTCCAGCATGTATTCCAGACTTCTTCTGCCGCCGATCGTGTTCAGCGGCACCACCGCAACAATTCCGTTCCCCGGAACATCGATAAACATTTTGCGTTTAAATGCTTTGAGCAGCGGCAAAAGCCCCGCCCCTGTAACCACTCCGAAGACAATTGCTTTTTCCGATGGGTTGAGGTAAAGGTAATCCAGCGTTTCCCTGGATGCCGTTCCCTGCCCGAGCACGATATCCGTCGTAAAAACATTGTTTTCTCGAAACAGATTGATTGCCGTTTCGGTTCTCTCTCTGTCAGTAACGGTAATAACCATATTTAATCCGTCCATGGCAATCCTCCTATAATTCTATAATATCGTCGTCCGCATAATCCCGGATGTAATCCTGAATGAGCGAGCGGGCTTTTTCTTCTCTCTTCTTGCGAATCTTGTATTCCACGCCGAGAAGCTGAATCGTTATGAGCGGTGTCATGGCAACCATCGCCACAACCCCGAACGCGTCGCTTACAATCCTGTCCGCACCGCCGATTGCCTCGCAGGCCCCCATTGCAAACGGAAGCAGGAAGGTCGCCGTCATCGGACCGGAGGCAACTCCTCCCGAGTCAAAGGCGATAGATGTGAAGATCTTCGGTGCCGCAAAACTGAGCCCGAGCGCAAGCACATAACCCGGAACAAGGAAATACATGACGGAAATCCCCGTAAGCACGCGAATCATCGCCAGTGCAAGCGAAACCGCAACGCCTATGGAAAGAGATAATTCCATAGCTCTTGCCGGAATGCTTCCTGCCGTCAGTTCCTCAACCTGCTTGTTGAGCACGTGAACCGCCGGCTCCGCTTTTACGATGTAATATCCGATAAGCATTGCAATCGGAAGCAGAATCCAATTATATGTGAGCCGGCCTATCCGGCTGCCGATATAATTACCGACCGGCATGAATCCTACATTTACTCCGGTCAGGAAAAGCACCAGACCGACATAGGTAAACACGAGCCCTATGCTTATGCTTATAAGCTGCCTTTTGGACAGTTTGATATAAATTGCATTAAAAAGGAAGAAAAATACGATAATCGGTGCAAGCGCAATCGCCACTTCTTCTATATACTGCGGGAGTGCCCGGATGAACAGCAGAATCATGTCCTGCGAGTCCTGCATCTCCGGAATCGTGACAGGCACATACGCTCCCTCCGTCGGATAGAGTAGTCCAAGCACGAGTACCGCAAGGATCGGTCCGATCGAGCAAAGCGCAACCAGACCGAAGCTGTCATCGCCTGCATGCCTGTCGCTTCGTATGGACGAAACACCCACGCCCAGCGCCATAATAAAAGGAACCGTCATTGGTCCGGTGGTAACTCCGCCCGAGTCAAACGCAACCGCCCAGAAATTCTTCGGCACAAGCATGGCAAGTCCGAACACAATTGCATAAAACACGATGAGCAGCGTATTGAGGCTGATTCCAAAAAGGATTCTCAGCATCGCTATTACCAGAAATACCCCCACGCCCAGCGCAACCGTGCCAATCAGCACGATGTTTGGCACCGTGGGTACCTGGTTTGCAAGAACCTGAAGGTCAGGCTCTGAAATGGTTATGATTACTCCGAGCAAAAAGCTCACAAATACGATGAGCCAAAGCTTCTTTGACTTTGTGATACAGCTTCCCACCTTGTTTCCAATCGGCGTCATCGCAGTATCTGCTCCGAGCGTAAAAAAAGCCATGCCGATTATCAGCATCGCCGCTCCCGTGAGGAACGATACAAGCATGTTGTTCGGAATCGGTGAAACGGTGAAGCAAAGCACCATCACTATAAAGGTTATCGGAAGCACGGATGTGAGGGCTTCCCGAAACTTATCCTGCAGTAAATTCTGATTATGCAAAAGGCAGTCCTCCTTTCGATTGAAACATTGTAACCGGGGTGCGGGCCCTGTGTGGCTTTGGCACATGGCATCGGCTCGCGGTCTTGCCGCATGATGCGCCACCCCATTTTATTATATCTGTTTTCTGTGTGCCCCGCCAGATAATTTTTTGTTAAAATGGTGATATCTTCCGCCTGTCGGACACGACGGCTGTGCCGGGCGTGACAGCTTGTAAGATTTTGTGGATTTTTTTCTTTTATCCAATTGCACCCTGCCCCGGTTTGTGATAATATCGAGGTATGAAAGAATCTATCGTCGTGCGTATGCACGAGAATTACAAGGAGGTAACAGAATATGAAATGGGTTTGTTCAGTCTGCGGATATGTTCACGAAGGCGACCAGCCGCCTGCAGAGTGTCCGGTTTGCCATGTTGGCGCAGACAAGTTTAAAAAAGTTGAAGGCGAAATGACTCTTGCTGCTGAGCACGAATACGGTGTTTACGCAAAGACAGTTAAGAATAATCCTGACATCAAGGAAGAAGACAAGAAATACATCTTCGAGCAGCTTATGGCTAACTTCCAGGGCGAATGCTCCGAAGTCGGCATGTACCTTTGCATGGCCCGCATCGCTCACAGAGAAGGCTATCCGGAAATCGGCCTCTACTGGGAAAAAGCAGCTTACGAAGAAGCGGAACACGCTGCGAAGTTTGCAGAATTATTAGGCGAAGATTTAGAGCCGAACATGAAGGCTGCTACGAAGGACAACCTCGCTTGGAGAGTTGACTGTGAATTCGGCGCAACTGCAGGCAAATTCGACCTCGCAAAGGTTGCAAAGATGAACAACCTCGACGCCATTCACGACACCGTTCACGAAATGGCACGCGACGAAGCAAGACACGGCAAGGCACTCAAGGGTCTGCTGGAGAGATACTTCGGATAGACATACGTATAAGGATGAGCGCAAGCTGCGGCTTGCGCTTTCTTTTTTTGTAGGGCGGCCGGGATTAGCAAAAACATCCAAAGTGGTTTTTTTAGGGGGGTGTTTCGTGTATCGACCGCCCATATGCACCGGGATATGCTTATCTTTTGTCCGGACGGACATTCCTCAAAAAAAACAATTCGTCAAACCGTTGAAATTTCAACGGTATAATTTGTACTCTTTTTTGGTACTCCATCGTCCCCCTCTCCCTCCCGACCGGAAATCTCCGTGAAACAATGAAAATTCCCGTGAAACATGTAGTCCCTACACGAAACAGAGGTCATATATGGCGGTTTGGGTGTTTTTGCTAGCTTCGCGGCGGCGAGCCGCAAAACGCGTCTGAATAAAGACAGCATTAAAGACCTCAAGCCAAGCTATGTCATTTTTATCTGCATGAAAGACCCGTTTGAAATGGGCGAAGCAGTCTATCAATTTCAAATGACTGATAAAAATTTACAGTTGCAATTAAACGATGAAACCTATACAATAATCTTAGCAATCAATTGTCCGAAGGGCAAGATTCCGAAAGAACTGGAAACTTTCTTTACCTATGTGAAGTGTGAGGAGGTCGACGAAAATGACGACTTCGTCAAACGCATCCACGAAAAGGTCGAGGAAGTCAACCACGATGCGGAGGTGATAGAGATTATGACGATCGAGGAAGAAATGAAAATCCGTTGGAGATATGGATACGATGAGGGTGCAGCACATAAGCAGCGCGAAATTGCGAAAAGCATGAAGGCGAAAAAAATCCCGACCGCTGACATTGCAGAAATAACCGGACTTTCTGTCGAAGAAGTTGAAGAACTTCAAGTTTAAATTGTTAAGTTTGTTAAAAGAGGAAGCCTGCGTGGGCTTCCTATTTTTGTCTATGTGCATCCACGCGACTGTGCGTGGATGATTTGTAATCTTACTCCACCAGTATCAGGCCGAAGTTATTGCGTTGATGTTTTCCTGTGTGATGTCTTTATAATCCACTGTGACTTCCGCTGCCGGGCCGTATGTCTCTGCGACGATTTTATCGTAAGCGGATTTATCGACCGGATCCACGGACTTGGTCAGATCTTCGTAGATGTAGTAAACGAGCCCGGTTTTGCTCGTGTCAACAGCGTCAGGATACGGATTGCCGTCGAAGTCTTCCGGGAAAAATTCCTTGCTCCATGCGTCTATGTAATACTTCATTTCGTATGCGTCTTTGTCTGCGTCATACTTGTAGATTTCGTAAGGCCAGAAATCTCCCGCCAGCCCCTGATTATGGGATGCTCCCACCGTCACATAGCCGTTATCGAAAAAGTCCACAGCCGGAAATTCCGAAAATTCTTCCGTAACCGCATCTTTTTCCTGGTCATACTTAAAGATATAAAAAACCTCGCCGACTACCGGTGCGTTGTTGAAATTAATCAGAAGTTCGTCCATGCCGTCCCCGTCGATATCCGTAATCGCAAATTGGTTATCGCCCCATACGGAGTCCTCATCCCCATCGTTCACATAAAGCTGCTCACCGTTTGGAAAAACGCGGTTATCGAGCATGTTCTGCATCGCTTCCTTATATTTCGCATGGCAGGTGATTTGGTCCACCTGCACCTGTGTGCTGCCCGGTTCGACATTTTTGTTGTCATCGCTGTTTCCGCATGCGGCAAGTGTCGTCAGAAGTGTCAGTGCTGCGGTAAGTGCAAATACTTTTTTGATCATGTTTTTTCTTCTCATTGTAAAATCCCTCTTGTGTAAACTATCAAACGGAGAGCCGGGAGGCTCTCCGCATTTTGCGTCTATTGTTAATCTTCGTCTTCTGCCGGTTCAATCGGCGTTACTACAGGTTCTGCGGTCTGCTGCACAGGCGTTACTACAGGTTCTGCGGTCTGCTGATAAACAGGCTGCTGCTGCGGTGCAGCCTGCGGCTGCGGCTGAGTTTGCGGCTGCGGCTGAGGCTGATAGGTCTGTGCTTGTGGCTGAGCCTGATAGGTCTGCGCTTGTGCCTGAGCCTGCTGCCATGCTGCCTGCTGTGCCTGCTGATATGCAGGGTCCACGCCGGCCGGCGGAATATTCCTGAATGTAACAATATTGTTGAGTTTATCCTGCATGAAAATCGGAGCAAGAATTGCTATAAAGATTTCAAACAGTACGCACATAACCGTAATTTCACCTTGAATGCCATTGTAATATGCTAGCTTGTCGATTCTCTTACAGCTTGCGTAAACCCAGTAAATGATGTAAAACGGAACGAACATGCAAAGCAGGAGCTGAGAAACTCCGCTTCTCGGAGGTTCATTCGGTGTACGGTTTAAGAACTCCGTGGTTCTGTAAATCCAAATAAGCTGCCAGATACCGAAAGTGAAAAGCAGGAGCAATACATGCTTAAGCATATCGCAATAACCGTCCGGTTTCTGCGGCTGTGCATAATACTGGCGTGCCTGCGCCTCGGCCTGGGTACCGTAAGTCTGTGCGCCCGGCTGTGCATATCCGCCCGGTGCCGCATAGCTTCCGTCAGGCTGTGCATATGCCTGCTGTGCGGATGCCTGCGGTGCGGATGCCGGAAGAATTTCCGGGTTGAGCACAAGGATTCCGCCTGCACACATTCCCACAAGCTCAAATACAGTCCAGACTACGCCGAAAAATGACATCCCATATGCACCGTACCAATCATAATCGTAGATTGCATAGCAGATTACAAAGATAATTCTTGCAAACAGAAGAACTGCTGCCGGTACAAACCAAAGATTCTTAAACAGAGCTTTCTTTGCGGAAAGCGCTTTTAAAAGGCCGAACGCCAAGGCAAGTGCAAACACCACATATGCAAGGAATTCAAAGAAACTCGGCAGGAAACAGAGGAAGTTGAATTTTTCCTCATATAAATAGCTGTTCCATACAAGATAGTTTCCGTATGAAAATCCCATGATGAGAGATATAAACTGAGAAAGTGCTGCGGCACACGCACCGGCAAAAGCAAGGATTCCAAGTTTTTTGTCCGCCTTGTCGAGGCCGAGCACCAAAGTTCCGGCTGCCAGTACCAAATATCCGAGCACGCCGACTAAATCTCTCAAAAGGAACGAGAGTCCGCCGTACCCTTCAATAAGGAATCCGAGGTCCTGTACCAAAGATACAAAGCTTCTGATTCCAAGCAAGGCAAACACCACCGTGCCCACAATGCATACAACCAGTTTTGCAGTTGATTTCTGTTGCATAATGATTTCCTCCAAAATTGTTAATTCTTATTGCTAAAATTTCGTATAGATATGTTTATTATAGTGGCAATTCAATGCCGTGTCAACTACACACCCGCAAAGGAAAACGCAATTCCCACCACCGCGGAAAAAGCAATAAAAATGACAGGGTGCAGATTTTTTGTGGGTTTTACGGCACGCGTAAGGACGAGCAAAACAGCCGCAAGCACAAAAGCTTTGAAGTTCAAAAGGTTTGCGATATTCTCTGTCTCCGCATACAAATCAAGGTTTAAAAACGTAATCTCACACACCAAAACCCCGGCAGCGGCAATCAACGCCGTCGATGCAGGCCGCAGTCCGTAAAAGGCACCTTCGACGAGCTTGTTTCCGCGGAACTTGCCGATTATCGCCATCACAAGGATGACGAGAATGACTCCGGGAATCACAACACCCAGCGTTGCGGCCAGGGCACCCGTAATTCCGCCGACTTCAAAGCCCACATAGGTTGCCATGTTGATTCCGATCGGCCCGGGCGTGGATTCGGAAACCGCAAGCATATCCGCAATCTGTGCACTCGTGCACCAGCCTGTGCGCTCTGCCATGTCCTGTATGAACGGAAGCGCTGCCATGCCGCCGCCGACCGCAAAGAGTCCGATCTTGAGAAATTCATAGAACAGCCGGAGTTGTATCATTTCGATCCACCCCCTTCCTGCGCGTCATCCGCATGCGCACCGGATGTTTTGCGCGCCGAAAGCATTGTAATTGCAATTCCAAGGAGCGCCGAAACGACAACGAACAGAATCGGAGTCACATCCAGCAAGAGCGACGCAGTCAAAACCGCCAAGAACAACAGAAGACATTTAATGTCCGCAATTGCACTTTTCCAAAGTTTGGTTATGGCATTAAAAATCAGCACGCACACGCAGACCCTGATCCCCGCAAAAGCATTTTTGACCGCGGGAACATTTGCAAATGCCGTGAGCACCGTCGCAATAATGGTGATTATAAGAAAGGAAGGAGCGGCAGCTCCAAGTGCAGCAAAGACCGCTCCGATATTGCCTTTTCTGTTTTTTCCGACAAAAGCAAGGGTGTTCACCATCAGAATCCCCGGAAGGCACTGCGCCAGCGCATAATAATCCAGGATTTCCGCTTCGGAATTCCACCCTTTGTTTTCGACTATCTCTCTCTGTAAAATCGGCAGCATCGCATATCCGCCGCCGAACGTCAAGGCTCCCACCTTGGCGGAAGCAATAAAAATCTCAAATAACTCTTTCATCTGTTTTCCCCTGAAACTTGGCTGTTTAAGCTATCTGCATCCAAGATTTCTTATGGCGCTTTCGAGTTCCTGCGCCTTTGTAATCTGATTTACCATGCCGCGAAAAGCTGCCGAGCCCGGCAGGCCCTTCAGATACCAGCCGACATGCTTTCGCATCTCGCGAACCGCCGCATACTCGCCTTTCAGCGCAAGGACGTCGCGAAAATGCCTTATCATCATCTGTTTCTTGTCTTCCATGCTCGGGGCAGCAGGCGGCTCAGTACCCTTCCATGCGGAATTCAGTTCTCTGAAAATCCACGGATTTCCGAGTGCGCCGCGTCCGACCATGACAAAATCGCATCCGGTTTCATCCATCATGCTCATTCCGGACGCGCCGTCCGTCACATCGCCGTTTCCGATGACCGGGATTGATACTGCATGCTTAACGGCGGCGATGACGGCGCGGTCCGCCCGGCCGCTGTAAAACTGCTCGCGCGTCCGGGCGTGGACCGCGACCGCGGCGGCTCCGCCCGCCGCGGCGGCGCGTGCGATCTCTACAGCATTGACGGAAGCCTCGTCCCAGCCGAAGGCGACAATCAGCGCCACCAGGCCAATAGTTAGCTGAAAGGTCGGCTGCAGGATAGGCCGCAGCAGCAAATAGACCTGGCCGAAACGCGAGGCGCCGTCGATGGAAACGGGCGGAAACAAAATGGGAACTAACAGGCTGCCAACAATCACAAAGGGCATAGCCAGCGCAAAGCTATCGCGCATCGCCGTAATGTGGTTGTTGCGCGTCAGAACGTTCGCCAGCGGCGCCAGCCGCTGCTCGATGATGTCCACGGCCACATTCATTAACTGAATGTTCATACTCCTACCTTTGCGAATGGTTGTCTCGCCGGGATGATCGCCCACAACACCGGAAAGTGAAAGCCTGCCATAGGTGATCATGGTCACAATTAATAAATCCACAAACGGAAAGCGCTTTCCGCAATGCATCCATTTTGACTATAGTCCGCTCATCCAACCTCATCAGGAGCGGTAATTATGAAAAAAATTATGTTGTGTTGTTCGGCAGGCATGTCCACCAGCCTGCTGATGAAAAAAATGATTGCGGAAGCCGAACAGCGGGGCCTGCCGGTAGAGATCAACGCCTATGGCGTAGCGGAGTTCGCCGAACAGGTTGGCCATTATCAGGTGGTGCTGCTGGGGCCGCAGGTGAAATACATGCAGCAGGACCTGCAAAAACAGGCGGATAAATACGGTATCCGCGTCGAACCCATCAATATGATGGACTACGGCATGCAAAAAGGCGCCGCGGTCCTTGATTTCGCCCTTTCCCTTATCGAAAACAAGAACTAAGGAAAGATCATGAGCTCTCTGTACGCTAAACTGATCGACGTGATCGAACGGCAGATCACGCCTATGGCCGGCGCGATCGGCCAGCAAAAATATGTCACCTCGATCCGCGATGGCTTTATCACTGCCCTGCCCTTTATGATCGTCGGCTCGTTCCTGTTGGTGTTTATCTTCCCGCCGTTTTCTCCGGATACGACGTGGGGGTTTGCCCGCGCCTGGCTGCAATTTTCGCTCGATCATCGCGATGCGCTGATGCTGCCGTTCAACTTCAGCATGGGGGTGATGACCCTGTTTATCGCCGTCGGGATCGCCGCCAGCCTCGCCAAACACCATCATCTGGACTCGCTGACCGCCGGGATGCTGTCGCTGATGTCGTTTCTGCTGGTAGCCGCGCCGCTGAAAGATGGCCAGATCTCTACTGCCTACTTCTCCGGTCAGGGGATCTTTACCGCCATTCTGGTGGCCATCTATTCCACCGAGCTGTACGCCTTCCTCAAACGGCATAACATCACCATTCGCCTGCCGCCGGAAGTGCCTGCCGGGGTGGCGCGCTCGTTTGAAATCCTGATCCCGGTGCTGGCGATCATTCTGACGCTGCATCCGCTGAACCTGTTTATCGAAGCCCAGCTGGGGATGATCATTCCGGAAGCGATCATGTCGCTGGTGAAGCCGCTGGTCGCGGCTTCCGATACGCTGCCGGCGATCCTGCTGTCGGTGCTGGTCTGTCAGGTGCTGTGGTTCGCCGGGATCCACGGCGCGCTGATCGTCACCGGGATCATGAACCCGTTCTGGATGGCCAACCTGTCGGTCAATCAGGCGGCCATGGCGGCAGGTACCGCTATCCCGCACATCTATGTCCAGGGCTTCTGGGAT
>ERZ773148.278-NODE-278-length-44002-cov-5.754522_pt1 | contig 44002 bp, 30 predicted proteins | sample MGYA00580846_ERZ773148 | MGnify/ENA primary metagenome ERZ773148 (study PRJEB29015, sample SAMEA2737879) | human gut metagenome | biome: human gut; feature: human-associated habitat; material: faeces | place: China | collected 2012 ... | reverse complement strand
GAGGAAGGCTCCCTTGCGCAAGACGGGATGCCGAAGCAGTTTGCGGAAGCTGCCTTTCGGGTCGGCGAGCATACCGAGCAGGGAAGCAAAGAGCAGGAAGTAGCCGAGGTAGGTCACGGTCACGCCCCAAGGGTCTTTGTTAAGAGTCAGATAGCTACCCCGTTCGTCGGAATCGTAGGAAGACTGATAGAAACGGATGTTCCGATAGGTGTAGACCCGGTTCATGGCAACCATGCCTTGTACGGTCGTCTGTCGTTGCGTATCATTCAGGGTAAAGTGGCTGCGGTAGTCGGCGGGAGCATTCGTCCCACTGTGGTAAGTCACTTGGAAGCGGTCCAGAGTCAGGGTGAACGGGAGGGGACGGACGCGCTGTCCGCTGCCGGTTTCTTCCAAGTAATTGCTGACCGGAACTCCTTCGCGCAGATGAACAATTCCCCGACGTGCCGTGAGGAAAGTGAGCAGAGCGCCAAGCAGGATGATTACCAGAGACAGGTGCAAGGACAGGCTGTACATCCGGTGGCGTTTGTGGCGGAAAAAGCAGAGCATGCCGGTGAGTGCCAGTATGCCCCAAAGCAGGGCAAACCACCACGAACCGTAGAAATGTTCCAGGACGAAGGGAGTGCCCCGGCTCTTTTCGATAAAAGTGATGATGCCCAGTAGGAGGATGAGCAGGTACAGGAGGAAGAAGGCTATGCGTTTCATACAGGGTCAGGTCAGGAGGTAATATAAAAGGTTGACGGGCAGACAACGGTATTCGCCTGCCCGTCAACGGTGATTAGATAGCCCGGATGAAGGCTACGACGGCGTCGCGGTCTTCCTTGGGCAGGTTATAGAACTTTTCTGCGGAACGGAAGGCATCGCTTTCACGGCTGTAGCCATGCCACATGATGGCTTCCACTTCGTTGCGGGCACGGCAGTCGTGCAAACGATCTTCGGCTCCGGTATTGGCTTTGGAGAGGCCGCGTCCCCAAAGTGGAGTCGTGCGGCACCAGGCTCCGCGAATGTCATTCTTCATGAACAGACGGTGCTGGATGAAGTCAGAGTAAGGCCAAATGGTCTGGTTGGCGTACTTGGGTAGTTCGCCTTGTCCCTTGACGACGGTGTCTGCCCAATAGTTGTCGCTGCCGGTCTTCCAGGAGGGACGATGACAGGCGGTACATCCCATTTGGTAGAACAGTTCCTTGCCACGTTGCACCTGTTCGCTGTGCAGGTTGCGGGCACGGGGGACAGCCAGTCCGCGATGCCACACCATGAGCTCGTAGTAGTTGTCATCCTGCATCTCCGGCTTGAAGTTGTATACGTCGTTGTCAAACTGGTTGGTGTTCGGCGACAGCAGGGTCGCCACAGCCTTGGCTATGCCTTCGTGGGTGCCGTCGGCATAGTAGGGATGGAGCAACGACTCCTCGTCCTTGCCTTCTTTCAGGATGGTATTGATGACCTTTTCGTTCTCTGACATGGCTTTTGCCCAGGCGTCCGTCGTGTAGAGCTTCGGACGGTCGGAACGGGTCACATTGGTGATGTTCCAGATGGCATTGGCTCCCGGACCGTCTTGCAGGGTGGCACGGGTCAGTGCGTAGGTGTAACGCTTGATGTGCGGAGTACGGTCGGTTGCATTGGTCGGATAGCCTGTGTACCATGCCGTCGAGGCCCAGTCGTTGGCGGTCGCATCCCACATGGCAGGATTGAGTGTGGCACCTGCGGAAGCTTCCGTCTGATATTGTTTCTTCAGCTCCTCTTCCGGAATGGCATCGATGAGTCCGGTTCCGTAAATACCGATGGTGGACTCCAGACGCACCTCGTAGTTTGTCGGTTTCGGATTGGTGTTGAAAGCTTCCTGGTCGATGGTGATTTCCGGATAAATCAGCTCATACGTTTCGCCGTCGGGAAAGGTCGTGGGCAGGGCGCCGTCCGTCGCAGTCTTCCATTCGAGATGGATGCCGCTCTCGTCAATTGGCGGAAGGAACGGATAGGAGGCACGGGTCTGGGGCATTCCGGTCACTTCGGTGATGTATCCTTGTGTGTCGGGATGGTAGACGACGAGCAGGTAGCCGTTGCCGTACTCATTGGCGTTGTAGCTGGTCACACGTTTCCCGTGACCGTATCCGGGATGGCAGGTGAGGCAGGCGTCGCGCGTCCATGCCGGACCCAGTCCGTTGAACGGCTTGGTGGTGGAGTTGAAGGTGCGCTCGAAGAAGGATTCTCCGAACTTGAACAGGTTCGACAGCCCCTGGTTGGTGACAGCCGGCGTCTCGTCTTCGTACGAGTTGGACGCGATGTTGTCGGTCGTCCCCAGTTCACCGCCCGGATACCACTCTTCGGCTGTGAAGTTGCCCACTGCCTTGCCTACGTACGAATAGTCGTCGTGGGTGGCAGACGGCTCGTTGCCGGGTGTGTTGTCATCGTCGCTGCATGAGGCGAGGGCGAGTGCCAGGCAGCAACTGTAGAAGAAAAACTTTTTGTTCATGGCTAGTCGTAGTTAGAATGTTTAGTGCGCCAGGATATAGTTGTTGATGTCCTGGGTCACATTGCTCAGCTCGTTGCAGGCCTCGATGGCGGCTTGTCCGGCTGTGCGGTCGGTCTGCTCCTGGATGTAGGAGACGAACGGGTGGGGGATTGCCTGGATTTTGGCTTTCGCATTCTGGATGGCATTCAGCATGCGTGTGTCCAGCGTCGGATTGTACTTCTGCATCAATGCGTGGAGCGACTTGCTCTCGTCGCGGAGCTCCTCGCGGCCGCCCATGTAGGAGTTCTCGATGCTGACGATGTTGTCGGTAAAGTCGTCGAGCGACTTGTGGCTGTAAGGCGACTCGATGTAGTTCACGTCATCGCCACTGACCGGCTTGCCCAGTTTCGTGTTGCCCACTTCGTCGGAGATATTGATGCAACCTGCCACGAGGATTTCGCTGATAGCCTCTTTCCAGGAAGCGAATCCATAGCCCGGCTTGTTGACGTTCAGCATCTTGTCCGTATAGGTATAGTCCTGGTCGACGACAGAGGCAGACCATTCGCACACGTTCTCCACGATGTCGATGTGGCTTTGGGGAGCTTGCGCATTCCAGGCACATTCCATGTGGAAGCAACTGTTGCGCAGGTCGCGTGCAACCGACGTGGCATACACGATCTCATTGTAGCCGCTCAGGTTGTTCAGATCCGGGTCGTTCCCTTTCAGAGCCTCGGCGGTGCGGGGTTCTCCGTCGCGGAAGAGTACGTATTCGATGCCGTGGAAACCCAGCAAGGTAGTGGCAAGCGAATTGGCATACATTCCGGTTTCGTCAGCCTCCATCTTGGCAAAGAGCAGGGTGTTGCTGAGCTGGGTCTTGAGTTCGTCCACATCGAGGGGCCAGGAGTCGATGTGCGGGTCGATGCCGTAGTCGCTGGCTGCACCGAAGAGGAATGCTTCACTGGTTTCGTAGTAAGAGCGGGCGCGCAGGAAGATGTCGCACACGTTTTTGATTTCGGCATCGGTCACCGTGCCGTTCTTCACTTTGTCGCGGAGGTCGGCAAGGCTGTTGGCGAGGCTTTCGGTCTCTGCGGCGAGCAGTTTGTAAGTCGGGTTGACGGTGGCATCGACGTACTGTTGCACGATGGTCTGCAATTCGTTGTCGGAAATCAGTCCGTCGGTAGAAGAAACCTTGTTGTCGTCGTCGCTACAGGCACTGAAACTGAAGATGCCTGCAAATCCCATCATCAGATAGAGGGGGAGTTTTACTAATCTGTTCATGATGCTTTAGGTTTTATTGGATGTTTAACTTGGTTTGATGTGAGGATACTCTTGTCAGAGGAAGAAGCCCATGTAGGCGATGCCGAGCGACACGGAAGGTTCGTCGTTGTAGGCATGGGTAAAGAAGCGTTTGGCAAACTGCCCCTTGACCACAATCTGCTCGATGGGGTGGTAGTTGAAGCCGAAGGTCATGCATTGGCGTTTGGTATAGTCATAGCGTGTCTGTGTGGCCTCCGGAATGCAGGAATCGTAGTAGTCATAGCGGCCGAAGACATACAGCTTCTGTTCTTTGTCCTTCAGTTTGTGCCACTGGGAGAAAAGGTCATAACCTGCCTCGATACCGATGGCTACCGCATTCTTTCCGACCGAAGTCTTGTCGTAGGGGGAGTTGTTCGAGCTGACGCCACGCTTGGCACGGGTGATTTCTGCGGCATCGCCCAGGTAACCGTAGTCGGCATTGCCGCGGACAATCCAGTTGTGGTCGTTGTACGTGAAGTCGAATGCACCGATGAGCACTTCTCCCTTCACTTTGTCATAGGGTTTGCCTGCACCTTCCTGGTCGTGCGGCTGCGTGTTGTGCATCGAGTAGCCGTAATAGCCGCTCAAGCCCATGCGCAGGCCTTTGACGGAATAGTTGTCCACCCGGGCGGCAACGGCATACTTGTTGGCAACCTTGAATTCGAAGGTCGAGTGGTTGCCGTTCTGTATCCAGTTGTCGCGCGAGAACAGGAAGGCATCCAGTCCGGCGGTCATCTGCACTTCGTAGCGCCAGTCCTTGGCACGTCCCCAAAGGCTGACGCCCGTCTCGTGCCAGGTGCAGGGGAAGATGGTGGCTTCGCCTTCGGGGCGATAGACCGTGAAGAAGTTCAGTGGCTCGTGGTAGGCATTGGTCAGGCCGACGGGGACGATGATGTGTCCGGCGCGGATGTTGAATGCGTCGCAGAACGACTTCTCAATCCAGAACTGTTCCAGCTCCACTTCGCCACCTTTCTCCACTTCCTGTTCCCATTCGCCCGCCTCCTCGAATTCCTGTTCGTGAGAGCCGCCGCTGCCGCCATGCTCAAACTCGATTTCCGTTGACACCTTCCATCCTTTGCCAAAGTCATAGGACAGGTAGATGACGGCATGCGGGATGTCGAAACGTCCGTGGCTGGGGTCGTTCCTGTAATCCCCGGGACGCGTGTAGCGGTAGACATTGTCACTGTAGAAGTTCCGTGAATAGACGGCTTCACCATAGCCTCCGATGCGGAGGCGCGATGTTTTCCGGGGACTCTCTTCTTTGGGATTGCTCGATGAGGCTTCCGTCTTCGCTTCGTCGGTCTTCCCGTCGGTTACGTCCGACGGATGGGCTGATGCCGACAGGGCACACAGAAGGCAGGAAGCAAACAGCATACTGGTTTTCATAATCGTGGTTTCTACTTTTGTTGAACTTTTCGGTTGCAAAAGTAGTGCGTCGGAAGGCTAGGGGACAATACCTAAAAGTTGGTAATTTATGAATCAAAATGATAACAAATGGGTATTGGAAAAATGAAACGAAAGGCAAGGAAATGAATGAATATAGTTTTGTAAAATAGATTTTTATGGAAATGCTCATCCCGTGAGGGAGAGGAGGACTTCATCGCAACGGAAGCGTCCGTGAAAACAACAATTAGCTAAATAAATGTTGCGTGAAGGGAATGGATGATAATGATTTATGTAAAATAAAACGAACGCATGTTCTCCTCCTGAAGGGGATGAAAAAAGAAGATGCCTCCCGACGGGTGGCGACTGTGCCGGGGACACGTCTGCCAGGCATCGGGAGGCATCTCTCGGGGAGAGCGGACCTTATTCGAACATCTTCAGACGTCCGTCCAGCGGGAGGAAGGTCTTTTCGTCGGGTTTGCACTCGGGGCTGCCGAAAGGCATCTGTGCCGTGAGCTTCCACGATGCCGGCAACTTCCATTCGCGGGCTACGGCCTCATCGATGAGCGGATTGTAGTGTTGCAGCGAGGCACCCAGTCCGGCATCCTCCAGCATCGTCCATACGGCAAACTGATGCATGGCGGTGCTGTGTTCGGAGAACGTCGGGAAGTTATCCTTGTACAGGGGGAACTGTTCCTGGAGCTGCTTCACGGTGTCCTGGTCTTCGTAGAACAACACCGTGCCGTAACCCGAGGCAAAAGCCTGGTCGATTTTCTCTTCCGTCTTGACAAAGGCATCGGCGGGAACAAGGGGACGCAACGTGTCCTTGACAATCTGCCAAAGGCGGTCGTGCTGTTCGCCCAACAGGAGGACGAGGCGTGCCGACTGTGAATTGAAGGCGGAGGGCACATGCAACAGGGCGGACTCCATCAGCTTGTGCAATTCCTGGTGCGATAAAATTTCACGTTTGCCCAGCCGGTAATACGTCCGGCGGTGGGTCATTGCTTCTCTAAAATTTCTTTCCATACGTTATGTGGGTTAAAGTCGGCGGAAAGATAGACAAAAAAGAAGTGCAGACAAGACCGGGACCCTGACTGCACTTCTCTTTTTAAGTTATGAAAGCGTATTATAATACTTTCTTATATAAATCCAGAATGATTTCTTCCGTCACCTCACGCGGATTGCCCGGCGTGCAGACATCCTTGATGGCAGAAGCGGCAAGCTTGGGAAGGTCTTCTGCCTTGATGCCCAATTCGGATAAATGTTGAGGAATGCCCACCTTGACGGACAGGGCTTTCACTGCATCGACGGCTGCGCGGGCGGCTTCCTCGCGGGTCATGCCGTCCTTGTAGACCTGCATCGCCTTGGCAATGTCGACATACTTGTCGAGGGCTGCGGGAGCGTTGAATTCCATGATGGTCGGCAGCAACAAGGCATTTGCTACGCCGTGGGGGATGTCGAAGATGGCACCCAGGGGATGGGCCATGCCGTGGACTACGCCCAGACCGACGTTGGAGAATGCCATGCCGGCGATGTACTGTGCCACCGCCATACCGTTGCGTGCTTCGGCGTTTGTCGGTTCGAAGACGGCGGTCTCGAGGTAGCGGGCAATCATCTCGATCGCCTTGATTTCAAACATGTCGCTCATCTCCCACGCGCCCTTTGTGATGAGGCCTTCGATGGCATGCGTCAGCGCGTCGAGTCCGGTTGCGGCGGTGAGGCTCTTGGGAAGCGTGTACATCAGCTCGGCATCCACGAGGGCAATGGCGGGGATGTCGTTCGGGTCGACACAAACCATCTTCTTTTCGTTCGCCTCGTCCGTGATGACGTAGTTGATGGTGACTTCGGCAGCCGTGCCGGCCGTAGTCGGGAGCGCAATGATGGGGACGGACTTCTTCTTCGTCGGGGCGACACCCTCCAGCGAAACCACGTCACTGAACTCCGGGTTGTTCGTGATGATGCCAATCGCCTTCGACGTGTCGATGGACGAACCGCCGCCGATGGCAAGGATGAAGTCCGCACCCGACTCGGCAAAGGCTTTCACGCCTGCCTTCACGTTGGCAACCGTCGGGTTGGGCTTGATGTCGCTGAACACGACATAGGGGATGCCTGCCTGTTCGAGCACCTTCAGTACCTTGTCTGCCACGCCGAACTTTATCAGGTCTTTGTCGGTTGACACGAAGGCTTTGTGCAGTCCCAGACGTTCGATTTCCTGCGGCAACACCTCACGGGCACCCGGACCGAAGTAAGAGACTTCATTCAAGATAAATCGGTTAATCATGTTTTGTTGGGTTTTATAGATGTGAATAAATCAGATTTCAGCAAAGGTTTGTGCCGCAAAGGAACGAAAAAAGATTGGGTTGCCCAACAGTTGTTGGGATTTATGTGTGCGGTGTGAATGGTTGTTGTGTGGATTTCTTACACAGATTCCACACCAGCGGCGGGGGGACTGCCGGATGTGCGGAATGTGTAAGCGACGGAAAATGCGTCGGTTATCATATCCGGTCGTGCAGAGCCTGCGCTTTTGGTACATCCTTTGCCCGACGTTTCCCGGAACTATCTAAAATCAGTATCATGAAAAAGAATCACAAATGGGTTTTGTTCAGCCTCTTGATGGCGGCTTCGCCTGCAGCACTCCATGCGCAGGGTGAAATGCCGGCACCCGGGAAATCCTATGAAGTGGAAGAAATCTTGCAGAACGGGAAAAAGCGTGTCACGGGACTGGTCACCGACAAGCATGGAGAGAGCATCATCGGTGCATCCATTACCGTGAAGGGCGACCCGAAAATCGGAACTACAAGCGACCTCGACGGACGGTTCACCCTCGATGTGCCTCCACGGTCAACGCTTGTGGTTTCGTACATTGGCTACACGACCCGCGAAATCCGTGTGTACCGGCGCCTCAACAATTATCCCGTTGTCCTGGAGGAAGACAACCAGCTGCTCGACGAAGTGGTGGTCGTGGGTTACGGCACGGTGAAGAAGAGCGACCTGACCGGCTCGGTCTCTACCGTCGGAGCGCGTCAGTTTGAAGAACAGCCTGTCAAGAATGTGGCGGACATCCTGCAGGGGCGCACCGCCGGCGTCGAAGTGACGTCGAGCAGTGGCATGCCGGGTGCAGGCGCCAAGGTGCGCATCCGCGGAACAACCTCCATCAACAAGAGCAGCGACCCGCTCTATGTCATCGACGGCATCATCTCGTCCAGCGGACTGGACGGCTTGAACCCGCAGGACATCCAGTCGATGGAGGTCCTGAAGGACGCATCGTCCACCGCCATCTACGGTTCGCGGGGAGCGAACGGCGTCATCCTGGTGACCACGCGCAGCGGACGGGAGGGACGTGCCCGCATCACCTTCGATGGCAAATGGGGCATCTCGAAGGTGCGGAAGAACTACGAACTGCTCAGTGCCTACGAGTATGCACAGGCACTGGACGACATACGAGGCTCGCAGACGATTCCTGCCGAGGACCTGGAAGCCTACAGGAACGGCACGAAGGGCATCGACTGGCTCAACCTCATGACGCAGACCGCGCTGACACAGGACTACAGCCTCGGCATATCGGGCGGCAGCGAGAAGGTGCGTTACCTGCTGTCGGGCAACCTGCTCGACCAGGAGGCGGTCACCATCAACTCCACCTACAAGCGGTACGGCTTCCGTGCCAACGTGGATGCCGACGTGCGGCCCTGGCTGACCGTGTCCGCGAAGCTCAACGGGGCCGTCATCCACCAGGCGAACGGGGCGCCCAGCTGGTTCCACATCCTCAGCTTCTCGCCGACGATGGAGATGAAGGACCCCGAAACAGGCGTTTACAACCGCGACCCTTACAACCTGGCAAACGCCAACAATCCCTACGGCGTGGCGATGGAGAATTACAGTGACTCCTACAGTTACAACCTCAATGCGAACCTTTCTTTGCTTTTCAAGATAGCCAAGGGGCTGACCCTCTCCGTGCAGGGAGGATATGACTACGACCACAGCCCCTCGTACTCCTTCTCCTCGAAACTCATTGCGCCGGGAGCCATCAACAGCATGAACAACACCAGCAACATGCACCGCTACTGGCAGAACACCAACAACCTGACCTATCAGGGCACCTTCGGGGACCACACCCTCTCGGCAACCGCTGTCTGGGAGCTGAGCCAGACCATCGACACCGGATTGCAGGCGGGAGGCTCGAACCTGAACAACGAAAGCGTCGGTTACTGGAACATCGGCAATGCAGCCGTCCGCAACGAGAGCAACTCCTACTCCGAATCGTCGCTCGCCTCGGGCATCGTCCGTGCCAGCTACGATTACAAGAAACGTTATTTCCTTACAGCCGCCCTGCGCGCCGATGGTTCGTCGAAATTCCAGAAGGACCATCGGTGGGGCTGGTTTCCCTCGGTGGCACTGGCATGGGACGTGGCACGCGAGCCTTTCATGCAACGGCAGAACCTTGTGGAGCAACTGAAGCTCCGCGCCAGCTACGGCGTCACCGGAAACCAGGCAATCTCCTCCTACAGCACCCTCGGCATGCTGTCATCCACCTCGTATGGCTGGGGCAGCACCTCGGGATACACCGGATACTGGGGCAATCAGTTTGCCACACCTGACCTGACGTGGGAGAAGACCTACCAGTATGACGTCGGACTGGACGTCAGCCTCGGCGGAGTCAACCTCTCGCTGGACTGGTTCAAGAAGCGGACGGTCGACCTGCTCTTCCAGAAACAGGTGCCGCGCTACAACGGAGGAGGAACCTACTGGGTGAATCAGGGCAAGCTCGACAACACCGGCGTGGAACTGTCCGTGAACACCTTCCCCGTGAAGCGGAGCGTCGTCTGGGAAACCAACTTCAATGCAGCCTTTGTGAAGAACGAGGTCATCGACCTTGCCGGAAACGACTTCGTCCTCAACGCCAACTACAGCGACCTGGGCGGATACATGCAAATCATGAAGTCCGGATACCCCCTGGGCTCCTTCTACGTCTACCGCTGGAAGGGATTCGACGAGAAGGGGGCGAACCTCTACCAGAAACAGGACGGGACGCTCACCACCACACCGACCTCCGACGACCTCGTCGTCAAGGGGCAGGCGAGTCCCGCGTGGACCTTCGGCTGGAACAACAACGTGACCTGGCGCAACTGGACACTCAACGTCTTTTTCACCGCAGCCACCGGATACGAGCGGTTGAACATCAGCCGCTTCATGACCTCCTCCATGACGGGCGTCACACGCTTCATCCGTCTGCATGACGCCTACTTCAAAGGGTGGGACTACGTGCAGGACAAGGCGGACGCACGTTACCCCAGCCTGACGAACCCTGACAATAAGAACTATGCCAACTCCGACTTCTGGCTGGAGGATGCCTCGTTCATCAAGCTGAAGAACATCAGCCTGTCCTACCACATCCCGCGCAAGTTCACGCGGATTGCAGCCATCCAGCTCTCGGTCAGCGCACAGGATGTCTTCACCATCACCGGATACAAGGGCATGGACCCCGAGGTCTATGCGGGATACGACGGACTGGACTATGGCGCCTATCCCGTGCCGCGGACCGTCACCTTCGGTGTGAAACTCAGCTTCTGATTGACTAACCCAAACACGAATCCATCATGAAAAAGATTTACCGACATACAGGCAGCCTCCTGCTGCTGGCAGCCCTCGCCGCAGGCATGCCCGCGTGCAGCGATTTCCTCACCGAAGACCCCAAGGGGCAGATGACCACCGGCGGATTCTTCACCGGGAAGGAGGACCTCGACGCCTCCCTCAACGCACTCTACTCCGTCATCGCCGTCTCGCAGGGACAGAACAACTACTGCGGGACCAACTTCCTCGCGGGCGACGACATCTCCACCCACCCGGCAAGCAACAAGCAGCCCTTGCGCGAACATGACCAGTACAGCGTCACCGACAACAACTCCTGGCTCGTGAGCATGTGGGAACAACGCTACAAGGTCATCAAGGCGGCAAACTTCATCATCAACAACGCCGCCCGCACACCCGGCGTGGCGGAGGAAACCATCCGACAGGCCATCGCGCAGGCACACTACTGGCGCGCGTACTCCTACTTCTACCTCGTGACCACCTGGGGCGAAGTGCCCGTGATGCTCGAAGAGGAAATCAACTACGAGGCGCCCCTCTCGTCGGTGGAAGACATCTACGCGCTCATCGTCTCTGACCTGAAGACCGCCGAAGAAGGCTGCCCGGTGATGTACACCTCCGAGCCTTACGCCCGCAACGGCGTCAACATCGCCGTCAGCCGGGGAGCTGTCCAGGCAACCCTCTCGTACGTCTACATGTGCATGGCAGGATGGCCCCTCAACAAGGGCGCGGAGTATTACCGCCTCGCTGCCGACAAGGCGGAGGAGGTCATCGACGGCGCGGAGGACGGCACGTACTATTACCGTCTGCTGGACGACTTCAGCCAGGTGCACTCGATGGCGTACAACGCCAACAACCCGGAGGTCATCCTCGGCATCTACTACAACCGCGACCGCACGGCACAGGCGATTCCGCAGACCGACGTCCTCCAGGACATGATGCAGAACGGCTGGGGCGACACGAACGGCGAAATCAAGTTCTGGAAGGACTTCCCCGACGGGCCGCGCAAGGATGCGACCTATTTCCCCAAAATCATGCTCGCCGACGGCGAACTCCACGACTGGTGGTATGACACCGACCCGCCCTCGCGCGAAGTCGTGGCGCCCGTGTTCATGAAGTCCGTGGAGTCGCCCGAACGCGGAACGGAATTTGACTATACCAACCCGCAAATCCTGTCATCCAACGGCGAGAAGACCGTGCAGGTCATCCGCCTGGCGCAAGTCTACTGCTGGTTTGCCGAGGCGACGGGGCGGGCTGGCGAGGTGACCACCAAGGCGGTGGAGATGCTCAACCGCGTGCGCAACCGTGCCGACGGGAAGGCTTCCAACCTCTACACCACGGCAATGACCCCCGAGGAACTCGCCGAAGCGGGATACAACGAACACGGGTGGGAGATAGCCGGCTATTACTGGGGCGGACTGGCATCGCGGGCACGCGACATGTTCCGCATGTACCGTTTCAAGGAGCATTTCGAGTTCCGCAAGCAGAACCCCGAGATTGAAGTCGCTCCGGGCGTCTTCCGCAAGGAGGCGGTCCCCGTGACCGGCAGCTGGGATGACAGCCGGATGTATTCGCCCTATCCGTACGAAGATGCCATCCTGAATCCGAATCTCCACCGTTGAGCGTCCGTCGGCTGGACCCCCTCCCCGAGGCGGACAACCCGGATGCAACCGAACACAGCCCCTATTCTTTTCATTCTGGTCCCGGAAACAGCCTTTCCTGCGTCTCCCGAAATAGTCGGATGCAGGAAACGACGTTTCCGGGACCTTTTCATCGGTTGGGACGCAGGAAATGCCGTATCCAGCGTCTCGCAAAACATTTTGGCGTTGGATACGCCGTATCTTTAACCTTTCAAAACATTTTGAGATTAGATACGATATATATTTAACCTTTAGAAACGTTTTGGTGCTAGATATGTTGTATCCTTAACCTTTGAAAATGTTTTAGCTCTGGATACGACATATCCTTAACCTTTCGAAATATTTCGGCGTTGGAAATGCCCTTTCCGGCGTCTCATAATATCGGTTGGCGTCGGAAATGCCGTATCCCGGACCATCCGGAATGATTTGCCCCCGTTGACGTGTGTTTCCGGCTTCTCCCGGACGTCGGGGACACGGAAACGGACGATTCCAGGACCTTCCGCGTCCGTGAGTGCCCCCTGCACGCCGTCTCCCGCCCCGGGGTGTTCAGCGGAAGTCGCCTGCCGCGTTCGCCTTACGGGTTCATTCACACCGCGCTCCGGGTGCAGGAAGCCGATTTTTTGCTTAATTTTGCGGCGCATTTAGAATCGAGCTGATGAATATACAGGAATTACAAGCTGTTTATGAGAGCCATTCGAACACGAAGGCTTTCGCCGCACTTTGTGAGAAAGCGTCCGCACGGACCATTTACTTGGAGGGACTCTGCGCCTCGGCGGCTCCCTTGTTTCTATCATCCTTCATACGCCGGAAACGGGACTACATCGTCTGCATCCTCAACGACCTCGAGGAGGCGGGCTACTTCTACCACGACCTGACGCAGATAAACGGCGATGCGGACGTGCTCTTCTTCCCGTCCGCCTACCGCCGCGCCATCAAATACGGGCAGAAGGATTCCGCCAACGAAATCCTGCGCACCGAGGCGCTGAGTCGCCTGGGCAAGGGGGCGTCGCCCGTCTGCATCGTCACCTATCCCGAGGCGCTGGCAGAGAAGGTCGTCTCGATGCAGGCCTTGTCCGCACGGACGCTGCTGCTGGAGACGGGTGGGAAGTATGACCCCGTGGAGGTGGAGAAGACCTTGTCGGATTTCGGCTTCGAGCGCGTGGATTACGTCTACGAGCCCGGTCAGTTTGCCGTCCGCGGAAGCATCGTCGACGTCTTCTCCTTCTCGTCGGAGTATCCCTACCGCGTGGACTTCTTCGGCGACGAGGTGGACAGCATCCGCACGTTCGAGGTGGACAGCCAGCTGTCGAAGGAGAAGAAAGACCGCATCGCCATCGTCCCGGAACTGACGGGCGGAGGGTCGGGCGAGGTGCAGCTGCTCGACTTCCTGCCCGAAGGCTCGATGCTGTGGATAAAGGACTTCCACTGGGCGTGCGAGAAGGTCGAGTCGGTCCACGGCGAGGCGGTCTCCCCGCAGGCAGCCGTCGCCCTGGCGGAAGAGGAGGGCGTGGACCACGTGGTGCTGCCCTCGACCGTCACCGGCGAGGAGTTTGCCCGGCGGACGCTCGACTTCCGGCGCGTGGAGTTCGGCAGCAAGCCGACGGGGACGCCCGACGCCACCCTGCACTTCTCGACCGAGATGCAGCCCATCTTCCACAAGAACTTCGACCTTGTGGCGTCGGTCCTGAAGGAGCTGCTTGCCAAGGACTACCGCCTCTACATCCTCTCGGACAGTGTCAAGCAGACGGACCGCATCCGTGCCATCTTCGAGGAGCGCGGCGACGACATCCCCTTCACGCCCGTCGACCGGACGTTGCATGAAGGCTTCACCGACCACACCCTCCGCACGTGTTTTTTCACCGACCATCAGATATTCGACCGTTTCCACAAGTACAATCTCAAGAGCGACAAGGCGCGCAGCGGCAAGGTGGCGCTCACGCTGAAGGAACTCAACCAGTTCGAGCCGGGCGACTACGTGGTGCACATCGACCACGGCATCGGGCGGTTCGCCGGACTGGTGCGCATCCCCAACGGCGACAGCACGCAGGAGGTCATCAAGCTGGTCTATCAGAATGACGACGTGGTGTTCGTCTCCATCCACGCGCTGCACAAGATTTCCAAGTACAAGGGGAAGGAGGGCGAGCCGCCGCGTCTGAACAAGCTCGGCACGGGCGCCTGGGAGAAGCTGAAGGAGAAGACGAAGAGCAAAATCAAGGACATTGCCCGCGACCTCATCCGTCTCTACGCCCGCCGTCGCGAGGAGAAGGGCTTCAGCTTCAGTCCCGACTCCTTCCTGCAGCACGAGCTGGAAGCGAGCTTTCTCTATGAGGACACGCCCGACCAGCTGAAGGCGACACAGGAGGTGAAGGCTGACATGGAGAAGGACCGTCCGATGGACCGCCTTGTCTGCGGTGACGTGGGCTTCGGCAAGACCGAAGTCGCCATCCGTGCCGCCTTCAAGGCCGTGTGCGACAACAAGCAGGTGGCGGTGCTCGTGCCGACGACCGTGCTGGCATACCAGCATTACTGCACGTTCCGCGACCGGCTGAAGGACTTCCCCTGCCGGGTGGATTACCTGAGCCGCGCCCGCAAGCCGTCCGATGTGCGCCGCATCCTGAAGGAGCTGAAGGAGGGCGAGGTGAACATCCTCGTGGGCACGCACCGCATCATCGGCAAGGACGTCAAGTTCAAGGACCTGGGGCTGCTGGTCATCGACGAGGAGCAGAAGTTCGGCGTCGCGGTGAAGGAGAAGCTCAAGCAGTTGAAGGTGAACGTCGACACGCTGACGATGACTGCCACGCCCATCCCGCGCACGCTGCAGTTCTCCCTGATGGGTGCGCGCGACATGTCCGTCATCCAGACGCCGCCTCCCAACCGCTACCCGGTGCAGACGGAGGTGCACACGTTCAACGAGGAAATCATCGCCGAGGCAATCAACTTCGAGATGAGCCGCAACGGGCAGGTGTTCTTCGTGAACAACCGCATCAACAACCTTGAGGAGCTGAAAGCCATGATTCTCCGCCTGGTGCCCGACGCCCGCGTCTGCATCGGTCACGGACAGATGGCTCCCGAGGAGCTGGAGCAGGTCATCCTGGGTTTTGCCAACTATGACTACGATGTCCTGGTGGCGACGACCATCATCGAAAGCGGTATCGACATCCCCAACGCCAACACCATCATCATCAACCAGGCACAGAACTTCGGCCTGAGCGACTTGCACCAGATGCGCGGCCGCGTGGGGCGCAGCAACAAGAAGGCGTTCTGCTATCTGATGGCTCCCCCCTTGTCGTCTCTGCCCACGGAGTCGCGTCGGCGTCTGCAGGCCATCGAGAACTTCTCGGACCTGGGCAGCGGCATCCACATCGCCATGCAGGACCTCGACATACGCGGTGCGGGCAATCTGCTGGGGGCAGAGCAGAGCGGCTTCATCGCCGACCTGGGTTACGAGACGTACCAGAAGATTCTGGCGGAAGCCATCACGGAACTGAAGAACGACGAGTTCGCCTCGCTCTATGAGAACGGCGACGGTCAGGTGGCAGCCGGCGAGGAGAAGCTCAGCGGGGAGGAGTTCGTGTCGGAGTGTACGGTGGAGAGCGACCTGGAGCTGTTGTTCCCCGACGAATATGTGCCCAGCAGCAGCGAACGCATGTTGCTCTATCGCGAGCTGGACGGGCTGGAGCTCGACAAGGATGTGGAGGCATACCGCCAACGCCTGGAGGACCGCTTCGGCAAACTGCCTCAGGAGAGCGAGGAGCTGCTGAAGATTGTCCCCCTGCGCCGCCTGGGCAAACGGTTGGGCATCGAGAAAATCTTCCTGAAGGCAGGGCGCATGAGCCTCTACTTCGTGAGCAACCCCGACAGCCCCTACTACCAGAGCGAGGCATTCGGCAAAGTCATTGCATACATGGGGAAATATCCGCGTCAGTGCAACCTGCGCGAACAGAACGGCAAGCGCAGCATGGTGGTGCGCGATGTGGAGAGTGTGGAGCATGCCGTCCTGATATTGAAGGAAATGTTCAGCCTGAGCTGCTGAACCCGGGGACGTCGGCAGGACGTCCACCGCGGGATACGGACAGAGGCACAAGGTGCGGCGGAAAAACACGCTGCGTCCTTGTGCCTCTGTCCTGTTTTTATTCAGCGGACCACCTTGCACTTGCCGCTGGCGGAGCGGATGTCCAGGCGGATGATTTCCGTGCGGTGGAACGACTTCTCGGTGTACTTCAAGCCGACGGTTTTGTCGTCGGGCGCATATTTGTCGAGGATGAGTTCGAGCGCTTTCATGCGTTCCTCGGCGGGCAGCCCGGTGTGAGCGGTGCAGGCGAGGACGACGCTCTCATAGTTGGTGGTAAACTTGGATGGGACGACTCCCGTCCGTCCGATGATGGTGAATGTCACGAGTGGCTGGTGTGCCAGGCAGGTGAGCTTCCTCCCTTGCGGTGCACAGTGGATGTACAGCGCGTTGAGGCTTTCGTCCCACACGTAATTGACGGGGATGCCGTATCCCTCGCCTTCCGGTGTGACCATCGACAGCACTCCATATTCTCCTTTTCTGACCAGTTCGTCTGCCAGGTTCTCGTCGAGCAACCGGTCTTGCCGACGCACCTGTTCGTTGGTGTAATTCTTCATTGTCTATCTTTTTTTGTTGAAGTTGAATCCTACGTAGAATTGCAGGATGCCATAGGTATTGTTTATCCAGAAACGTTTGCGGTGGTAGTCGTACGTGTGCGCCAGGAGGGATGCCCCGATGTAGTACTTCGTGTTGTTGTAGACGACGGCGGCACGCGTGATGACGTCGAAGTTGATGTTGTGGTCGGTCTCGTTGTACGCCTCGTTCTCGAAGTAGATGTTGGACGCCTTGTACCCGACGGCAGGCGTCACGGAGAGGTTCGCCAGGCAGTTCTTGGCGAAAACCCAGTTGTAGCCGTAGCCGAAGTTCAGGCTGTAGTCGATGTAGCGTATCTTGCGGAAGCGCATGTTGTCCTCCAGCTGTCCGCTGATGTTCTCGGGCAGTTGTCCGGGGTCGAAGAGGAACTTGTGGCGGGAGTAGGAAAAGCCTGCAATGAGCGATCCGGCACTTTTGCGCTGGTTGGTCGACTGGCTGTAGGCGGCAGGGTAGGAGAAGCGTCGGTTGTTGAAGATGTAGTAGAGATTGATGCCCTTCATCTCCGACTTCAGTCCGTCGAAACGGAAGGTCTGCCGGCTGTCTATGCGGTCGAATCCCGAGACATTCTTCACCTTGAAGTTGTTGCTGCTCTTCAGGTAGTAGATGTCGGCTCCCAGCTTGGCGCTATAGAGACTGAGGTTGAATTCGCTCTTCTGGCTCCGGTGGCTGTCCTTGCCGAAGAGGTCGTGCACGTCGACGGACCACCCGAGGAAAATCCAGCGCCACCCGAAGTATGCGCCGATGCGCCACGAAGGGGTGGGGACAAAGGTGAGGCTCTGTTCCTTCTCCGAGGAGCTGGCGATGCGGTAGTGCTCGTACGAGCTGGTCGTGTTGAGCATGAAGGTGAAGTTGTAGAGGTTCGGGGTGATGTAGCGCGGGTCGGGATTGTTGAAATCTATCCATTGCACCATGCGCGTGAACCAGGACTTGCGTTTCTCCTTGCCGACGACGGAATCGGTCGCCAGGCTGTCAGCCGGCGTGTCCGTACGGACTGGCAGCGTACGTGTGAGGGACTGTCCCTCTTGCGCATGCAGGAGCAGGCAGGACGTCAGTAGGAGAAAAGCGATGCAGAAGGTCAGGCGGAATGGCATGTATGAGGTGTTTGACAGATTACAGTTTGTGCAGGATGCGGTCCATGACCCAGTTGGTCGGTGTGGCACTTACGCCGTCGCACGTGCAGATGGTTTTGTTCTGCAGATGCTCCACGACCGCCTTTATCAGCGGATATTGGATGTTCTCCGGGTTCTCGAAGGTGAATTCCTCCCGTCCGTGTTCCGTATGTAGGGCGATGGGGGCGAACGAGAATACCGAGAAGCAAATCATCCCCTTGTCGCCGATGATTTCGATGCGGTCTTCCTTCGCCGATTCGTGCGCGACAAAGCACCACGAGCCGGAGCCGGGCAATCCGTTCTGAAACTTGAAGCAGGCGCTGACGGAATCCTCTGCCGAGTAGAGTCCCCCGCGGTTACTGCTGACGCCTTCGACCTCCAGGATGCATCCGAACATGTCCTGCAGGATGTCAATCTGGTGCGGGGCGAGGTCGTAGAAATATCCGCCTCCGGCAATGGTAGCATTCAGTCGCCACGGCTGGTCGGTCTTGCTGTTGTCCAGTGCTCCGGGCGGCTGTGCGAAGCGGATTTGTACGTTGATGACCTTCCCGATGGCCCCCTCCTTGACGAGTTGCTTCACCTTCTGGAAGTAGGGTAGGTAGCGCCGGTAGTACGCCACGAAACACGGCACGCCGGTTTCCTCCGAGATGCGGTTGATGCGTGTACAGTCTTCATAGCTTGCCGCCATGGGCTTCTCGATGTAGACCGGTTTCCCGGCTTTCATCGCCATGATGGCGAAGGTGGCGTGCGACGACGGGGGCGTGGCGATGTACACGGCATTCACGTCCGGGTCATCGACCAGTTCCTGCGGGTCGGTATACCAGCGCGATACGTTGTGCCGCTGTGCATAAGACCGAGCCCTCTCGGCATTCCGGCTCATCACGGCAACCACTTTAGACCCTTCGACTTTGTTGAAAGCCGGTCCGCTCTTCTTCTCGGTTACATCTCCGCAACCAATAAAGCCCCATTTAATCATAGTGTCTCTTGTTTTTTGTTGGATTGTAAAGCTTAACTTAAAAAATATACATCTGTGAATTGCAAAGTTATCCAATTTACTTACTTTTGCCACACATATCACCGATTTTTAATAGTATAAATTATGGAAAACATAGAGCATTTAAGTACCTTTTATAAGCGTCGGGGCTTCTCGGGACGCTTGTCCGGTGGCTATAAGTTTCTGGAGAAGAATTTTCAGACCATTCTGCGTGTCGGTTCGTTTATTCTGGTTCCGTATGCTGTCTTACTGGCATTTGCCATGACGTGGCTGATGGATATTGTCCAGCAGATGGAAGCGACGGCGGATGTGACCGCCCTGATGGCATCTCCCGGTGTACTTACCGACTTTTATTCTTCGTTGGCATTGCGTCTGCTGGTGTGCGGTGTGGTAGCCCTGTTGGGTACGTGCTGCTGGAAAGCTCTTGTCTTCGGCATCTTCCGCAAGTATGTTGATTTGGGATATGTGCCTTCCATGAAGCTCGGTTCCTGGTGGTCATGGATGCAGCGGGATGTCTGGCGCTATTTCCTGTATGCCTTGTTCATTCTGTTTTTCTGGCTGATTGTCGCCGCCATCTTCTATATGCTCATCACGCTGACTCCCTGGTTGGGCTTGCTGCTCATCCCGGTATTGCTGTATTGCGGTGTCATCTTCAGGCTCTTTCCTTATTATTATATGTTGGAACGTGAGTCGTTGTGGGATGCTTTTCTGCACGCTTTCCGCAAGGGGACTCCCAACTGGGGTTCGACCTTTGCCATTGTGGTGCTGGCAGGCATCATCACCGGTGTGTTCTGCTTCATCTGTTCGTTGCCGACGTCCATTACCTGGTTGGTTGACGGGATGGTTGCCCGGGGCAATGTGGATGGCGTTGCAGCCGATTTGCCGGGTTACTATGTTGGCTTGAAAGTAGCGTTCTGGGCTATCAGCCTGTATGCTTCCGCCTTGGCTACGCTGTTGACCGACGCACCGATGCTGTTCCAATACGGTACGCTGATGTCGGGTGAAAAAGAGAAGATGCTGGCAGATGCACGTGCCGAGCAGGAACGTCTCAAGGCTGAGCGCCTGCGTCAGGCTGCTGAACAGGAGCGCGAGGCTGCCCGTCGGGATGGTTCGGCATATCGTCCGTGGTAAGACAGGAACAGGATGCTTGCTTTCTTTCTGCCAAGTGAAAAGCCGATATTTGGGTGTAGTTTGAACAAACTTATTACTCTTAAACATTTTTTCTAGGTTGTACCTTTCTTTTTGAAGAAATATGCATTATCTTTGCAGCGCAATTGAGAAGGAAGGAGGTCCTCAACGAAAGCACGATTTCTTCCGCACTCAATCTTCAAATTGCATTTTTCTCTCTCTATATATAAATTAATTGTAATATCCTGTCCGGGCTTGTGAAAGTCTGGACAGGATTCTTTTTAAGGGTATGCTTCGCTTCCCGTGGCATGAAGGACCAGCCTGATGCGTGCGGGCTAAAAATATCCCCTGCTTGTACAGGCTCGCTAGCCGACAAGCAGGGGATTCGTGTAAGAAGAGTATGTGATGAAAAGAGAGTTGTGCAATCCTTGTTTTCAGGGGATGCCAAACAAGAGCTTGCCATCTTTGACCGCTACGTTTACCAGCCCGGTGCGTTGCAGCATGTTGATGATGGTCTTCATGTTGTCATACCGACTCAGGTAAGCGCCGAAGCGTACATCCCTGGCAGCCTGATCGGCAAAGTCATAGTCAAAGCTATACCAGCGGGAGAGGGTGCGAAGAATATCCTCCAGGCGTTCGTTCCGGAAGAGGAAGTGCCCTTCATGCCATGCCACAAACTCTTTCGTATCGACGGCACGTACCGTCAGTTCATGCGACTTCTTGTCGTATACGATTTGTTCTCCGGGCTGGATACGGGTCCCCTCCATTTCCAGTGCGCCGCTTTCCAATGTAATCTGCATAACGTCTTCGTCCGGATAGGCATGTACGTTGAAGGAAGTTCCCAGCACTTGCAGCCGTTTGTCCCCCAGCTCAATGACGAAAGGATGTTTGCTGTCTTTGGCTACTTCAAAATAAGCTTCGCCCTCAAACTTCACCAGACGCTCCTTGCCACGGAAAGCCAAGGGATGAGTCAGCGTACTCTGGGCATTCATGAAGATTTTTGTCCCTTCGCCCAAGGTAATATGGTATTCCATGCCTTGCAGCGTCCGAATCTGGTTGTAGATAAGTGTGTCGGGAATATCTTTTTGCGGAAGGAACTTGACTCCGTCAGATTCCTGGACAATCTGAACGCCTTTCAGTTCGTTGTAGATACATTTGCTGTCGGAATTTAAATAAATGATTTCGTTGTTGCTCAATACCAGTTGTGCGGAGTGTGTTCCGGCGGGGACGTCCAATGCGGCAAGTTGTATGCCTTCTCCCGCTGTATGTCGGTAATGGTAATAGATGCTTCCCGCTGCAAGCACCAGCAAAACGGCTGCGGCAGCAGCTGCAATCCATCTTCGGGTGGCAAAAGGTGAACGATGGTTTTGTTTCCGGATTGTCTGTTCCACCTGCTCCCAGCGTTCAGCGGGCGGGAACTGTTCCAGTTCCTGTTGATGGACCAGGTAGTCTTTTTCGTCCGTCAGTTTGTCTGCCAGCTCCTGATGCCGGCGGTCGGCCAGTCTCCACTCATCCAGCTGTTTGTTCTCCTCCGGTGTGATGGAGCCGGTCAGTTTCTTTGCCAGCAGGCGAGCGATATCTATACATTTCTGTATGTCCATGGTTCGGTATTTACGGTCTTTATGGGTATAACAACCGGCAGTGGCAAATGGGGTAGTCACTGCAGTATTATTTTTAGTTTCTAAATGAACAACAATAGAAAGAAGTGTTCTTTCAAAATGATACGCAGTTTCTTGTAAGCCGTCTTCTTGAGCGAATGTACGGTACCTTCTGAGATAGAAAGAATCCGGGCTATCTCGCTGTTGCGTTTCCCGGACATGCTCAAGCGGATAATGCGTTGCATCTGTCCGGGCAGGCTTTCCACGGAACGCCGCACTTGCAGGTAGGTCTCCTGACGGATGATCCGGTCCTCCAGCACCTCATCGGCGATGATATCCGGCATGGAGGCTGATTCATCCTTAAACTGTTCATGCTTGAGCACATTCAGACTTTTGTTGCGTGTGGTGATGTAGAGGAAGCTTTTCACCTGGCGGATGTCATCAAATCGTTCACGAAGCTCCCAGTAAGTAAGCAGTGCATCTTGCGCGATGTCCTTGCAACACTCTCTGTCGGCAATGTATTGGTGTGCCAGGGCACAGAGCATCGGGTAGTAGTCGTTAAAGAGCTGCCTGAATGCCTGGATTCGGTTGTTTCGTATGTCTTTGATGAGATCGCTCATTCGTCAGAGGCTGTAAGTGTAGTGTTTAGAGGAAATCTCCCGTTGTCGGTCAACGCATCTTCCTTCCGCCCGGATGCCGTTGCTTCTTGCTTGTCGGATTGTTTTTGTCTCTTGTGTAGAGTTTGTCAATCAGGTCACTTCTCCCGATACGGCGCAATTCAGCCATGATGTTGGCACGTTCTTCGGGTTTATACCAGAAGAAGAACATGCGTTGGGCAAGTTTCTCGCGCGGTGTCTTGGCAGAGAATACCGGTTCAAGCGTGTAAGGATGAACCCCTGTATACCATGCCTCCGTACTGACTGTCATCGGAGTCGGTGTGAAATCCTGCACCTGTTCCAGATGGAAGTCCAGCTGTTTCGTGAGTACGGCCAGTTCTGCCATGTCGGCTTCCGTGCACCCGGGATGGCTGGAGATGAAGTAGGGGATGATTTGCTGCCTCAAGCCGAATTGCCTGTTGATGGTATCAAAGATACGCTTGAAGGCATGGAACTGTTCAAACGACGGCTTGCGCATCAGTCGGAGTACATGGGGACTGGTATGTTCCGGAGCCACCTTCAGGCGTCCGCTTACATGATTCTGTATCAGTTCCCGGGTATATTCATCAGCACTCCGGTCGATGGACTCATCTCCACTGCGGTGCAGCAGCAAGTCGTAACGTACCCCACTGCCGATGAAGCTCTTTTTGATGCCGGGAAGTGCATCGACGGCATGGTAGATTTCCAGTAAAGGACGATGGTCGGTATTCAGGTTGGGGCAGATTTGCGGATGGATGCAGGAAGGACGTTTGCACCGGTGGCAACGGCTCTGGTCGCGTCCGCCCATGGCATACATGTTGGCTGAGGGACCTCCCAAATCAGACAGATAGCCTTTAAAGTCCGGTTGCTCGACAATCGCCTTCACTTCCCTGAGTATGCTTTCCTTGCTCCGGCTCATGATGAACTTTCCCTGATGGGCGGATATCGTACAGAACGCACATCCGCCGAAACATCCACGATGGATATTGACAGAGAACTTGATCATGTCGTATGCGGGAATACGTTTCCCCTTGTATTTCGGATGGGGCATGCGGGTATAAGGCAGGTCGAATGAGTGGTCCAGTTCCTGTTGGGTCAGGGGAGGGAAAGGAGGATTGACCACGACCATGCGGTTGTCGACAGCCTGAAGGATGCGTTGCGCCTCATATTTGTTGGATTCTTCCTCAATATGACGGAAGTTGATTGCCTGTTTCTTCTTGTCTGCCAGACATTCTTCGTGGGAGTACAGGCAGATGTCGGTGTCGGTGATACCTCCCGGGACTTCCTGCGGACGGACGAGGAATGCGGTCTGGCGAACATCTTGTGGGAGATGATGCCGGCTGACTGAGAATTCCCTTTCGTCTGCGCCGAGCATGGCTTCCATTTTCCGGCAAAGCTCCACGACCGGTTTCTCTCCCATGCCGTAAATGAGCATGTCGGCTCCTGAATCGACGAGGATGCACTTCTTCAGTCTCTCCTGCCAATAGTCATAGTGGGACAGGCGTCGCAGAGAGGCTTCAATACCTCCCAAGACAACGGGTACATCGGGGTACAAGCGTTTCAACGCCTGTGTGTAAACGATGGTCGGGTATTCCGGACGTAAGTCATGCCGTCCGTCGGGCGTATAAGCATCTTCTGAACGGAGACGGCGGTTTGCAGTATACTTGTTGACCATGGAATCCATACATCCGGGTGCCACTCCAAAGAACAGGCGGGGACGTCCCAGTTTCTTGAAATCGCGCAGGTCGTCACGCCAGTTGGGTTGGGTCACGATGGCAACACGCAATCCTTCCGCTTCAAGAATCCGTCCGATGACAGCCGTCCCGAATGAAGGATGGTCCACATAGGCATCGGCACTGAAGAGGATGACATCAAGTGTATCCCAACCACGAAGTTCGACTTCCTTCTTGGTGGTGGGTAACCAATCGGTGAGTTTATATTCACGCATGTTGTAAGGTTTCTGTATGGATAGGGTTCAAACAGGAGGGGAAAGGGGATTGGGTTTATTCTTCTTTCTCCACCGGAGCAGGATGTTCCGTGTTCCAGGTCTTGTAAAGGTTCACCAGGGCATTCAGACCGAAAGCTTTCATGTTGTTGTGATAAATCACGTCGATGCAGAGGTCCAGCAAATCCTTGCAGTTGCATTCAGCGGAAGCTATCAGGGAACGGACGTTGAGCTTCAGCTTGTCAAGCACACTTTCGTCGACAATCCCGTTGCTGTCGATGAGGTGTTCAAATAACGCATATTTGCGGATGGTCTGTAGATGTTCTTCGGAAATCTCCAGGTTTCGGGTTCCTGTCGGGTTGGTCTGTATGGTATACATAGCTTATAGGAGTTTGGTTTGGTGTGACAAATGTATAAAATTCCTCCGAGAGCGTCGGATTCTCGGAGGAATTATTTAGTGCTGGCAGATGTAGCTGCCCGATGGTATCCGGTACAGGATGTCAGTTGCCGGAGAGCTGTTTGTGCATGGCTGCTGCAGCCCGCCGTCCGTCGCCCATGGCCAGGATGACAGTTGCTCCACCACGTACGATGTCACCGCCGGCATAAATGGTCGGGATGGATGACTGCATGTCCTCATTGACAGCGATTGTGCCTTTGCGACCCAGCTCAAGTCCCGGGATGGAGTGGGGGACAATGGGGTTGGGCGATACGCCGACACTGACGATAGCCATGTCGATGTCAATCGTTTCGGTAGCTCCGGGAATGGGCACCGGACTGCGACGTCCGGAAGCGTCAGGCTCTCCCAGTTCCATCTTCTGCAGAACGACCTGTTTGACGGCACCCCGTTCATCGGCAATGTATTCGATGGGATTATGAAGCGTGATGAACTCCACCCCTTCCTCTTTCGCATGTTTGACTTCCTCCAGACGGGCAGGCATCTCCTGCTCCGAGCGCCGGTAGATGATCATGGCACGTTCCGCTCCCAACCGACGGGCCGTACGTACCGAGTCCATGGCGGTATTACCTCCTCCGATGACGGCGACGCGCTTGCCAAACGTCACAGGCGTGTCACTGTCTTCGCTGGCTGCATCCATCAGGTTTACGCGGGTCAGGTATTCATTGGAGGACATGATATTGATGGAGTTCTCTCCGGGGATATTCATGAAATTGGGAAGTCCGGCGCCCGATGCCACAAAGAATCCTTTGAATCCGGCTTCTTTCAGTTCGTCGACACTGAGTGTTTTGCCGATGATGCAGTCTTTCACGAAGTGTACACCCATCTTGCTCAGGTTCTCGATTTCCACGTCAACAATCTTGTTCGGCAGACGGAACTCGGGTATACCATATTTCAATACACCGCCAATCTCATGCAGTGCTTCAAACACCGTGACGTCGTAGCCCAGTTTCACCATGTCTCCGGCAAAAGACAATCCGGCAGGTCCGGACCCGATGACTCCCACCTTGATTCCGTTCTTTTCGGCTACACGAGGCAGTGCAATGTGTCCGCTTTCACGTTCATAGTCGGCGGCAAAGCGTTCCAGGTAACCGATGGCTACAGCAGGTTCGCCCATCTTGAGGTGGATACATTTCGATTCACATTGTTTCTCCTGCGGACACACACGACCGCATACAGCCGGCAGGGCGCTGGTCTCTTTCAATACACGGGCGGCTTCGAGGAATTCTCCACGTTCAATGTTCTTGATAAAGCCCGGGATGTTGATACCTACAGGACATCCCGTCATGCAAGTCGGATTGGCGCAGTCAAGGCAGCGTTGGGCTTCCACGACGGCCTGTTCGGCACTCAACCCACGGTTCACCTCTTCCTTGCGGCTGTGTGAACGGTACTCGGGATCCAACTCAGGCATGACAACCCGTTTGATAGCTGTACGTTCCTTGGGCTTCATGTTTTTACGCAATGCCACGCGCCATTCGGCATCGCGGCTGTCACGGTCTATCTCGGCCTGGCATTCATGTTCACCCTGGAAACGTTGCATCTCTTCCTGTTCTGCCTTTTTGAAAGCTCCCATCCGCTTGAGCATTTCGTCAAAGTCAACCTGATGTCCGTCGAATTCAGGACCATCGACACAGACGAACTTGGTCTTTCCCCCTACGGTGATGCGGCAGGCGCCACACATGCCTGTTCCGTCGACCATGATGGTGTTCAGGGAAACGTCAGTCGGAATGTTGTATTTCTTTGTCAGTATGCACACGAACTTCATCATGATGGCAGGGCCGATGGCAAAGCACTTGTCGACCTTTTCACGTTGGATGACACTTTCGATACCTTCCGTCACAAGTCCCTTGCGCCCGTAAGAACCATCATCCGTCATGATGATAACTTCGTCAGAACTCTTTCGCACTTCGTCTTCCAGAATAATGAGGTCTTTGCTACGTCCTGCCAACACGGAGATGACACGGTTTCCTGCTGCCTTCAATGCCTGGATAATGGGGAGCATGGGAGCGACGCCTACACCACCTCCGGCACATACTACCGTTCCGAAGTGTTCGATGTGCGTAGCTTGTCCGAGCGGTCCCACGATATCGGTGACCTCGTCGCCGACGTTCAGTTCGCAGAGTCGGGTGGACGACAGACCCACTTTCTGAACTACGAGTGTAATAGTGCCTTTCACGGGGTCCGCTTCTGCAATTGTCAGCGGCATGCGTTCTCCTTTTTCTCCCACACGTACGATGACAAAGTGTCCTGCTTTACGTGATTTTGCAATCAGAGGAGCTTCGACTTCTATTTTGAAGACTTTCTCTGAAAATTGTTCTTTCGAAATGATCTTATTCATGTTTGTTCTAGTGCTTTAAGTATCTATCTAAAAAAGTTGGCGTATAGAAACTTCGCAAAGATAGTGGCTTTTGACGTATTGCCCAAAAGTATCTTCCTAAAATGCTCTGCCGAGACAGGCGTCAGCTAGCAAATTGTTATTGAATGGAACCGGTTTGAAACGTAATATCGGGCAGTAATACCTGTTGGAATGAATCAGGCGAGGGGATAGGTTGTCAGAAGGTAAGAGATGCAGAGGCGATAACTTTCTTTCGTATTGTCAATGAATCTTGGGTTCCGGTGAATGATTGATGCCGGAAAGAGATAATGGATGTGCATGTGTCAAGTCTCCGTCGCAGCAAACGAAAGTCCTGCATGGCATATTTTCGGAAGATAGAGCTCTTGTCGGATGCCATGCAGGACTTCATGGACGGGTGCCTGATGCGAGGGTCAATCCAGATGGAATACTTCCTCCATGGTCGCCCACCATTCTCCTTCCGCCCGGCTTTCGAGAGGCTGCTGGCACGGTTCGCAGAAGGTCCACCAGCGTTGCGTCTCGGGGTCAGCTGCCATCTTGGCCATGTCGGCAGCATAATCGTTGCCGGTATATTCGTAGTAGCTGAACAGATAGCCGTCCTTGTAGTAGATGCTATAGTTCTGCAGGTTGCACTCTTTGATCATTTTCTTTACCGAGTCCCAAACGGCAGCGTGCAACCGCTTGTACTCTTCCAGGCGGCCCGGAGCCACCTTGATTACACTTCCATAACGTTGTACCATGGTGATTAGTTTTTATAGTTTTCAGGTTCTTGTTCATCGCAGCCGCAGGTAGTCACCTACCCGGGGCGTATAGTCTTCGTCTTTATCGTTCAGTTTATACAGGGATTTCAGGCGCATGCCATAAGTCTGGGCGATGGAATACATCGATTCTCCTTGTTTCACCCGGTGGATGATATGTGGTTTGGGAGCCTTCCGGTGTTTCTTCTCCAGGTAGACAATGTCTCCGTCGCGAAAGCGATAGTCCTTGTAGAGGTCATTGTATTTACGCAGCTTGCGCTTGGATATTTCAAACTCGTTCGAAAGCGATTCGAAGGTGTCTCCATCGCGTGCTATCACATAGAGAAGACCGTTGGCGAGGAGCGGTTCGTGGACGAAACGTACCGGTCGGTCATACTTGCTACGTCCTTTTTTGGTATCCAGCTCATCCAGTTCATACAACTCAATGATGGAAATCAGCTGGTCGGCATAACGTGGGTTTGTGGCATAGCCTGCCTTCTTCAATCCCCGTGCCCAGCCTTTGTAGTCGGTGGTCTTCAGCTTGAACAAGAACGAGTAGCGTCCCCGTGTGGTGAGAAACCGTGAATGGTCCTCGTAGGATTCCCGGACTGATTTGTACGCACGGAAACATTCTCCCCGGGCATCATCGTCGTGGTAGACGGTACGGCCATTCCAGTTGCCGCCACATTTGATGCCGAAGTGGTTGTTCGATTGCCTTGCCAGCTGGCTGCGTCCGGCCGCGCTCTCCAGCAGTGCTTGTGACATGGTGATGCTTGCCGGAATCCGATAGCGTGACATCTGTTCGACGGCGAGGTCCTTGTATTTATGGATATAGTCCTCGTAGAGCTTGGTCCTGGTCTGTGCAGTCATGGTCAGGACTGTGCCCAGGCAGGCCATCCCCGCTAACCAATATCTGAGTTGCATACGTCAATTCGTTTTGAGTTTGTGCATTACTTGAATGGATAATCACTTTTGACGCAAAGTTAATGGAATCTGTATGTCACGTATCTATCTGATGGAAATTCTTGTGTAAACAAAACATTTCTTTGGGCTTTTTGTCTATTTTTGTAGGCAACCAACATTCAGTCTGTGATTATGCAAAAGCTAGAAATCATTTGTCCCGTCCAGGTGTTGTCTGAAGAGGATTTGGCTGTTGCCGATTTGCAACTGGTGCGTGCCGCCTGTGAGGCAACTTCGCGCAGCTATGCTCCCTATTCCTCTTTCTCGGTAGGAGCAGCCTTGCGTCTGGCTGACGGGATAGTCATCCAGGGAAACAACCAGGAGAATGCAGCTTATCCGTCGGGATTGTGTGCCGAACGGACGGCAATGTTTTATGCGCATGCCGCACATCCGGAACTTGCCTTTGACACGCTGGCGATTGCGGCTCATGACGGGAAAGGCTTTACCGCCCGTCCGGTCACTCCCTGCGGAGCCTGTCGCCAGGTGATGACAGAGATGGCAAAAGCCTCCGGGCATGCCTTCCGGGTGCTGCTGTATGGCACGGAGTGTATCTATCTCCTGGAGGATGCCCGTATGCTCCTTCCACTCTCCTTTGACCTTTGAACCCAATCGGGCTTGGTGAATTGCCGAAAAGCTTTCCTTATGTTCCAAACGCCAGAGACTCTTTGGGCGTCGGTGCCGATACGGGTGATACGAAAAGAAGGTGTATCAGAATTGGATTTTCCATTTTGATACACCTTCTTGGGTATGTATTCAGTCTGAAGGACTATTGATGCTGCTCACGGAGGAGGTCATTGACGGTCTTCACCGGATTGAACGTGCTGAGAGGTACTTCCACAAAGACGGTGTTCCAGTCGCTCATGGAGCCGTTCCACAAACCGGGGAGTTCGAGAGCCTTCAGGTCTTTGCCATTCTTCGATTTGTAGGAGATGAAGCCGGTATTGGGGTCTACATACTTGGTCAAGTCAAACTTGTTGCCCTTGTAGTCGCGTACGGCACAAACCAAGTCTACGGGATTGAAATGGGTTCCTTTTTCAAACATGGCTTTCTTCGCCGGATCCTTCATGTCAATCTGTGAGCTTTCGAGGATTTGCAGCGATACGGTGCCGTCTTGGTTGTATGCCAGGAACGGACCACCACCCGGTTCGCCTACATTCTTTACCATACCGCAGACGCGCATCGGACGGTTCAACTTCGATTTCAGGTAGAGCACGAGGTCTGCATCTTCCAGGTTCTTGATGTCCGAACGGCGGCAATACAGCTCCTGCTGAACGAAGCGAATCATTTCTTCAATCTGCTCGTGAGTATATTTGCCACTGTCAATGAGGCGCAGATACTCGAAGGCGCGTTCCTGCAAAGTTACCAGGACGCCGGCAATCAATTGTTTGTAGGTCACCGTGTCATCTTTCAGACGGTCGGGAACCACATTGTCGATATTCTTGACAAAAATGACATCTGCATCCAGGTCGTTCAGGTTCTCGATGAGTGCTCCGTGACCACCGGGACGGAAGACGAGACGACCCTTCTCATCGCGGAAGGGATGGTTATCCATGTCGGCTGCCACCGTGTCGGTGCTGGGCTTTTGTTCCGAGAACGATACGTGGTAGGTTACTCCGTACTTGGCTGCATATTTATCGGCTTTCTCTGCCACCAGTTTCTCGAAGAGGGCGCGATGCTCGGGGGATACCGTGAAGTGGACGTTCACCTGTCCGTCGGCACCGGCTGCATAGAGGGCACCTTCCACCAGCGCACCGGAGCCGCAGCCGACTTCCAACAGGTGTTCTTCCAAGGGAGTACGTGCTCCGTCTTCGTATTTATGGAACTTCAGCAAGCCTTTGGGGAGTGCGCCGTAATTCAGTCCTGCTGCTTCGAGCAGGTTGGCTGCAACAGCCTTGTACTCGCCGGCGGCAAGCAAGGCGGGGATATCCTTGCCCTGGTTGCGGAGGCATGCCTCGTTCAGGTCGTTGTAGAAAGCGAAGTGCTCTATCTGGGAGAAGAACTTCTTCTCGAAGTCGGTCTGAGGTTCGTTGTGGGCGCCGCCCAAAAATTCAAACATATTCTTGAACATGCGGCTGGCGGCACCCGATGCGGGGACAAATTTTGTGACCTTGTGTCCTGCTTTCTTGTAGTTCTCCCAGGCACGGACATAACCGTCCAGTGAACATGCGTCAGTAGCCATGATACCGTTGCCGATGGAAGCGGCTGCTTCCAGCTTCAAATAGGGGAACCCTTTCTCAAAACAAGCCAGCTGGGCAGCAATTTGTGCCTCGCTGATGCCTTTCTGTGCCAATAAGGCTTTATCGTCTTGTGTTAACATTATATATGGAGAATTTAAAGTTAATGCAAGTAATTGTTGACAAAATACCTAATTTTTCTGCCAAAAATATAAATATTTCCGAAGAGTAAAGCACAAAATGGATAAAAAAAGTACCTTTACATGCAAAATTTCTATTGCTATGGAAGAAAACGTTTTTTTCACTCCTGAGGAACACAAGAAACTATGCTTACTCTATAAGAAGCTTCTTCGACTCTCTGACGACATGCTTCGTGAGGACGACTGCAAGAAGCTCAAAGGCATCCTGATTGAGGCTGCCCGCAACCAGTCACTCCGGCGCGATGTCTTCGGACTGAACCCCATCATCAAGGATATGGAAACAACTGTCATCGTGGCAGAGGAAATCGGCATGCAGCGTGCTTCCATCCTGGGCATCATGCTCCATGAGAGTGTGCGTGGGGGCTTTTACACGCCCGAACGGGTACAGGAAGAGTTCGGTGAGGACGTGGCAGGCATCATTCGCGGACTGATACGCATCAATGAACTTTATGCCAAGAGTCCGACCATTGAATCGGAGAACTTCCGCAACCTGCTTATCTCTTTTGCCGAAGATATCCGCGTCATCCTGATTATGATTGCCGACCGTCTCAACGTGATGCGGCAAATCAAGGACTCACCCAACGACGAGGCGCGTGTCAAGGTGGCAAACGAGGCCGCTTACCTCTATGCTCCGCTGGCACACAAGCTCGGACTCTACAAACTCAAGTCGGAGCTGGAAGACCTCTCACTGAAGTATACTCAGCATGACATCTACTATCACATCAAGGAGAAGCTCAACGAGACCAAGGCGTCACGTGACCGTTACATAGCTGCCTTCATCGAGCCGATACGCAAGAAGCTGGAGGAGGCGGGACTGAAGTTCCACATGAAGGGACGCACCAAGTCCATCCACTCCATTGCACAGAAGATGAAGAAGCAGCATACGACTTTTGAGGGCATCTATGATCTCTTTGCCATCCGCATCATCCTGGATTCTCCGCTCGACAAGGAGAAGCAGGAGTGCTGGCAGGCTTACTCCATCGTCACCGACATGTATCAGCCCAACCCCAAGCGACTGCGTGACTGGTTGTCCATCCCCAAGAGCAACGGGTATGAATCACTTCACATCACGGTGATGGGCCCGGAAGGCAAATGGGTCGAAGTGCAGATACGTACGGAACGGATGGACGAGATTGCCGAACGCGGACTGGCTGCCCACTGGCGCTACAAGGGGGTCAAGGGGGAAGGAGGACTCGACGAGTGGCTGAACTCCATCCGCGAAGCACTGGAGAACAGCGACAACGACATCCAGGCAATGGACCAGTTCAAGATGGAGCTGTATGAAGACGAGGTGTTCATCTTCTCGCCCAAGGGAGACCTCTACAAGTTGCCCAAGGGGGCTACGGTGCTCGATTTTGCGTTCCACATCCATTCGAACCTGGGCTGCAAGTGCATCGGGGCGAAGGTGAACGGACGCAACGTCCCCATCCGGCACAAGCTCCAGAGCGGCGACCAGGTCGAAATTCTTACGTCGAGCACACAGACCCCCAAGCAGGATTGGATCAACATCGTTACCACTTCGAAAGCACGCACCAAGATACGGCAGACGCTCAAGGAGGTTGCTTCCCGTCAGGCTGCCTTTGCCAAGGAGACACTGGAACGTAAGTTCAAGAACCGCAAGCTGGATTATGACGAAGCGGTGATGATGCGGCTCATCAAGAAGGAGGGCTTCAAGGAAGTGACCGACTTCTACCAGAGCATTGCCGACGAGACGGTCGATGTGAATGACTTTATCGACAAATACGTCGCCATGCTCCGGCGTGAGAATGAGCAGCCTGCCGAACTCCCCCTGCGCAGTGCCGAGAACTATAACATCCAGCTTCCGGTTGAAGAATATACCAACACGAACAACGATGTGCTGGTCATCGACCAGAATCTCAAGGGCATAGACTTCAGCCTGGCAAAATGCTGCAACCCGATTTACGGCGACGAGGTCTTTGGCTTCATCACCGTCAACGGCGGAATCAAGGTACACCGTTGCGACTGTCCCAATGCACCGCAGCTGCGTTCCCGCTTCGGCTACCGCATCGTCAAGGCGCGTTGGGCAGGCAAGAGCAAAGGACAGCTTTACCCCATAACCCTGACGGTGGTCGGACATGACGACATCGGCATCGTGAACAACATCACTTCGATTATCTCCAAAGAACCCGACATCCAGCTCCGTTCCATCGGCATCAGCTCCAACGACGGACTGTTCTCGGGCAACCTGACGGTGATGGTCGATGATACCTCGAAGCTCGAATCGCTCATACGCAAGTTGCGGACCGTGAAAGGGGTGAAGCAAATCAAGCGGAACTGACCGCATTCGAGAAGCATTTAAACAGCATTTGAACAACCGTTAAACGGCAAAATAACCGGGGGCATCAGGCTGCCTTCCTTAAAAAACAAAGACTCAAATGGATTTCCTACAACTGACACAACTGAGACATTCCGTGCGACACTATGCCACACGACCCGTTGAACCCGAAAAGATTGACTACATCCTGGAGTGTGCCCGTCTGGCACCTTCCGCCGTCAACAAGCAACCGTGGCGCTTCATCCTGGTGCGCAGTGAAGAGGCACGCGCCAAGGTGCGGCGTTGCTATCCGCGCGAATGGTTTGCGGAAGCTCCCCTATACATTATTATATGTGCCGTAGAGACGGAAGCCTGGGTACGTCCGTGCGACAGCAAGAACCATGCGGACATCGATGCCGCTATTGCGACCGAGCACATCTGTCTGGCAGCTGCCGACCGGGGACTGGGCAGTTGCTGGGTATGCAATTTCGACAAGAGCATGTTGCAGGAACTTTTCCAGGTTCCTTCCGGTGCCCATCCCGTAGCGATAGTCCCCATCGGTTATCCGGCAGAGACCGAACGCCCGGAGCCCCGTCGCAAGCCGATGGAGCAACTGTGCTGTGAAGACTGCTTTCCGCTGAACACGGACGAGACGAAATGACAGACTGAAATTTAACCAACCAAACAACATAACAAAATGAAAAAACTACTGACCATCCTGGTGTTGCTCTTTGCAACGACCACCGTGCTTCTGGCACAGAACAACGACGGAAACAAGCCTGAAATGACTTTTGAAAAGACAACATACGATTTCGGTTCCTTCAAAGAGTCCGACGGACCCGTCACGTGTGTGTTCAAATTCACCAATACCGGTAAGGGCCTGCTGGTCATCCACCAGGCAATCGCCACCTGCGGTTGTACGACTCCCATCTATCCCAAGGAGCCGATCAAGCCCGGGGAGAGCGGTGAAATCAAGGTGACCTACAACGGAAAAGGACGTCGTGCCGGAGAGTTCGAGAAGTCCATCACCATCCGCACCAACACAAAGGCACAGATTCATCGTCTGAAAATAAAGGGAAGCATGATTGCAGACAACTGACAATAATCCTCTTCCGGCGGTGCAGACCGGCATGAAGGGTTCTGCAGATGCCGGACGATAGAAGCAAACGAAGGCACAGAGCAGTCCATCGGTGAGTAGACACGATGGCTCTCTGTGCCTTCGTCGTTTGACGAGTCCGGGATGCATGTCATACATGCCCGGGATAGATGGGATATAAGTACGGCTTGTACGGACCAAAGTATAATACTTAGGGGGTCTAAGTATAATACTTTGCCTGCCTAAGTATTATACTTTGGTCCATCTAAGCCGGGGGTTGTCTGCGTCTTTCCCTATGAAGAAAACGGTACAAGTGCCTTTGTCTCGACTTCGGCACTTGTTCCCGGTCTGTTCAGAGCTTGTGAATCGTCTTCATGAGTTGCTCACCCAGTCCGATGGTGTAGCCTTGGGAGACAAATACCACCCGGTTGAAGGTGTCGGCAACCAGGAAGATGGGCAGCCCCTTGGACGCATCCAGCTTCATTTCGCGGATGATTTCCGCGCGTATCTTTCCATCCGGGTCCGTTCCCCAGGTCACAGTGGAGGGGAGTGGCGGAAAGTCTGACAGGCGGAGCTTGTGCAATTCCTGCTTATCCGGGCACAGGAATATCAGGGAGCGTCCCCATTTCTCGAAGTCCTCTTTCAGGGCAGCGATGTCACGCAGGGCATGGTTCGTCGGTTCCTGACCGACGCCCAGCAGCCCAATCACGTAGTAGCCCCGTCCGGTGGTAGAGAGCAGGGAGACAGCCGCTCCGCCTTGTGCAGGCAGGTAGAGGTTCTCCGAGTTGAAATTGCCGATGACCTGCACCTCGTCCTTACTCTCGCGCATGGTCAGGTCGACGAGACATTCCTCATCGGGGCGGATGGTGAAGAACTTCAGGTGTGCCAGCACGCTGCCGTTTGCCATGCGTGTTCCCGTGACGAGTGCATAGGTGCCTTCATCGAGCGGTGTTCCCTCTTTCAGCAGGCTCTTCCAGGAAGTGCCGTTCTCCGGATAGTTCAGCAGACGCAGGCTGCCGCCTTCCAGCTTGGAGAGGGTGAAGTGGTTGTAGTACTTCGGGTCGTCCAGCCAGGAGGAGGGTGTGTAGGCGGCTTTCAGTGTGCCTTGGCGGGCGGTGGTAGCCTGGCTCTCTCCGGTCAGGTCGACATCTACCGGACGTTCCCCTTCGAAATATTGCACTTTCCCGGTCACCTCGTCGATGCGTGCCGGGACACCCAGGCTGCGTGCTGCCGCCACGTAGAAGATTTGCAGCGAATAGTCGTCGGCTACCCGTGCACGGCAGACACCGGCAGGTGAGAGGGGGATGCGTTGCGGGTTCCATTCGTTATAGAGTTGCACGTGCTCCCGGCACCAGTCGGCGAGGAGGGAGGGCTGCTGACGGATGGCTTCGGCTTCTTCCTCCGTGAAGGCTTGACGGATGACCTCTTTGTAGGGCAGCAGCATTTCGTTGGCTATGCGCGGATTCAGCAGGTAAGGGTCGTAGATGGCAGGTGTGCAGTCGGAATCCTTGATGCGCAGACGGAAGTGTTCGTCAAGGGCGGCGGGTTCCACATCGCGCAAGTCTTTTTCCGACAGCATCTGCAACAGGCGGATGGCGGTGGAAGCCTCGTCCGGTGATACGCCGGCAAGGAAAGACTGGAGGGTGGCGTAGTTGCCGCGCGACCGGGTCAGCAAGGGGACCACGAGGCGGGCATCCAGTCCGTGTGCTTCAGCGAATGCCCGGGAGTCTTCCTCTGTCGGGAAAGTGGCAATGTAGGCATGGCGGACGGAGTCTTCGTAAGCGAAGCGGCGGTTGTTCTCGGCACGTTGCTCCGGAGTGACTTCCGGGATGCGTGGCTTCTCAGCCGGAGGGACGATGTCCAGGTCGATGTCCGTCTGCAGCTGCCCGGCGGACTGGTCGAGCGTGAGGACAAGTTCCCGGTCTTTCCCGAACGAACATTTCCGGTAGCCGAAGCGTCCGTCAGCCGAAGCCCAGACCAGCATGTCGCCCAGACCTGCCGTCTGTGTCACCTTCCCTTCCCGGTCCGTCGTCTTGCGGGCGACGGTATAGAACTCCGCATAGTTGTAGAGCTTGAATTCCACCACGGCCCCTTCCACGGGCTGTCCTTCCGTGTCGCGGACGGTCACTGTCGCAGTCGCCGTGTCGGCATAGTTGCTGATGACATTGATTTCGGTATAGTTGTCATTCATCTCCATGACTTCCTCCGGTCCGTAGTAGTGGCCGAAGACCTTGGTGTGCATCAGCATGCCCCGGCTGGCAGGAGCGTTGAACCATGCCAGGTCGAGCACCGGTTCCGGTTCACAGGCACCCAGGAAGTGCCACTGTCCGTCGACCCACACTTCCACCCAGGCATGGTTGTCGTCGGTGTGAGCCCACCGGGGCGTGTAGACCTGACGGGCAGGAATGCACATGGCTCGGAAGGCTGCCACGGCAAAGGTGGATTCTTCCCCGCATCGTCCATAGGCGGTGCGGACGCTCGCCAGGGGAGCGCTGGTGCGCATGTCCGACGGCGTATAGGCTACCTTCTCATGGCACCAGTGGTTGATTTCCAGCACGGCTTCCCGGAGTGTGAGGTGCTGCAGCCGCGGTTGCAGCTCTCGGTAGAACACCGTACGGGCTGAATCGAGGTTTTCGTTGTTGACGCGATAGGGCAGGACAAAGTGGCGGAACTCCCGTTCGGGGATGTCCTTTCCCCAGGGCATTTCTTCCTGTGCCTTCAGGGCGGCACGCACCTGTTGCAGGTGGAAGTCGCCGGAGTAGTCGGTCAGGTCGCCCAGTGGCATGTAGGCATACATGAACTGCATGGCTTCCTGCTCCCGGGCAGTCATTGTCTCGGAAAAGACCTGGAAGATGTCGGTGTGTTGCAAGGCATTCTGCCGCTCTTCAAAGAAGTGTCGGGCTTCCTGCCGTTCGTTGGTGTCGCTGATGAAGTGCTGTTGGCAGGCTGTCAGCAGCAGGAGGATGAGTGTTCCCCACGCATACGGAATACGATTCATAAGTCTGTTGTTGTTTTTTAATGGTAGGACATAAGGTGAAAGCCATCCGGCTTTCGCTGCCAAAGTTAAGAAAGTGTAGACAAGGAAACAAGTTGACAAGGGGACAAGTTGACGGGGCGGTGCGTCAGTCGGCTACATATCTCTTTACCAGCCGTTGGAAGGCCTTTGTTTTCATGAACCCTTTCAGCCAGGTGTTGAGCGTGTCGCGCAGGGCTTGTGACTCCTTGCTGACTCCCCACCCGTAGAACTGGTTGAAGCTGATGGCTGTGTCGATGTCCAGTTGAGGGAACTGGCCGATGAGCTTGCGGGCAATGCTCTCTTCACAGATGGCATAGTCGATGTCTCCGTGTGCCACCAGGGCGAGCAGCTGCTCGCTGCCGTACTTGGGTACTTCCTCGATACGGATGGTGTCGGCAATCTCCATGGCAAGATTCCGGATGCGGTATTGGACGGGTGAACCTTCCGGCACGTAGACGGTCTTACCGCCCAGGTCCAGCTGGGTGCGGATGTAGAGGCTGTCGTCTTCCGACTGTGGTTTGCGTTGTACCAGGACCTGCTTGTTGCGCAGGATGGGGACCGTAAAGAGCAGGAGCGAGTCTTTCTGTTCGCTGGTGATGAGCAGGCTCCCGGCAATCAGGTCGAAGGTGCCGTGGTTGATGCCCTCCATCTGTGTTTCCAGCTCCATCTCCGGCTTGATGTCCGCCTTCAGCCCTTTGGCACGTGCGAAAGCCCGGAGCAGTTCGTAATGGAATCCGGTAAGCGTGTCGTCCTCCACGAAGTAGCCGATGGAGTTGTATTCCGTCGTGGCACGCAGGACACCCGAACGGATGATGTCTTCATAGGAGCGGGGGCTGCCGGAATCAGCCGCAGGTGCCGCCGGCCAGAGAAAGGCGACAGCCAGTGCCAGGACGCCTCCGGCAATGAAACACGGTGTCAGGAATTTCTTCTTCATGGCATGGCGGCAGGCTGGTTAGTTGAAGAAGTTCCACGAAAGACCGAACTTGAACCACATCGGGTTGAGCGGGTAGTGCGGTGCCAGGAAGTAGTTCGACTTGCCCATGCCTTCCGACACGTGATACATCATGGCATAGATGCGTGTGTGTTTCAAGTGGAGGTTGACGTAGGCATTCACGATAGGGTAGTTGCCAATTTCGATACGGTCGTTCGGGTTTTGCAGGTAGAACTGTCCGATGGCAGGCGCATAGTCCGGAGCGTAATACTTCGTGAAGTAGCGGACGTCAGCTCCCAGCTCTACGGACAGTACTTTCTTGGCAAGCTTGAACTTCAGGTAGAGGTTGCTGTAGAGCGACAGGTCGGGCAGGGGCAATACATCCTGATTGCTGCTCTTCTGATAGGTGATTTCATTGTCCCAATGGAAGATGCCCAGTGCCAGGTCTTTCTTCAGCGAAGCGGTCAGCACCTGTATGTTGTCGCCACACTGGCTGACGCGTACATTGTGCCGGTAGGCGGTTGCCCCGTTGTTGTCATAACCTTCGGCAGCGTTGTCGAAGTACGTATAGTTGCTGATGTTTTCCACTCCGACACTGAGCAGGATGTCTGCCTTCTTGGAGCGGAGCTCGCCCTGGATGCGTGTACGCAACTCCTTGCTCAGATCGTTGTCCCACCACAAGTGGCGTGAGTGGTAGTGGCGGTAGTAGAACGACGGATTGATGCGGCGGGTGTACGCCATGGCTGCCAGTTGGATGGTGTCCTTGAACAGGCGGAAGTTCAGGTCGGCATGTCCTGTCAGGTTGAACGTGCCGATGTCTTCTCCCGTCAGGGCGGTCTCTCCGTAGACGCGGTAGTGCAGCGTCTTGCCCTGTTCTTTCAGCAGTTCACCACCGACACTCAGGATGTTCTCAGTATATTTCCGGTCGTAATGGTCGGTAGCCGCCGTGAGGGTGTCGACCAGGTGATAGCTACGCATCTCGTAGTTGACGAAAGCGGTCAGTCCGGCTTTTGCCCACTTGTTGAAGCCTTCGCGCAGGGCGATGGCGAACGTATTCTTCAAGGATGTGTGGCGGGTGACGTCACGCTGGTACTCACTGCCGAAGAAGTCGTTGGCATAGTAGTCGGCAGGTGTGTTGTAAGCGATGAACTGCCGTTCGTAGTTGCTGTATTGGAGGGTATGGATGAAGCTGGTCACCGGGATGAAGTTGTCGTAGTGTTGAGACGTATCCTCCGGAGCCTCATAGAATCCCAGGTTGTAGCGGTGGTTGAAATAGACGTGGAAGTTGTCGTTGCGGTTCCAAGTCTGCTCCAGGTTAGTCGGGATGTCAGACGGTGTGTAGGAGCTGGAGTTGGGGAGGTCTTCCGGATTGGTGATGTATGTATCGTCGGCAATACCGCCATTCTCTGCCATCTTCATGTGGTTCTTGCTGAAGAGGAAGTGGTAGTCGTACTTGTCTCCCTGGTAGGACGAGAAGAGCGTCCCGTTGAACAGCGAGGTTGCCTGGTTGTTGTACATGCCCCGTCCGTATACATAGTCGAAGCGGAAGCCGAAGTTCAGCTTCCGGTTGGCGTTTACACCAAAGTAAGCCGTGAAGCGGTCTTCACCGTTCTGCTGGTTACCTCCCGAGAAGTAGGAAAGGTTGGCGAAGGGAGACTTGGTGTTGAGGAAACGGAACTGGTCCACCGGCACGATGAAGTAATCATACGGGTCGGTGAAGACGAACTGGGAAGCCTCCTGCCGGTGGAAGAAGATACGCGAGAGTCTGGGCGAACCGATGTTTCCCAGGTAGTTGTACTCACCGTTCAGTCCGTCAGTGAACTGCACGTTCTGGAACTGGTGCATCAGTGTGTCGACCTCTACCTCCGTCGTGTTGCCGAAGCGGGGGTCGATGGTCCACATCTTGAGTCCGATGGGTACGGTTTTCGAGTCGACCGTCGTCGTATCTTCGTGCTGGCGGTCTCCGTTCTCGTTGATATAGCGCGGACCGTCCGGTGTCTGTTCATACAGTTGGTTATAGTTTTGTGCAGCCAGGTCATTTCCGAACATGCCTGCCAACAGGGCTAATATAAAGAGTATTCTTTTCATAATCGGCTGCAAAGTTAACTAAAAAAGTAGGATAGCAACGAGGCGGTAGTGAAGATTCCTGCCGTTTTGGAGTATTTAACCCAAAACACTCCTTATCCCGTGTCAGTCAAACTCTTCGGGCTTAAAGAGGATCGGATTGTGTCCAATCTTTGGATTCGTCTGCCGGATGGCGAGGAGCGGGTGACTTTACCGATGAAACTTCCCTTTATCCTTGATTAAGATGACTTTCAGTTGAGGGTCGTTCAGCATTTTCCAGCCGATGGGAGTGAGGAAGAACTCGAATTGCGTGGTGCGGTGCTTCCACGTCAGCAGGTCTATCGGGCGGTGCAGGTACTTCTTGAGGACCGGGTACCACCACCCCGGGAAGGACAAGGCACGGACGGCATGACTGTCGGCCACCTTGCGCAGTTCCATGATGCATTGTTTTACTTCAGCACGTTCCAGGTCGGAAGGCTTGTCGTAGGGAACGTAGCAGGAGGTGTAGTATCCCCGTCGGGTAAAAAGGCTGAGTGAACGCCAGTCGGGACTTTCCAGGATAAATTGCTTGGGAGAGACGTTGTAGGTCGTGCAGAGTCTTTCCATTTCCGACAGGACCTGGCGGCTGTTGGTTGCATCCAGGTTCTTGATGTCCAGCCAGAAGTTCCCGCCTCCCCTGCGAAGGCTTTCTGCAAGGATGGAGTCGAGAGTCAGCCCGAATGTGGTGTCGATGTCGTGTGTCACGTCAAAGCGCTGGTTGTCCCGGAACACGAGATCGATTTCCACGTTCGGATAACGCGGATGTTTCTCTCTGTATTTCTCTACCGAGTTGCAACGGTGCAGCCAAATTTTTCCCGGATAATTGTCAATGTGAAGGACCGAATTGAGACAACAACCTCCTGCCACGAGCAGCAGTATGAAGCCTGCAATCCGGAGGATTTTCTGTATCATATAAAAGGTCGATTGGTTTGTGTCGGGTATAAAAAAGGGGTGCATCGGTTATCGACACACCCCTTCATTCAGATTATGCAGGATTGGGATTATTCGCTCCAATTCATTTCAGCCATACGCTTGTAGGAAGCATAGCGTTTCTTTGCCATGTCTTCGCAAGCGGCGAACAGGTCGGCAGCTTCTTGCGGATATTGCTTCATGACAGAAGCGAAACGAACCTCACCCTTCAGGTAGTCTTGGAAAGCATCCCAGTTCGGCTCTTTGGAGTCGAGTGAGAACGGATTCTTGCCTTCGGCTTCCAATTCGGGGTTGAAGCGCCACAAGTGCCAGTAACCGCATTCAACGGCCTTAGCCTCTTCAGCTTGCGACTTACCCATACCGGCCTTCAAACCGTGGTTGATACACGGAGCGTAAGCGATAACCAACGAAGGTCCGTGGTATGCTTCTGCCTCGCGGATTGCTTTCAGGGTCTGAGCCTGGTCGGCACCCATAGCGATTTGAGCCACGTAAACATAGCCGTAAGTAGTAGCAATCAGACCAAGGTCTTTCTTGCGAACACGCTTACCGGAAGCAGCAAACTTGGCGATGGCGCCGAGCGGAGTTGCTTTCGAAGCCTGACCACCGGTGTTGGAGTAAACCTCCGTATCGAGTACGAGGATGTTGACATCTTCGCCGGATGCGATGACGTGGTCGAGACCTCCGTAACCGATATCGTAAGAAGCACCGTCACCACCGATAATCCACTGGCTACGCTTGATGAGGTAATCCTGGAACTCGGCAATGGTCTTGCAGAATTCACATTTATCCTTGGCAGCTTCTACCAACGGAACAATCTTGGCAGCAGCAGCCTTGCTCTTGTCGGCATCATCCTTACCGTCGAGCCACTCCTGGAAGGCCTCTTTGTATTCAGCCGGAGTGCCTTCAGCAGCAATAGCAGCTTGCATGGCTTCTACCAGACGGCTGCGGAGCTTCTTGTTGGCAAGTTCCATACCCAAACCGAATTCGCAGAAGTCCTCGAACAGAGAGTTTGCCCATGCAGGACCCTGACCCTTCTCGTTGGTTGTATACGGGGTAGAAGGAACAGAACCGGAGTAGATGGAAGAACATCCTGTTGCGTTGGCAACCATTTCGCGGTCACCGAAGAGTTGGGAAATCAACTTCACATACGGAGTCTCACCACAGCCGGAGCAAGCACCTGAGAACTCAAACAACGGAGTAGCGAACTGAGAGTTCTTCACGTTTGCCTTGATGTCTACCAAGTGTTGTTTGCTCTTCACATTGTCAGCGCAGTAAGTCCAGTTGGCAGCCTGATCCAATTGGCTTTCGAGGTGCTTCATGGTCAAAGCCTTGCCACCCTTCTTCGGGTTGCCCGGACAAACGTCGGCACAGTTACCGCAACCCAGACAGTCGAGAACGTCAACCTGGATACGGAAGGTCATGCCGTCGAATTGCTTGCCGACAGCCTTCAGCATCGGGAAGCTTGCACCCTTCTGCTCGTCAGCGTCGAGAACGAACGGACGGATGGAAGCGTGAGGACAAACATAAGCACACTTGTTACACTGGATACAGTTCTCAGGATTCCATTCAGGAACGAAGGCAGCCACACCACGTTTTTCGTATTTGGCTGTTCCCTGATGCCAGGTACCGTCCTCGATGCCCTTGAATGCGGAAACGGGCAGCAGGTCGCCATCCTGTGCGTTGATCGGACGAACCACTTCGTTGATGAATGCCGGGTCGTTGTTCTCAACCTTGGCATCGTCGGGAAGGTTAGCCCATGCCGGGTCAACAGTCAACTGCTTGTATTCACCACCACGGTCAACGGCAGCATAGTTCTTGTTAACCACGTCTTCACCCTTCTTGCCGTAAGACTTCACGATGAACTTCTTCATCTGTTCTACAGCCAGGTCAACAGGGATTACCTGTGTGATGCGGAAGAATGCAGACTGGAGGATGGTGTTTGTACGGTTACCCAAACCGATTTCCTGAGCAATCTGGGTAGCGTTGATATAGTAAACGGTGATGTTGTTCTTTGCGAAGTACTTCTTCACGCGGGTCGGCAGGTTCTTTGCCAACTCTTCGCCTTCCCAGATGGTGTTCAACAGGAACGTACCGTTCTTGCGCAGACCGCGGGTCACATCGTACATGTGCAGGTAAGCCTGTACGTGGCAAGCCACGAAGTTCGGAGTGTTCACCAAATAGGTAGAGCGGATGGGGTGGTTACCGAAACGCAAGTGAGAGCAAGTGAAACCACCGGACTTCTTGGAGTCGTAAGAGAAGTATGCCTGGCAGTATTTATCGGTATTGTCGCCGATAATCTTTACAGAGTTCTTGTTGGCACCTACAGTACCGTCAGCACCTAATCCGTAGAATTTAG